>OHTK01000642.1_pt1 | contig 15272 bp, 10 predicted proteins | sample 1578931 | NCBI WGS metagenome assembly OHTK01 (sample SAMEA3879553, study PRJEB24766) | human gut metagenome | biome: human-associated habitat; feature: feces | place: USA | collected 1985/1987 | reverse complement strand
AGGTAGATACACCTCAGAACCTTTACAATACACCTAACAACATTTTCGTTGCTGGTTTCATTGGTTCACCTCAGATGAATCTTATCGACGCTACAGTAGCTCAGGAAGGTTCACAGGCAGTTCTTAAGATGAGCGAAGAAGTTGTTATCAAACTTCCAGCTGAAAAGAGCAAGAAGCTTATCGATGAAGGTTATGTTGGAAAGACAGTTGTAGTTGGTATCCGTCCAGAAGACGTTAAAGATGATCCAGAATTTATCGCTGCTCATCAGGATACTAAGTTTAAGTCAACAATCAGAGTATATGAATTACTTGGTGCTGAAGTTAACCTTCACTATGAAATCGGTGATGTTACATGTACAGCTAAGGTTAATCCTAGAACAACAGCTCGTCCAGGTGATGAAGTTGAATTCGCTATGGATGTTGCAAGACTTCATGTATTTGATAAGGAAACAGAAATGGTAATTACTCACTAATTACTATACATAATTAGATATTTGTATTATTTAAATATAATTATTTTATAAAATTTAGAGGAAGTGTATAATTTCTATACATTTCCTCTTTTTTTTTTTGTCATTTTGCTTTACAATGATATAGTAAATGTCAAAAAGATGCGAAGGAATGGAGTATAATATGATTTCAAATCAGATTTTACAGACAACCGTTGATGGGTTAAAAGAAATATCACGAGTTGATTTATGTGTTATTGATGCAGAGGGCAAGGTTGTAGCTAAGACATTTGATAATGTTGCTGAATGTACAGCAGATGCACTTGTATTTATAGATTCACCAGCAGATAGTCAGGTGGTTAATGGATATCAGTTCTTTAAGGTTGTAGAAGATGGCAATCTTGAGTATATAATATTGGCTAAGGGAACAACTGATGATGTATTTATGTTAGGAAAGCTTGCAGCATTTCAGATACAGAATCTTTTAGTTGCTTATAAGGAAAGATTTGATAAGGATAACTTTATAAAGAATCTTCTTCTTGATAATCTTCTAAGGGTTGATATGTATACAAGAGCCGAGAAGCTTCATATTGATACAGATGTAAAGAGAGTTGTATATATTATTGAGACTAAGCACGAGAAAGATACTAATGCATTAGAGACAATAAGAACTTTATTTGCTTCAAGAACAAGGGATTTTATTACAGCAGTTGACGAGAAGAGTATAATACTTGTCAGAGAGGTTAAGAGTAATGAAACTTACGAAGACCTTGATAAGACAGCAGAGGTTATTATAGATATGTTAAATACAGAGGCTATGAGTTCTGCACATATTGCTTATGGTACTATTGTTAATGATATAAGAGAAGTATCACGTTCTTACAAGGAAGCTAATATGGCTCTTGATGTAGGCAAGATATTCTATAGTGACAAGAATGTTGTTGCATATAACAGACTTGGTATTGGACGTTTAATATATCAGCTTCCACTTCCACTTTGTCAGATGTTCATAAGAGAGATATTTGACGGAAAGTCACCTGATGATTTAGATGAGGAGACATTATCAACAATTAACAAGTTCTTTGATAACAGCCTTAATGTATCAGAGACATCAAGACAGTTATATATCCACAGAAATACTCTTGTATACAGACTTGATAAACTTCAGAAGACTACAGGTCTTGATTTGAGAGTGTTTGACGATGCAATAACATTTAAGATTGCACTTATGGTAGTTAAATATATGAAATATATGGAAAGTAAAGATACATACTAATTTGGAGGAATATTAATAATGATTATAATGGAAGATGTTACCAAAACGTATACATCTGGAGTTCCTGCTTTGAACGGAATTAATCTTCACGTTCAGAAAGGAGAATTCGTATTTATAGTAGGTAAGAGTGGTTCAGGTAAGTCAACTCTTATAAAGCTTCTTCTTAAGGAACTTGACCCAACATCGGGTAAGATATACGTTAATAAAAAGTACCTTAATAAACTTACAAGAAAGAAGTTACCATATCTTAGAAGAGATATTGGTGTTGTATTCCAGGATTTCAGACTTTTACCAGATCGTAATATATACGATAATATTGCATTTGCACAGAAAGTTGTCGAAGCTCCTAATAAGAAGATTAAGAGCAGGGTTCTTGCTATGCTTTCAATGGTAGGACTTCTTGATAAGTATAAGTCATTTCCTAATGAGTTATCAGGTGGTGAACAGCAGAGAGTTGCCATAGCCAGAGCACTGGTTAATAAGCCAGCTATATTATTGTGCGATGAGCCTACAGGTAACCTTGACCCAGCTAACTCTAACGAGATTATGAAGATATTAGATCAGGTTAACAAGCAGGGAACAACAGTACTTGTTGTTACTCATAATATGGAGATAGTTCAGCAGATGAAGAAGAGAACTATTACTATGAGCGAAGGCAAGATTATCAGTGATTTGGAAAAAGGTGGTTATTTCTATGAAGATTAGATCGTTATTTTATCATATTAAAGACGGATTAAAGAACATCTATCGTAATAGATTGTTCTCTCTTGCGTCTATAGCAACAATTACAGCGTGTATATTTCTTTTCGGCGTATTCTATGCACTTGTATCCAATTTTCAGTATATGATTCATAAGGCTGAGAATGAAGTATGCGTAACAGTATTTTTCGATGAAGGACTTACAGACGCAGATATTAAGAAGCTTGGCGATACGATAAGCCAGCGTAATGAAGTGTCAAGAATTCATTATACATCAGCTGATGAAGCGTGGGAGAATTACAAGGCTGAGTATTTTAAAGATTACCCCGAACTTGCAGAAGGTTTCAAGGATGATAATCCTCTTGCTAATTCTTCATCATATGAGATATATCTTAATGAAGCTTCAAGTCAGGCTACACTTGTAACATACCTTGAAAATCTTGATGGCATAAGACAGGTTAACCGTTCAGAGGCAACAGCAAGTGGACTTGCCAGTGCCGCAAGACTTGTTAGTTACATAACAATAGCAATTATAGTTATTCTTCTTGCAGTATCTATATTCCTTATTACTAACACAATTGTAATAGGTATTACTGTCCGTAAAGAAGAGATTTCTATTATGAAGTATATAGGTGCTACAGATGCATTTGTTAATGCACCATTCTTCGTAGAAGGTATTGTAATTGGACTTGTTGGTTCAATTATTCCAATAGTTATTCTTAGATTTGTATATGAGAATATTATTAATTTTGTTATGAATAAGTTCTCGATACTTCAGAATATTCTTGCATTTATGCCGGTTAATGATGTATTCAGAATACTGGTTCCAGTAGGAATTCTTCTTGGTATCGGAATAGGTGCATTAGGAAGCTTCTTTGCTGTAAGAAAGCATGCTAATGTATAGCAGATAATATTAGCCAGACATAGGACTGCTACATTGAATTATATGATTATGTATTATATATGAAGATTATATTATGTGATTGTATATGATATGTGGAAGTCCTATTTAAAAATAAAAATGGTATCCTACAGTATAGATTGTTATGCTATTGTTAAGCGGCTGTTTGTATGCATTTTATAAATGGTTTGGCTGAATGGAGGAGTTGTATGAGGAGAGCATTAGCAAAAAGGCTTATTCCATTGTTGATTGTACTTGTGCTTGTAATACCATATTTTGCAGTGTCATATTATGATGTATATGGAGATGATAAGCAGAATCTCAATGATGCTAACAGCAAGAAAAAAGATTTGCAGAGCCAGTATGAACAGACAGAGAAAATAATTGAAGACTTAAAGGCACAGAACGATGATATGATAGCTTATATTGCCCAGCTTGATGCACAGATGTCCAGTGTTGATGGCGAGCTTAATGAGGTTAATGAGCAGGTTGAGCAGATAGAGGCTGAGATAGCGGATACAGAAGAAAAGCTTGCACAGGCAGAGATAGAGGCAGAAGAACAGTATAGTTCAATGAAGCTTAGAATTCAGTTTATGTATGAACATAATGATGAAACATATTTTGCATTGCTTATGAATTCCCAGAGTATGGGTGATATGCTTAATAAGGCGGAATATATTACAAAAATCTCACAGTATGACAGGGAAATGCTTGAAAAATATAATGCTACTGTTACTTATATAACTGTCGCCAAAGCACAGTTAGAAACGGACAGGGAGACACTTGTAACCAAGCAGGAGGAGCTTGAAGATAAGAGAGCTTCACTTTCACTGCTTGAGTCAACCAAGAAGAGTGAAATGGCTTCATTACAGAAGAATAAGCAGCAGCAGGAGAATTATAAAGCTAAGATAGAAGCTGATATAAAGGCTCAGGACGAATATATTGCCAAGATAGAGGCAGAGATTAAGGCCAAGGAGAATAGTGGAAGTGCCAATGTTGTAAAATATGATGGTGGAAAGTTCAAGTGGCCTACAGAGTCAACAAGGATAACCTCACCTTATGGTGATACAGAGGGCAGAAGCTCTCCGCATAAGGGAATTGATATCGGTGCACTTAACAGAGGCGTTGCGGGTGATGCTATATATGCGGCGTATGATGGTGATGTGGTAATTGCGACATTTAGTTCATCAGCGGGTAATTATATTATGATTAATCATGGTGGTGGATTGTATACAAGATATCTGCATGCTTCAAAGCTTCTTGTCAGTGCAGGAACACATGTAACTAAGGGACAGAAGATAGCACTTATGGGAACAACTGGTGATTCTGACGGAGTTCATCTACATTTTGATGTAAGATATAACGGAAGTTATGTTTCACCTTGGAACTACTTAAGCAAATAAAAATTTAATAAATGCAGAGGCATATAGGTATGGACAATCAAAATAACAACATTTATTCAAATGATAATGTCAATAGTGATGATTTTAATGCTGGTGATAACATTAATGCAATTAATAATGTTAATGCAGATAATGACATCAATGCCGGTAACAGAATTAATAATAGTGCTTCGGATAATCGTGGAAATATTGGTGATTTGTATGGAATGAATGATTTAAGAAGAAATGCACAGCCGCCAAGAAAGAAGAAATCACAAGGCTTTGCAAGCGGAATGATTATCGGTGCTGTATCAGCATTTATGGCTGTTATACTTCTAATATTAAGTGTGGCAGCAGTGTGTATAGCCAAAGGCTACATTCATATAGGTGTTAATGGAGATGTATATATACAATCTGATGCAGTCACAGATTCAGACGGAATTGGAAGTGAGGTAGAAGGCAAGCTTAATGCAATTGATTCTGTGCTTGAATCCTTTTATTTTGGTGATGTAGATGATGAAACCGCCAAAGATAACATTTACAAGGCGTATCTTAGTTCATATGGTGACAAGTATACCATGTATTATACAGCGGATGAATATAAAGCCTTAAAGGAGTCAACAAATGGCAAGTTCTATGGCATAGGAGCAGTCTGCCAGCTTAGCGGTGAAGGTGGTGTTCTTCTTGTAGATGTATATGATAATGGGGCAGGTTATCAGGCTGGACTCAGGAGTGGCGACAGGGTTGTAAATGTTGATGGCAGGGACATAACAGGTATGGAGCTTTCATCAGCCGTTGCACTTATTAAAGGCGACAAGGGTACATCTGTCACGCTGGAGGTTATTCGTGGAACTGAGCGACTGACATTTTCTGCGGTAAGAGATGCTGTTGAAGCAAAGACAGTGTCATATACACTTCTTGATAATAATATAGGTTATCTTTCGATATCACAGTTTGAGGAGGTAACAACAAAGCAGTTCAAGGCGGCTGTTGAAGATTTGCAGTCACAGGGTATGAAAGGACTTGTAATTGATATAAGAAACAATCCAGGTGGATTGCTTGATACGGTTGTAGGTATGCTTAAATATATGCTTCCTGACGGACTTATTGTGTATACAGAGGATAAGCAGGGCAATAGAAAAGAGTATAAAGGTCAGGATAATGATGAGTTCAATCTGCCACTGGCAGTCATTGTAAATGGCAATAGTGCCAGTGCCTCAGAGATATTTGCAGGTGCTATACAGGATTATGGCAAAGGAACGATAATTGGAACCCAGACATATGGCAAAGGAATTGTGCAGACAGTTAAACCACTTACAGATGGAAGTGCAATAAAGTTCACAATTGCCAAGTATTTTACACCAAAGGGTCAGGATATACACGGAAAAGGTGTTACTCCAGATATGGTAGTTGAATATGATACTGATGCAGATGTTGATACCCAGCTTGATGCGGCAATTAAGAATGTGGAAGCACAGATTAATTAAATATATGCAAATGGAAAATATATAAATTACAGTAAGCCTGATGGCTGATATGCAGATTGGCAGTTTGTTGAAATCTGTTGTGTATCAGCAGTCAGGTAATTTTTATCACAAAATAAAACAAATGTTCTATTTTTAATAGACAAAGGCATTTATTTGTAGTAAAATCAATATATAAGGTAAATACTATTAAATAATATTGTTGTTGACTATTTTACTATAGATTAACGAAGGGAGAATTGTTATGGAATTCAAGTTACACGCTCCTTATAAACCGACAGGAGATCAGCCCCGTGCAATAGAGAAGCTTGTGCAGGGATTTGAAGAGGGTAATCAGTTCGAGACACTTGTCGGTGTTACAGGCTCTGGTAAGACATTTACTATGGCGAACATAATACAGCATGTACAGAAGCCTACTCTTATAATCAGTCATAATAAAACATTAGCAGCTCAGCTGTACTCTGAGATGAAAGAGTTCTTTCCTGAGAATGCAGTAGAGTATTTTGTATCCTATTATGATTATTATCAGCCAGAGGCTTATGTGCCACAGAGCGATACTTATATAGCCAAGGATTCTTCGATTAATGACGAGATAGATAAGTTAAGACATTCAGCAACAGCGGCATTGTCAGAGAGAGATGATGTTATTATAGTAGCATCAGTTTCGTGTATATATGGTCTTGGTGCACCTATTGATTATAAGAATATGGTTATCTCACTTCGTCCAGGTATGGAAAAAGACAGGGATGAAATGATAAGAAAGCTTATAGATATACAGTATATGCGCAATGACCAGGATTTTAAAAGAGGAACATTCAGGGTAAGGGGAGATGTTGTAGAGATATATCCGTCAGCTTCCAGTGGAGATGCTGTGAGAGTAGAGTTTTTTGGTGATGAGATAGACAGGATAAGCGAGATTGATTCTCTTACCGGTGAGGTTAAATGTAACCTTGACCATGTTGCTATATTTCCTAATTCACATTATGTTGTTGAAAAAGAGAAGATGGAAAAGGCGATTGAGAATATTAAGAAAGAGCTTGCAGAGAGAATAGAGTATTTCAAGAGTGAGGATAAACTTCTTGAGGCACAGAGAATAGAAGAACGAACGAACTTTGATATAGAGATGATGCAGGAAACAGGCTTCTGTTCAGGTATTGAGAATTATTCAAGACATTTAGCAGGGCTTCCGGCAGGGTGTCCACCATATACGCTCATGGACTATTTTCCAGATGATTTTATGATTATTGTCGATGAGTCACATATTACTATTCCACAGATAAGGGGAATGTATGCAGGCGATCAGGCAAGAAAGACGACACTTGTAGACTATGGCTTCAGGCTTCCTTCAGCGAAGGATAACAGACCGCTTAATTTTCAGGAGTTTGAGAGCAAGATATCACAGATGCTTTTTGTATCTGCTACGCCTAGCAGGTATGAGGAAGAACATGAACTTATGAGGGCAGAGCAGATTATAAGACCTACAGGACTTCTTGATCCAGAGATAACAGTCAGACCAATAGAGGGTCAGATAGATGATCTTATAAGTGAGATTAATAAGGAAGTTGAGAAAAAGAATAAGATACTTGTAACTACACTTACCAAGCGTATGGCAGAGGATCTCACAGATTATCTTAAGGAAGTCGGCATAAGAGTCAAGTATCTTCATGCGGATATTGATACACTAGAGCGACAGAAGATTATAAGGGATATGCGACTTGACGGATTCGATGTGCTTGTTGGTATCAATCTGCTTAGAGAGGGACTTGATATTCCAGAGATAAGTCTTGTGGCTATTCTTGATGCTGATAAAGAGGGCTTCTTAAGAACAGAGACTTCACTTATCCAGACGATAGGACGAGCTGCCAGAAATGCAGATGGACATGTTATTATGTATGCAGATACTATAACAGAGTCTATGGAAAAGGCTATATCTGAGACGGAAAGACGTAGAAAGATACAGCAGGAGTACAATGAGGTACACGGAATAACCCCTCAGACTATAAAGAAGGCAGTAAGAGATCTTATAAGTATATCTAAGGCAGCAGAAGCAGATAATTCAAATGGAAGGCTTGATGTAGATTATGAATCTATGAGCATTAAAGATCTTGAAAAGGTTAAGAAGCAGATTGAGAAAAATATGCGTAAGGCTGCAGCAGAGCTTGACTTTGAACAGGCGGCTATGCTTCGTGATAAGATGATCGAGATTAATAAGTATATTTATGAGGATAAGAAGTCAGGCAGATAGAATTAATAGCTATTATACAAGGTGAGGCTATAAGTTCAAAAGCAATATTACGCAGTCAGAATTATAAAAAGCAGTTGCTGTTTACAGAAAAAGCATTATGTAATTGAGATGATTAAGGATTAAGAAAGAAGAAATAACGGAGAAAATAGAATATGGAAAAAGGCGATTACAGGAATTATATAAGAATAAGAGGTGCAAGTGAGCATAATCTTAAAAATATTGATGTAGATATACCAAGGGACAGTCTTGTAGTACTTACAGGTCTGTCTGGTTCTGGTAAGTCAAGTCTTGCCTTTGACACTATATATGCAGAAGGCCAGAGAAGATATATGGAGTCATTATCTTCATATGCAAGGCAATTCTTAGGACAGATGGAAAAGCCGGCGGTAGAGAGCATAGAAGGACTTTCACCAGCTATTTCCATAGACCAGAAGTCAACTAACAGAAATCCACGTTCAACAGTTGGAACTGTTACAGAGATATATGATTATTTCAGATTATTATATGCAAGAATAGGTACACCACATTGTCCAAAGTGTGGCAAAGTAATCAACAAGCAGACTGTAGACCAGATGGTTGATACTATTATGGAGCTTCCAGAAAGAACAAAGATACAGATATTAGCTCCAGTTGTAAGAGGAAGAAAAGGTGAACATAAGAAGCTTTTTGAACAGGCTAAAAAGAGTGGTTATGTAAGAGTTATTGCTGATGGCAATATGTATGAGCTTACAGATGAGATAAATCTTGATAAGAACAAGAAGCATAATATAGAAATTGTTGTTGACCGTCTTGTAGTTAAAGATGGAATTAACAAAAGACTTACAGACTCAATAGAAACAGCACTTAAGCTTGCAGAGGGACTTATGACAGTTGATGTTATAGATGGTGAGCCGATTAACTTTTCACAGAGCTTTTCGTGTCCGGATTGTGGCATAAGCATAGATGAGATAGAGCCAAGAAGCTTTTCGTTCAACAATCCATTTGGTGCGTGTCCTGATTGTTACGGACTTGGTTATACAATGAATTTTGATGCAGAGCTTCTTATACCAGATGATTCATTAAGCATCGATGAGGGAGCTATAGTTGGTATGGGATGGCAGTCTGTAAAGGATGAGGGCAGCTTTTCAAGGGCTATTATGAGTGCACTTGCAAAGGAATATAACTTCAGTTTATCAACACCATTTAAGGATTATCCAGATGATATTAAGGATATGATTATAAATGGTACTAAGGGCAGAAGTGTTAAAGTGCATTACAAAGGCCAGAGAGGCGTTGGAGAATACGATATAGCATTTGAAGGCCTTATCCATAATATGGAGAAAAGATACAGGGAAACTTACTCAGACAGTGCAAAGCAGCAGTATGAGGAATTCATGCGCATAAGACCTTGTAAGTCCTGCCACGGACAGAGATTAAAGCCATCATCTCTTGCAGTTACGATAGCAGATAAGAATATATATCAGATTACAGATATGTCTATTGTTAAGTTAAAGAAGTTCTTAGATGAGCTTGAGCTTACAGACAGACAGAAGTTTATCGGTGCAGAGATACTTAAGGAGATTAAGGCAAGAATACAGTTTCTTATGGATGTAGGACTTGATTATCTTTCATTATCAAGAGCTACAGGTACGCTTTCAGGAGGAGAGGCACAGAGAATAAGACTTGCGACACAGATAGGTTCAGGACTTGTTGGTGTGGCTTATATACTTGATGAGCCAAGTATCGGACTTCATCAGAGAGATAATGACAAGCTGCTTGGGACACTTATACATTTGCGTGACCTTGGTAACTCAGTTATTGTGGTTGAACACGATGAAGATACTATGCGTGCCGCAGATTATATTGTTGATATAGGACCGGGTGCCGGACGTAATGGTGGAGAAGTTGTTGCGACAGGAACAGCAGCTGATATTATGGCATGCAAGGATTCGCTTACAGGTGCATATCTTAGCGGAAGAATCAAGATTCCAGTGCCGGCTAAGAGAAGAAAGCCGACAGGCTGGATAACTGTTAAGGGTGCAAGGGAGAATAATCTTAAAAATATTGATGTTGATATACCACTTGGAGTATTTACATGTGTAACAGGTGTATCGGGTTCAGGAAAGAGTTCCCTAGTGAATGAAATTCTGTATAAGCACCTTGCTAAGTCTTTAAACCGTGCAAGATGTATCGCTGGTGACCATGATGATATTATAGGAATCGAGCAGCTTGATAAGGTTATAGATATTGACCAGTCGCCAATAGGAAGAACTCCACGTTCTAATCCTGCGACATATACGGGTGTATTTGATATGATAAGGGATCTTTTTGCTTCAACAACAGATGCTAAGGAAAGAGGTTATAACAAAGGACGTTTCAGCTTTAATGTAAAGGGAGGACGTTGTGAGGCTTGTTCCGGAGATGGTATTATCAAGATAGAAATGCATTTCCTGCCTGATGTATATGTCCCTTGTGAAGTGTGTGACGGAAAGCGTTATAACAGGGAAACACTTGAAGTTAAGTATAAGGGAAAGAGCATATATGATGTACTTGATATGACAGTTGAGGATGCAGTTGATTTCTTTGAAAATGTGCCATCAGTCAGAAGAAAAATAGAAACTCTTAATGACGTTGGACTTTCATACATTAAGTTAGGACAGCCATCTACAGAGCTTTCAGGTGGAGAGGCACAGAGAATAAAGCTTGCTACAGAGCTTTCAAAAAGAAGTACAGGAAAGACTATATACATTCTTGATGAGCCTACAACAGGACTTCATTTTGCAGACGTCCACAAGCTTGTTGATATACTTCATAAGCTTGCAGAGGGCGGTAACACTGTTGTTGTTATTGAGCATAATCTTGATGTTATCAAAACAGCTGATTATATTATAGATATGGGACCAGAAGGCGGCGACAGAGGTGGTACAGTTATTGCAAAGGGTACACCAGAAGAGGTTGCCAAGGTTAAGAAGTCTTATACGGGACAGTATGTTAAGAAGTATTTATAAGGATGGTGCAGATGACGGCATTGTGGATGAAAGTTCAATGATAGAAGATGTTTAAAGTCTCTAAATTGGCAAATTTGAAAATTGCAGGTGCTGGTCAGCGTTATAAATTATAAAAACATATCTTTTATAGTTACTTTAAATAATATAAAGTGTAAAAATACGATATTTGATTGCTAGGAGAAGAAAAATGGTATCAGGCATTATATTTGATATGGATGGCGTTCTTATAGATTCAGAAAGACAGTCTAATGAGGGCTGGCTATGGGCGGCAGGGCAGCTTGAAGTGGATATGCCAATGTGGCTTATAGACAGCTTTAAGGGTGCTCCGGCAGAGCTTTGCTGCAAGTTCTTTGATGATTATTACAAGGGTGTGATAGATTATTGGGAAGCGAAGGAGCTTAGAACACAGCATGTATACAAGATAAGGGAAACAGAAGGTATTCCTGTTAAAAAGGGCGTAAAGGACATATTTGAATATATAAGAAATAATGGATTAAAGTGTGCAGTTGCTACATCAACAAGGCGTGAAAGTGCTGAGAAAACACTTCATGAAATAGGAGTGTGGGATTATCTTGATGCGGTTGTATACGGAGATGAAGTCGAACATGGAAAGCCAGAACCAGATATATTCCTTCGTGCGGCTAAGGCAATAGGCGTAAATCCGTCAGAGGCAGTAGTAGTTGAGGATAGTATCAATGGAATTAAGGCTGGATATGCGGCAGGTATGAGAGTTGTCCATATTCCTGATACAATAGCAATAGATGATGATATCAGGAAGCTTACATATATGGTATGTGATGACCTTAATGGACTTATCGATGTTGTGGAAAGTATTAACAAACCAGTTATTAACAGGAAAAATGTTATCAATGCATTTGCAGAGTATGTAAGAAATTACGATCCATCAGATGAAAAGATAAAGCTTAAGATAAATCATACCTACAGAGTAGCAGGACTGTGTCAAAGAATTGCAGAATCATTAGGCTTAAGTGAACCGGATGTAGATATTGCATGGCTTCTTGGAATGTTACACGATATAGGAAGATTTGAGCAGATAAGGCGTTTCGGTACATTTAATGATGTCCAGTCAGTAGACCATGCAGAATTCGGGGCAGACCTGCTGTTTAAGGAAGGTCTTATAAGGAAGTTTGCAGAAGGGTATTATGAAGAATGTGAGCTTGCACAATTGGATAATCAGTCTGATTATTGTCAGGAAGAACGGAAAATTAAAGAATTCTTAGTTAATAATGATGCAACGACTGTCGATGATGAGCAGATAATAAAAAATAATGAGCACCACAATAAAGATACAGGACTTCTTGAAATGGCAATAAGACAACATAATAAGTATCGTGTAAAAGAAGACCTCACTGAAAGACAGCGTATGTTTTGTGATATACTGCGTGATGCAGATAAGGTTGACATATTTAAGGTAAATGCAGATATTCCTATGGAGATTATATATGATGTAACAACAGAGGAGCTTAAGAATGGAGTTATAACCAAAGAGGTACTTGAGAGCTTTTATAAGAAGGAAACAGTACTTAAAAGTGTAAGAAGGAGTGCAGTTGACCATATAGTAGGGCATATATCACTGCTTTTTGAACTTGTGTATAAAGAAAGTTATAGACAGGCCAAGGAACAAGGTTATGTATATAAACTGCTGGATTTTAAGTCTGATGTACCTGAGGTTAATGCAGAATTTGACGATATGAGGAAATATGTAGACGAGTTTCTTATGGAAATATAAAACTGTATAAATCTGAAATTAAGCGGTATAAGCATACAACAGATTAATAATAGGAGGTTGTGTTGTATGGATTGTAATAAAGATTGAAGAATATGCTTGTCATTATACCGCTTGTTTACTATAATAAATATATATATGAGTTGTAGATGTGTTATATATACTGATATATACTTTAAAAGCAATGGAAAGAAATATAAAACAATAAAAGCTGTAAATTGATATAAAAAATTGTTATGTAAAATATCTAATTAATATATGTGTGTTATATGTATATATTATAATATTATATATGTATATGTATATGTATATGTATATGTATATGTTATATATGTGTATATTATATATGTGTATGTTATATATGTGTATATTATATATGTGTATGTTATATATGTGCATATTATTTATATATGCATATTGTGTCTGTATATTTTTTATGATTGGCTGATTAAAGTATAGAAATGCATATAAAATATATCTTCAACGCAAACTTATGATTAGGAAAGGGACAATATGAATCAGGAAAAGGTTATAGTTATTGACTTTGGCGGACAGTACAATCAGTTAGTTGCACGTCGTGTCCGTGAATGTAACGTATATTGTGAGATATATTCTTACAAAACACCTCTTGAGCAGATTAAGGCGATGAACCCTAAAGGAATTATCCTTACAGGTGGTCCGAATAGCTGCTATGAAGAAGGTTCACCTACTTGTACTAAAGAGCTTTTTGAACTTGGTGTTCCAGTGCTTGGATTATGTTATGGTGCTCAGCTTATGCAGCACGTTCTTGGCGGCAAGGTTGAGAAAGCTCCAGTAAGAGAGTATGGAAAGACAGAGACATTTGTTGATAAGAGCAGTGCTTTATTTGGAGATGTTTCAGAAAAGACTATCGTGTGGATGAGCCATTTTGACTACATTTCACAGGTTGCTCCAGGATTTAAGATAATTGCACATACAGCAGACTGTCCAGTGGCAGCAGCAGAGTGTTCAGAAAAGAACCTCTATGCAATCCAGTTCCATCCAGAAGTTCTTCATACACAGGAAGGTACAAAGATGCTTCACAACTTTGTGCGTGGAGTATGCGGATGTGCTGGAACCTGGAAAATGGATGCATTTGTAGAGAATACTATTAAGGAAATACGTGAAAAGGTTGGCGATGGTAAGGTATTACTTGCACTTTCTGGTGGAGTTGATTCATCAGTGGCAGCAGGTCTTCTTTCAAGAGCTATTGGAAAGCAGCTTACATGCGTATTCGTAGACCATGGTCTTCTTCGTAAGAACGAGGGCGATGAGGTTGAAAGTGTATTCGGTCCAGAAGGACAGTTTGACCTTAACTTTATAAGGGTAAATGCACAGGAAAGATATTACTCTAAGCTTGCAGGTGTTACTGAACCTGAGGCTAAGAGAAAGATAATCGGTGAAGAGTTCATTCGTGTGTTTGAGGAAGAAGCCAAGAAGATTGGTGCAGTTGACTTCCTTGCACAGGGAACTATATATCCAGACGTTGTAGAGAGTGGACTTGGCGGTGAATCAGCGGTAATCAAGTCACATCACAATGTAGGAGGTCTTCCAGATTTCGTTGATTTCAAGGAGATTATTGAGCCACTCCGTGACTTATTCAAGGATGAAGTACGTAAGGCTGGTCTTGAACTTGGCATACCAGAACATCTTGTGTTCCGTCAGCCATTCCCAGGTCCAGGACTTGGAATAAGAATTATTGGCGAAGTAACAGGCGACAAGGTTCGTATCGTACAGGATGCCGATTACATCTACCGTGAAGAAGTAGACAAGGCAGTAGAAGCCTACAAGAAAGAAAATGGCAAGGCACCAGCCTGGATGCCAAACCAGTACTTTGCAGCCCTCACTAATATGCGTTCAGTTGGTGTTATGGGTGATGAAAGAACTTATGACTACGCAGTTGCACTTCGTGCAGTCAATACAATTGACTTTATGACAGCCGAAAGTGCCGAGATACCATTTGAGGTACTCCAGACAGTTATGAGTAGAATTATAAACGAGGTGCGTGGGGTTAATAGGGTATTCTATGACCTGACAAGTAAGCCACCGGGAACGATTGAATTCGAATAATTTTCAAAAGCTCG
>OHTK01000606.1_pt1 | contig 16056 bp, 9 predicted proteins | sample 1578931 | NCBI WGS metagenome assembly OHTK01 (sample SAMEA3879553, study PRJEB24766) | human gut metagenome | biome: human-associated habitat; feature: feces | place: USA | collected 1985/1987 | reverse complement strand
TTGGAATTAAAGATGATGAGATGAGAGCAAGAGATCATTCACCAGAAGAACTCTGTTTCTACTCTAAGGGAACAACAGATATCGAATTCCTCTTCCCATTCGGATGGGGCGAGCTCTGGGGTATTGCAGACAGAACAGATTATGACCTTACTCAGCATCAGACAGTATCTGGTGAAGATATGTCATACTTTGATGATGAAGCTAAGGAGAAGTATATACCATATGTTATTGAGCCTTCACTTGGTGCGGATCGTGTAACATTAGCATTCCTTTGCTCAGCTTATGATGAGGAAGAGCTTGAAGGCGGAGATGTAAGAACGGTTCTTCATTTCCATCCTGCATTAGCACCAGTTAAGATAGGTATTCTTCCACTTTCTAAGAAGTTAAATGAAGGTGCAGAAAAGGTGTATGCAGAACTTTCTAAGTATTACAATTGTGAGTTTGATGACAGAGGTAATATTGGAAAGAGATACAGAAGACAGGATGAGATTGGTACTCCATTCTGTATCACATATGATTTCGATTCAGAAGAAGATGGTGCTGTAACTGTAAGAGACAGAGATACAATGCAACAGGAAAGAATAAAGATAGCAGATCTTAAGGCGTATTTTGAAGATAAGTTCAGATTTTAATTAATAAAAGAACGGAATTTAAATCGATAATTAAAAGGAAAGAATTATGCTGTGTACTAAATGTGGTCAGGAATATGAGGGCAGTCAGTGCCCAAGATGTGATGGACCTGTTATATTAGTTAACAACAGTGATTATCTTGCCAGAAGAAAAGCATATGAGGAGAAGCAGGCTTTGAAAGAGAGGTCTGCTTCTTCTGATAAAAAAGAGGAATCACAGAGTGACTATGGACAGGCATTAGCAAAACGCGTGCAGGCGATAAAGAATCAGAGCAGAAACAAGACAGAAAGTAAGAAGCAGAGTCAGAACAGAAGCAAAGCGGACAGCAGAAAGCAGGGACAAAGTAGCGGAAAAACAGGTGGCAACAGGAATGGTAATCAGGAAAAGCCACAGATAAGAATTGCACGACATAAAGTAAACAAAAGAATGAAAATGATAGCGGCAGCGCTGATAGCAGTAGTGCTTATTGGTGTCGCAGCATTTGGAATATACAAGCTTGCAACTAAGAAGAATTATGCTCTTTATGTAAGCTACAACGGAAAGATATATGATATAGCAGGGCTGGACAGCAATTATGTGTGTGATGAAAGTGATGCAATATTTGCGGCAGACAGTAAGACCTTCTATACAGCACAGTGGCCGGAACAGATAGATTCAGGTAAGAATATCTTAAGCGTTGCGAGTGACAATGGAAAGTATTTCGTTACGGTAACATATGATGAGTCCAACTCGTCTGGCAGATATTCAATGTACATATGGAGTAAGGACGAATGTGTTCTTGTGTCAGAAGATAATCTGCAGAAAGAGATTATGTATATCTCTGATGACGGTCTTGTTATATACACGAATATTAATATTATTAATGACGAGGGTTCTACTAATGGTACAAGCCTTGCCATGAGCAGAGTCAAAGAAGTTAAGAAGCAGCCTGAGGCACAGACAACTCTTATAGAGGGTAATCTTAATAAGGCATATGTGTATGAGTCAAAGCACCTGATAGTATGTCTTACTAATGCAGGCTCATTGTATACATATGATTATGAGAAAAAAGAAAAGCCGGTTTCAGTTGCAGATGCAGTTATGCAGTTATGGCCTGTGTCAGAGAACATGACAGGTGTGTATACAGCGAATGCAGACAGTCTTAACACAAGAAAAGATGTGGATACATTGCTGTATTCTAAGAGTGATGGAGTATATTATTACTCATGTAAAGATGCATCTGCGTATAAGATAGACAAGAAGACAGACAATGATGCAGATTATGTATTTGATAGAGACAATTCGCTTATATACAGAATTTCAGGTACATCAATGACATCAGCACTTATCAGAGAAACTAAAGTGAGTGAGTATGTGGATGTTGATTCTATGACTAAGGAAAAGAATTACATATATAATTCATCAGATAGTCAGATAGTGTATGTTAATGCGAAAGGACAGCTTCGAGTAGTTGATAACAACAAGATTACAGACATTGCGTCAGATGTTAATGCAGGTTCATTATCTAAAGTGTATAATAAAGGCAAGGCTTTAACATATGTTTCAGGCGGCAGGCAGTACTATATGGATAACATTAAGAGCAAAGCTGTTGCAATTCTGGAATCAGATGCAGTTACAGATACAGAGGGAACATATTTTTACAAGAACCGAATCTATGCGTATGATGCTGATAATATTCTTTATTCTAATACACTGAAGGGAAATGATATCAGCAATATAGGCTACGTTGAAAGATTGTGGCTTGGAACAGAACTAAGATAATTGCAAATGTATTAAAACAGGTATAAGTTATGGATTTATTTGAATATATGCGTGAAAACAATAAGAATACAGAATCTCCATTGGCTATGAGATTAAGACCGGAAACACTCGATGAAATGGTAGGACAGTCTCATATAATCGGAAAGGATAAACTGCTTTACAGGGCAATTAAGGCAGATAAGCTTAGCTCAGTAATATTTTATGGTCCACCTGGAACAGGAAAGACAACTTTAGCTAGAATAATTGCTAATACAACAAGTGCAGAGTTTAATCAGGTTAATGCCACAGTTGCCGGAAAGAAGGATATGGAAGAGGTTGTTGCCAAGGCGAAAGACAATCTTGGAATGTATGGAAGAAAGACCATTCTTTTCGTAGACGAGATTCACCGCTTTAATAAGGGACAGCAGGATTATCTGCTTCCATTTGTTGAGGATGGAACAATAATTCTTATTGGTGCAACGACAGAGAATCCGTACTTTGAAGTAAATGGAGCTTTAATATCAAGGTCAATAATATTTGAATTAAAACCACTAGAGAAAGAAGATATCAAGACAATAATAAAGCGTGCTGTGTATGATGAGAAGAAGGGCATGGGAAGCTACAATGCAGCAATAGACGATGATGCACTGGAATTCCTTGCAGATATATCCAACGGAGATGCGAGAAATGCACTTAATGCCATTGAACTTGGAATACTCACAACAGACAGATCAGATGATGGAGTTATACATATAGATCTTGCAACAGCACAGGAATGTATCCAGAAGCGCTCGGTAAGATATGATAAAGAGGGTGACAACCACTATGATACAATATCAGCATTTATTAAGAGCATGAGAGGGTCTGATCCTGATGCAGTAAGCTATTATCTTGCCAAGATGCTGTATGCAGGTGAAGATATTAAATTCATAGCAAGACGAATAATGATATGTGCCAGTGAGGATGTAGGCAATGCTGATCCTAATGCACTGCAGGTTGCAGTGGCTGCGGCACAGGCTGTTGAGCGCATCGGAATGCCGGAAGCACGTATTATATTAAGTCAGGCGGCACTCTATGTTGCGACAGCACCTAAGAGTAATGCATGTTACATGGCAATTGATAAGGCACTTGATGTAGTTAAGAATTCAAAGACTGCACCGGTTCCTGTACATTTGCAGGATGCCCATTATAAGGGTAGTGCCAAGTTAGGACACGGTGTAGGATACTTATATGCACATGATTATCCTAATCATTACGTCAGACAGCAGTATCTTCCTGATGCTTATGTGAATGAGAAATTCTATGAGCCGGGAGATATGGGATATGAGAGGGATATTAAGAAACATTTGGATAAGATTAAGTCGGAGGCATAGTTTCCAATGAGGGATTACATAAACAGACTTTCAAGAGGCAGTTCAATTATCAAAGTACCAAAGCTGTCATGCAGTGAGGAACAGATTACCATGGATATTATGTGTAATACAGTTGCTACAGGCAGCTTCATATGTGATGCCACCGATAAGGTTTATGGAATGGTCTATGCTGACAATGAGAGGGTAAAGATTCTTTCAGAACAATTTGGTGGTACGCATATTATAACTGAATATCAGGTGGACGCTTCCGGACTTGAAGAAAATGATGAGATAGAGGGAACATTTACAGTAGTATGTAATGCCGGCGAGAAAAAGATACCATTTGTATTCAGATGTATGAAAGAGAATCAGGATGATATAAGAAATCATGTTAAGACTGAAGCAGTTGTTCTGCACATTGATAACGAAGAGAATACAATTATACACAAAGATGAAGCAGAGCAGTTTGAATGTGTGCTTATAAAGAGCGGGACAGAAGAAACAGAGATTGATATATATGCAGATGCAGATTTTATTGAATTAGAGAAAGACAGCTTATCAACTGATGATTTTGCAGGTGACAGGGCTGTAATTAAATATATAGTTAATCCACAGAAAATGCATGCAGGCAACAACTATGGATATATACATATAGTGAGTTATACACAGCATTTAAAGATAAATGTAAGCGTTATATGTAAGAAGGCTGATGAATCGGAAGATTTTGAAGTTAGAACAGAAGAAAAACTTGCACGATATAAGCTTACAAAGCTTTATCTTGATTTCAGAATGAAGAAAATCAAAAAAGAAAAATGGATTGCTGAATCTATGCAGACGGTTGACCGAATAAGGGGAATTAAGGGGACAGATGTATTTTATGATATTGTGCAGATACAACTGCTTATGGCGTCCGGAAGAGAGGAAACAGCAACACAGATATATAATAATATCAAGAAAGATATAGTTGGAAGAATTGGTGAAAATGTAGAACTTTACTGCTATTTTCTGTATGTTTCGACACTTATTGTGCGTGAAGAGGAGTATACGGCTCAGGTTTTATCACAGGTTAAGAAGTTTTTTGAGAATGGCTATGATACATATAGAATATTATGGATACTTTTTTACCTGAGTACAGATTCAGATAATAAGAGTATAAGACTTGTAAGAATAAAGGATGTAATTAATTCAGGATGCATAAGCCCTGTTATGTATATTGAGGCTATGAACATTATTAATGCACAGCCTGTTTTACTACGGGTGCTTAATCAGTTTGAAATGCAGGTTATTAATTATGGATGCAGGAACGACATTATTAGCGAGAAGCTTGCAATGCAGATTGCAGATGTTGTGGCTAATGAGAAGAATATTAATATTAATACTCTTATTATACTAAAAAAGATATATGATAAATATGAGAAAGACGAGATACTGACAGTTCTTGTAACCCAGATGGTAAGAATGGGCATGACAGGAGAAAACTGCTTTGAGATATATGAAAAAGGAGTATTAAGAGGCCTGAAAATAACAAGATTATATGAGTTTTATATTGCCAGTATGCCTAAAAAGACAGACAGGCAGCTGCCAAAGATAGTGTTGATGTATTTTGCATATGACAATACTCTTACAGATGCAGATAAAGCATTTTTATATGCAAATGTGGTGACGGGCAGAGATTCGTACTATAAGAATATCTATGAAGGTTATGAAAGAAATATAGAGATATATGTGTATGAACAGCTTAAAGCCGGCAATATCAGTGACAATCTTGTTGTATTATACAAGGCACTTCTTAAGACACAGCTTGTGTGTGATGACACAGGCACATTTGTAAGTAAAATGCCATATATGTACAGAATGCAGTGCTTTAGTGATGCGGTAAGATATGTACATGTCAGATATCCGCAGTTTACAGAAGAAACAGTATATGAGCTTTCAGGGGAAACAGCATATATATGTATGTATGGAAGTGACTGCGAGATTACATTTGAATGTATTGACGGACAGATTAGAAAAGATACAATTGATTATGATATAGAAAAAGTGTTTGATATACAGCAGTATGCAGAGGTGTTTGAGGCTGCAGGTGATTATGGAAAGAACAATTCCAGAATAATTATGAGCAGAATCTGTGAAATGAGAAAAAATTCACAGTATACACAAGAAACACTTAAGCTGTACAAAACAATAAAAAAGGAACAGGGTATCAGTGAACAGTATAAACAGCAGGTTAATGCCTGGATGATTGATTATTACTATCATTATTATGAAGAAGATGATTTCTGGCATGAATACAATTATGTTGATACAGATAATCTGACGAAGAAGGATGCGGGAAAGCTGATAGAGATACTTATAGATTCATCAATGTATTCACAGGCATATGAGATAGCAGGTATATACGGCTGCTGTATGGCAAAAGCGGCAAAACTTCTTAAAATGACTGACTATATTCTTACAAATGTATCAGACGGACATAGTCAGATTATTGATGAGATTACTCAATATATATTCAGACACAACATTTATAATGAACATGTTCTTTCTTATATGTGTGAATACTATAATGGGACTAATGATGAAATGTATGCTGTGTGGAAGTCAGCAGTTAATTATAATGTAAATGTATTGCATATGTCAGAAAGGATTCTTGCCCAGATGATGTATACAGGTGTGCATACTGGAAGATTTACAGAGGTGTTTGCTGATTATTATAGTAAGATTCCTGATATGCTTATAGTAAAGGCATATTTATCTTATAATTCACAATTCTATCTTCTCAGGCAGAAGAAGGCTAATGATATAGTATTCAGAGTTATAGAGGAGTGCATGGGGGATGGATATGGATTGCCAGAGTGTTGTTATGTAGCATGGCTTAAGAATCTGTCAAGAAACCCTGTTGCGTTAAGAGAAGATACATCTGAAAAAGAACTTGCACAATCAGTTCTTAATGAATTATGTGAACATGACAGAATATATGGATTTTTCAAAAAATTCAAAGGAATACTGGATTTACCATACAATATGCAGGGACTTACTATTGTTGAATACATAGCAGATCCAGATGATAAAGTATCTTTGACATATAGTATTAATGGGGCTGACAGGCTGGTGCAGGTTATGAAGTCTAACGAATGGGGAATATTTACATGCAGGTTTAATCTGTTTTATGGGGATTCATTAGAATATACATTTATAGTTAATGACAGCAATGAACAGGCATCTACAGAGCCGGTAGTCTGCGAATATAAGGATATTCCATCAGAGAACACAGATGGAAGGATTGACATGCTTAATGATTGTCTTGCAAGCAGACAGCAGCATGACCTTACAACATTAAGAAAGCTCATGTATAGTTACTGTGTTGAGGAATACGTTACAAGAGAAATGTTTACAATTGTCAAATGAGGATAGCAGATATGGAGCAGTGTAAAGGACTTATAGCAGGAATAGATATAGGATATAGTAAAATTCAGGCAAGTGTATATTCATATAATTCACGGAATGTGCAGACGGTAAAACTGACAGAGGATTCAAAGGAAAAGACCAGTCTTGCAAATGTTGTCGCTGAATGTATGCGAGCAACAGGTACATCACAGATTCAAAGCATATGTGTAACCATTCCCGATTATCATTCTGATGAAATATCTGCTGTCAGGGATACTCTTAAAAAATGTGGTGTATCAGATGGCAGCTGGCAGGTATTAAGCAGAGTTGAAAGCTTTGCATATTATGCGTACAGACAGAAAAGTGAACTTCATGCTGCTGGTGTGGCACTGTTTGACTACACAAGTGAAGGAATAAGGTGTGATTATCTTGCAGTCAGGAAGAATGACAATAGTAACTATCTGCTTCAGGAACATACAGGATACACATCTGATATATTAAAAAAAGCTGTGATAAGCAAAGAACTTGGACTGGCTGAGAATGAGTTGTGTACATTTGCAGAAGAGTATTTTTCTAAAAGACATGTTTCGGCGGCATATCTTACAGGTGAAGGTTTTGATGTTGAAAAGCTTCCTGAAAGATTTGCAAAGCTTATGGTTACGAGAAGAAAAGCATTTGTCGGACAGAATCTTTTTGCAAAGGGTGCATGCTTTGCAGCAATGGAGATATTGAAGCCGGAAGTGTTTAAGAATGTCATAATGCTTATTGATAATCATGTGAAATGTGGTATAGAAATAGATATTTCGTCATATGAAAAGCCAATGAGATTCAGGCTGGTAAGACCGGGAAGTAACTGGTATACTGCCGGACGGACTGTGGAATGTATACTTGAGGATATGAGAAGCATTACATTTAAAATAATAACACCTGAGAATAAATATTATGATGAAGTTGTTGATATAAGTGAAATTCCATTCAGGGAAGGGAAAACAACAAGAGTATCTGTGAGCGTAAGCTTTGTAGATTCTGACAGGTGTAATATTACAATAAAAGATCTTGGATTTGGCGAGTTTGTCAAAAGTTCAGGAAAAGTTATAAGCAAAGAACTTGTATTAAGAAGCTGAGAATGTGGAAAACATCAGGAAACGGAGAAATACAATGGGGAAAATAATACTGTGCAGAGGAAAGAAGGCAGATACACCACTGACTGTTTTACAGACAGGTGTGAAGTTATATACAGCAGAAGAACTCTGTTATTATATTTATAATAATATATATCTGATTGGACAGGATTTTATAGATGATAATCTTATCAGTTTTCTTGATGAAACCGGAGAAAAAGAGCTGGCAGAAAGAGTAAGGAAGCTGAAAGAAACAGGAGGGTCATTAGCACAGATATTTGTAATAATACTCAAGACAATAGATTATTATTCTGTTGAAGAGATTGAGCAGTTAAAAGGGATTCTTAATACTCTTGGAAAGCAGAGCGTATGCGAAAGGCTTAAAGCAAGAGGAGACGGATATCTCAATGCTGGATATTATTTTGCCGCGGTCAGATGTTACGAGTCAATTATAAAAGATTACAAGGGAAAAGATTTGTTGGCAGCTGATTATGCAAAAGTTTATCATAACCTGGGAACTGCCTATGCAAGAATGTTTATGTATGATAAAGCAGTGATATATTATGATGAGGCATATAGGACGGGTCAGCATGAGGAATCAAAAAAATGCAGTATAGCAGCTTTAATTATGGCAAAGAAGGATAAAGAACCTGTTAATGTTGATGCGGATGAAGATGAATATGTTGTCCAGAAGGAATTGGAAACTTTAATGGATAATGCCAGATATAGTGATGAATATAGGGAACTTGAAGATATTGCCAGATTAAAAGCAGACGGCAATCTGGCACAGTACAACAGGGCGGTAGATGAAAGACTTGACAGGTGGAGAACGGCATACATTAAATATAGCAAAACATTTTAAAGAATTGTGGTGGATATATGGGAATATTTAAAAAAACTGAAAAAGAAACGATATATGATGATTATGATGATGAATCGTACAGAGATGAGGAACTGCTAGAAGAGGCAGACAAGGAAAAAGCTGCCAATAAAATGTTTAATATATTGAATATATATGAAACGTTTGATAAGAAGAATAAGAAAAAACATGAAGACCGCAAGAGCGGAGAACTTGATGAGAAAACAAAGGAAAAACAGCAGCAGGCCAAGATAGAAGAAGAAAAATATGATCATCTGTTAAACAGTATGCAGGCACAGACGCTTATCAAGGCAGTTGAGAAATATGGAAAGGATGAGGAAGACCGCAAAGAGATTGATGCTATACCTATTGAGCTTCCAAAGGAAAAATCCGAACTTGATAAAATTGCAGAATATGCGATGAGCAGGAATATAGACAGTGTCAATATAAAGGATTTCAGTACACATGATATTGAGGTTTATGTAAGAGAACAGTGTGATATCATGGAAGAAGCAGCGACACATGTAGAAAATGCTAAAGCTGAGTATGAGGCTGTTACTGAAGAATATAATGATATACAGATTATGGAAGAAGCTCCCACACAGATACGTGATAAAATATTGAGCTGTGCAGAGACCATAGACAACATGATGGTTGACAGGCGTATTCTTAAAAGTACAGAACATAAGCTGTCAAATGCGGCATACAGGCGCATGGAAGCTGTGGAAAATGAAATGCCAGGTGGAATAAAGCTTTTGAAAGCATCCGAAGATTATTATGATACTGTTAAGAGAGATTTAAGGATACTTGAGGCAGAACAGCTTAATCTTAGAACAGATGCGGACGTTCTTGTTACAAGACAGATTAAGATAAGAAGGCTTGCGAAAACAGCAATCTTTGCGCTTGCGGCAGTGTTTGCAGTATTTCTTATATCGATGACACTTGTTCAAAATGACAGTGATACGGCACTTTTTATAGGAATATCTTTATTTGCAGCAATTCTTGCAGTTGGAATGTTTGCTTTATTAAAGGTTACTGAAAGAAATGTGATTATAACCGAAATAAAACTTAATAAAGCTACAGCACTGCTTAACAAAGTAAAGATTAAGTTCATTAATGCAGCAAATACGCTGGATTATGAATATACAAAGTTCGGAGTTAAAAGTTCATATGAACTTGATAAGAAATACAGACTGTACGAGGAGATGAAAAAAGAGCAGATTAGAATGCTTGATATGACATCATCACTTAATTCTGCTGAAAATGAGCTTGAGAACATGCTTAAGAATTTAGGACTTTACAGTCCACATATATGGCTTGGAAGAGTGAGGGCAATCATTAATCCTAAGGAAATGGTTGAAGTGCGGCATGAAATAAATACTCGCCGTTATAAATTAAGGCAGCAGATAGAGTACAATGAAAAACGTATTGATGAAGCAAAGGAAAATATTAAAAAGATAACGCTTTCAAATCCGGCACACAGCGATGGTGCAATGCGCGTAATTGAAATGTATGAGAAGCGACATTCACGGGTTGCAAAATAAAATTGATATGTTACAATAAACAGTGGCTTTTTACGCATATGAATGATAAAAAGCGAAAGAAGTATGGAGGCTATAAGGATGAAAGAAAGACTTGAAGCAATTAGAGAAAGAGCTTTAGCACAGATTAATGAAACTGATTCGCTTGATAAACTGAATGATATCAGAGTCGCTTTCCTTGGAAAGAAGGGTGAACTTACAGAAGTACTTAAAGGTATGAAGGAAGTTGCACCAGAAGACAGACCTAAGGTTGGTCAGATTGTTAATGAGACAAGACAGGCAATTGAAGAAGTATTAGATAAGGCTAAGACAGAATTAGCTGCCAAGAAGAGAGAACTTCAGTTAAAGAGTGAAGTAATAGATGTTACTCTTCCATCTAAGAGGGATGAGTTAGGACATAAGCATCCTAATACACTTGCATTAGAAGAAATCCAAAAGATATTCATCGGAATGGGTTATGAAGTAGTTGATGGACCAGAAGTTGAGTATGATTACTACAACTTTGAGGCACTTAACATACCAGCTAACCACCCGGCTAAGGATGAACAGGATACATTCTACATTAATGATAAGATAGTACTCCGTACACAGACTTCCCCTGTTCAGGCAAGAGTTATGGAGAAGGGCAAGCTCCCTATCAGAATGATTTCTCCAGGACGTGTATACAGAGCAGATGAAGTTGATGCTACACATTCACCATGCTTCCATCAGGTAGAAGGTCTTGTAATTGATAAGGGAATCACATTTGCAGACCTTAAGGGAACTTTAGCAGAATTCGCTAAGGAGCTTTTCGGACCTGATACTAAAGTTAAATTCAGACCACATCATTTCCCATTCACTGAGCCTAGTGCCGAGATGGATGTAAGCTGTTTCAAATGTGGTGGTAAAGGATGCCGTTTCTGTAAGGGCGAGGGATGGATTGAAATCCTCGGCTGTGGAATGGTTCACCCACATGTATTCGAGCTTTGTGGAATTGATAAGGAAGAATATACAGGATTTGCCTTTGGTGTAGGACTTGAGAGAGTTGCTCTTCTTAAGTACGAAATCGATGACATGAGACTTCTTTATGAGAACGATATCAGATTTATAAAGCAGTTCTAAATCGATTCATATAGTGGTCTAACGACTGGAATAAGATAAAGTATATTTAAGGAGAATGACGATATGAATACATCATTAAATTGGATAAAAGCAATGGTTCCAGGTCTTGAGTGTACAGATCAGGAATTCAGAGATGCTATGACACTTTCAGGAACTAAGGTGGAGTGTTTTAATGCATTTGACAAGAACCTTGATAAAATCGTAGTTGGACAGATTCTCTCAGTTGAGAGACATCCTGATGCAGACAAGCTTGTAATATGTCAGGTTAATGTTGGCAGCGAGAATGTCCAGATTGTAACAGGTGCACCTAATATTGAAGTTGGTTCAAGTGGACAGAAGGTTCCTGTAGTATTAGACGGAGGTAAAGTTGCCGGAGGACATGACGGCGGCGCACTTCCAGAAGACGGAATTAAGATTAAGAAGGGCAAGTTAAGAGGCGTGGAGTCATGCGGTATGATGTGCTCTATCGAGGAACTTGGTTCTTCAAGAGAATTCTTCCCGGATGCACCAGAGGAAGGAATATATATATTTGGAGATGATGCTGTTGTTGGTTCAAGTGCGGTAGAGTACTTAGGACTTAATGATACAGTATTTGAATATGAGATAACTAATAACCGTGTAGACTGCTACAGCGTTATCGGTATCGCAAGAGAGGCTGCTGCTACATTCAGAAAGCCTTTCAATCCACCGGTTGTTACTAAGACAGGTAACGATGAGGATGTTAACACAATGGTTTCAGTTGATATTGAAGCTAAAGAACTTTGCTCAAGATATATTGCAAGAGTTGTTAAGAATATCAGACTTGCTCCATCTCCAAAGTGGATGCAGCAAAGACTTATGACAGCAGGTATCAGACCAATCAACAACATTGTTGATATCACTAACTATGTTATGGAAGAATATGGTCAGCCAATGCATGCATATGACTATGATACTATTGCAGGTCACAAGATTGTTGTAAGAACAGCAACTGATGGCGAAAAGTTCGTAACACTTGACGGACAGGAGAGAACTCTTGACGCACAGACACTTCTTATCTGTGATGGTGAGAAGCCAGTTGGTATCGCAGGTATCATGGGTGGCGAGAATTCAATGATTACTGATGATGTCCAGACAATGCTTTTTGAAGCAGCTACATTTGACGGAACTAACATCAGAAAGACAACTAAGAAGATTGGTTTAAGAACAGACGCTTCTGGTAAATTTGAGAAGGGACTTGATCCAGAGAACGCAATGGAGGCTATCAACAGAGCATGCCAGCTTATTGAAGAGCTTGATGCAGGTGATGTTGTAGGAGGCGTGGTTGATGTATATCCTGACCCTGTAACTAAGAAGAGACTTCCATTTGAGCCGGCTAAATACAATGCTTTACTTGGTACTAATGTATCAGATGAAGATATGCTTTCTTACTTTGAAAGACTTGAAGTTGAATATGATAAAGATGCTAATGAGCTTATTATCCCAACATTTAGACAGGATCTTAACAGAGACGCGGATATGGCAGAGGAAGTTGCAAGATTCTTCGGATATGACAACATTCCTACAACTCTTCCTAAGGGAGAGACAACAATGGGTAAGATTTCATTTGAGCAGAGTATTGAAGATGCAGCTTCTGAGGTTGCCCAGTTTACAGGATTCTCACAGGCTATGACATACTCATTCGAGAGCCCTAAGGTATTCGATAAGTTAAAGCTTCCTGCTGATTCTGTATACAGAAAGACAGTTGTAATCTCTAATCCATTAGGAGAGGATTTCTCGGTTATGAGAACACTTCCAATTCACGGAATGCTTACATCTTTATCTACTAACTATAACAGAAGAAACAAGAATGTTAAGTTATATGAATTGGCTAAGATTTACCTTGCAGCAGATGATGTTAACGAGCTTCCGGACGAAAGAGTTGAATTCACACTCGGAGCTTTCGGCAGCGTTGACTTCTACTCAATGAAGGGTGTTATTGAAGAATTCCTTGAGAAGATTGGAATGAAGAAGAAGCCAACATATGATGCTAAGGCTGGTATTCCATTCTTACATCCAGGTCGTCAGGCTGATGTATATTACGCTGATAAGAAGATTGGTTACATCGGAGAACTTCATCCGGATGTTGCCGATACTTACTCAATCGGTGAGAGAACATATATTGTTGTTATTGATATTCCAACAGTTACAGAAATGGCAAGCTTCGATAAGAAGTTCACAGGAATTGCAAAGTTCCCAGCTGTAACAAGAGATATCAGTATGGTAATGCCTAAGGAACTTCCAGTTGGTGAAGTTGAGAAGATTATTGAAAAGCGCGGCGGCAAGATATTAGAAAGCTACAACCTCTTCGACATCTACGAAGGAAGCCAGATTAAAGAAGGCTTCAAGTCAGTTGCTTACTCAATCGCATTCAGAGCTAAGGACAGGACACTTGAGGATAAGGATATCACACCAGTAATGGAGAAGATATATAAAGACTTAAGTGATAATGGAATCGAACTTCGTATGTAGTGAATATAGAGTGCACAATCTGAATAGAGGATTATTATGGATTTACATGATTTTTATTATGATCTGCCAGAGGAACTTATAGCACAAGACCCTCTGTCAGACCGTTCAAGCTCCAGATTGATGGTTCTTGATAAGAACACAGGAGCTATAGAACACAAGATATTTAGGGATATAACAGAATATCTTAAGCCGGGCGACTGCCTTGTAATTAATGATACTAAGGTTATACCTGCAAGACTTATCGGTGAGAAAGAAGGAACAGGTGCTGCCATTGAAGTGCTTTTGTTAAAAAGACTTGAAGACAGACAGGATACGTGGGAAGTCCTTGTTAAGCCAGGAAAGAAATGCAAGGTTGGTGCAAGGATAGTATTTGGTGGCGGAAAGCTTACAGGTGAGATTATTGATATAGTTGAGGAAGGTAACAGACTTATACAGTTTAGTTATGATGGCATATTTGAGGAAATTCTTGATGAACTAGGACAGATGCCGCTTCCACCATATATCACACATAAGCTTGAAGATAAGAACCGCTATCAGACAGTATATGCCAAGCACGAGGGTTCAGCAGCAGCACCTACGGCAGGACTACATTTTACAAAAGAACTGCTTAAACAGATAGAAGATATGGGAGTGAAGATTGCAAGAGTTACTCTTCACGTAGGTCTTGGAACATTCAGACCAGTTAAGGTTGAGAATATACTTGATCATCATATGCACTCAGAATTCTATCAGGTTGATAAAGAAGCAGCAGATATAATTAATAATACCAAGGCTAATGGTGGAAGAGTTATTGCTGTAGGAACTACAAGCACAAGAACTCTTGAATCAGTAGCTGATGAAAATGGACATATACCAGTTAAGAGTGGCTGGACAGAAATATTTATATATCCAGGTTATAAGTTTAAGGCAATAGATTGTCTTATAACTAATTTCCATCTTCCAGAATCAACACTTGTTATGCTGGTATCAGCACTTGCAGGAAGAGAACATGTGCTTCATGCCTATGAGGTTGCTGTGCAGGAGAAATACAGATTCTTCAGTTTTGGAGATGCTATGTTTATTAAATGATAATTTACAAATAATATATATTTATAGAAAAGACTTGAACATAAAAATAAAAAATGATATATTAAATGAGTAAAATGACTCATGAACACAGACGAACCCCCTCGGTGCCGTTTACGCCGAGGGGGTTCTGCTCTGTTACGATGTGATGATAAAAATATTTTAACACAATATAATTAATGAAATAATAAAGGTATATAAAAAATATATTTGAACTTCCAATAAGTTAATGATATCATTATATGGATTAAATGAAAGAGAACAGGTATAATCCTGTACAGTACAGAGGGAATCATGGGGATTGAAAAGAGAAAATCAAGAAGAACTGATGTCAATGTTTATATATCATTAAGACAGCTTGATGATAAATATGTTTCTGGGTATGCTGGTGATACAGTAGACGTGAATGTCATTAATATATCAAAAGATGGCATGGCATTTAAGTCTGATTATAAGTTTAAACCTAATACTTATTACGATACAATTGTTATACTTGCCAATAAAGAACGATTTGCAACTGTAATAGAAATTATACGAATGAGTAATTCAGGGGATATAGAGACAACATACGGCTGTAGGTTTGTTGGTATTAGTAAAGAAGATCAGTTTAAGATAGAAGTTTACCAGATAGTAGACGAAAGCAAAAACAACTAAATATTATGAGTAGCACAGATGATCGCGGCTGCATTCGTGCAGGTGAGGAAAGTCCGGGCTTCACAGGGCAGGATGCCGGATAACGTCCGGTGGAGGTGACTCCAAGGCCAGTGCAACAG
>OHTK01000597.1_pt1 | contig 16309 bp, 13 predicted proteins | sample 1578931 | NCBI WGS metagenome assembly OHTK01 (sample SAMEA3879553, study PRJEB24766) | human gut metagenome | biome: human-associated habitat; feature: feces | place: USA | collected 1985/1987 | reverse complement strand
TGATGCTGTAGTAACCAAGCGTGCATAGGCAAGTCTTGAAGTAAAAGAGGTAGTATATGGCAAGTCGTATTGATGACAAGAAGCAGCCAAGATGTTCTTTTTGCAATAAGACACAGGACCAAGTCCGCAAACTGATCGCGGGACCAAAGGGTAAGAATGTTTATATTTGTGATGAATGTATTGACATTTGTTCTGAGATTATTGAAGAAGAATTTGAACAGTATGCAGAGAATGACGGAGAGATCAATTTACGTAAGCCAAAAGAGATCAAAGAATTTCTAGACCAGTATGTTATTGGACAGGATGAAGCAAAGAAAGTACTTTCCGTAGCTGTATATAATCATTACAAAAGAATTTTAATGGGTGGAGACTCTGATGTAGAATTGCAGAAGAGTAATATTTTAATGCTTGGACCAACAGGTTCAGGAAAAACATTATTAGCCCAGACATTAGCAAAGATGTTAAATGTACCATTTGCGATCGCAGATGCGACTGCTCTTACAGAAGCAGGATATGTTGGTGAGGATGTTGAGAATATTCTTCTTAAGATCATTCAGGCAGCAGATTATGATATTGAACGTGCAGAGTATGGTATTATCTATCTTGATGAGATCGATAAGATTACAAAGAAGTCTGAGAATGTATCTATCACACGAGACGTATCGGGTGAAGGTGTACAGCAGGCACTTTTGAAGATCATCGAGGGCACGGTTGCTTCCGTTCCACCACAGGGTGGAAGAAAGCATCCACAGCAGGAGTTTATTCAGATTGATACGACGAATATTCTCTTTATCTGTGGTGGTGCATTTGAAGGTATGGAGAAGATTATTGACAACCGTATCGGTAAGAAATCCATCGGTTTCAATGCAGAGATCGCAGACCGTTCTTCCGACAAGAAGGTTGGCGAGATTTTAAAGCAGGTATTGCCAGAGGATTTTGTAAAGTATGGTCTGATTCCAGAGTTTATCGGACGTGTGCCAGTCAGTGTTACGTTGGATCTTCTGGATGAGGATGCGTTGGTACAGATTTTGTCAGAGCCAAAGAACTCCATCTGCAAGCAGTATAAGAAGCTGTTTGAATTAGACGGTGTCGAATTGATCTTTGATGAAGATGCGCTTCGTGAGATTGCGAAGGAAGCTATGACAAGAAAGACCGGTGCGAGAGGACTGCGTGCGATCATTGAGAAGACGATCATGGAACAGATGTATGAGATTCCTTCTGATGATACCGTTGTCAGCTGCCGTATTACTAAGGATATGGTGGATGGCGTTGCAGGTCCGATCATTGAGCGCTCAGACGAACCAAGAACGAAGAAAAACGCTTCCCGTAAGCGTATAAAGCAAGAGGATTCAATCGCGTAATGGTTATCAAATCAGCAGAATTAGAAACAGTATGCGGCATTACGAGTAAATTGCCGGAAAATACATTCCCGGAGATTGCATTTGCAGGAAAATCCAACGTAGGAAAGTCATCCCTGATCAATGCGCTTATGAACCGCAAATCATACGCAAGAATATCTGCAACACCGGGAAAGACACAGACGATCAACTTCTACAATATCAACAAGAATCTGTATTTTGTTGATCTGCCCGGTTATGGCTATGCGAAAGTATCGCAGGAAATCCGTAACAAATGGGGCAAGATGATTGAACGGTATCTGCATGCGTCGACACAGTTAAAGGCAGTATTGCTTTTGGTTGATATCCGGCATGCACCGGGAGAAAATGATGTAACGATGTATAACTGGATCGTGGCAAATGGATATGAGCCGGTTATCATTGCGACGAAGCTGGACAAGATCAAGCGGAGTCAGAAAGACAAGAACATAAAAGTGATTCGAGAGACACTGGGATGTGGAAAAGAGACAAAAATAATTCCCTTCTCCGCTGTATCAAAACAGGGAAAAGAGGAGATTTGGAACTTGATTGAGGATTCTATTCAGACATCCACAGTTGATTGACAAGATATTCATAAATGCCGGAACTTTTGCTGCGCCAGTTGTTGCAAATGGTTTCGGCTTGTGATTTTGTTGGGACATCGAATTTCAGATCGATCAAGGTTTCCTTTCGATCTTTGATGATGCACTGTACGGTGTACCAGTTCGAATCGTTGTAAAAGTAGTCCGCATAGATTTCGGACTCTTTTTTTACGTTGATACGCTCTGCCTTGAGATATTCTAAGATATCTTCCTTGATGGCGTAAGGCAGACGGTTCTCAAAATAGGAGAGTGCCTCCTCGCCGGAGCTTGTGATCTTATAATGAATCGTGTCGCGGATTGTGTCCGTGGAGATGAACTCATCGTTGATCAGCTCGCTTAAGGACTCGTGCAGATTGAACACACTCGTGTAATCTTTTCCAACAATAAAGCCCGAGATCAGAGAGTTCGTCATCGTATAATCGGTCCGATCCAGCATATATAAAATCATCAGTTTGTATAGTAATAACCCTTCCATGATACGTTCCTCCTATTGTGTCCTTTTTACTTTACGCTACCAGAAAGCAAAAATCAAGAAAAAAAGCAAAATTAAAGGTTTACGAGTTTCATTAAGTGTGCTAAGATAAATATAATCTTTCTAAAGGTATAAAGTATCACTTCATTATTCAGTGAGATGCCCCAGAATTAGAGAATACAAATAGTTAAGTACAAAATGCAACATAAAAGTAGGTTATTTGAAAAAGGAGACACGCATGGAATTTAGAAAAATGTCTTTGGCTGAGTTGCGGGAGTATGCGAAAGAAAAAGGAATCCGCAATATTTCAACACTCAAAAAAGCCGAGCTTGCCGAGCTTCTGGAAAATATGGAGAAGATGATGGCAGCGAAGAAAAAAGAAGCCGAGCAGAAGAAAGCTGCGGAGCGCAAAAACCAGGAAATGGCAAAAGTACGTCCGGATACACGACAGGCGAACCGCATAAAGAATCCGGCAGAAAATTATCAGGAGCTTCGGAACATTGAGCCGGAGGAAGGCGAGACAGAAGCGGAGATTCAGGTATTTGACGGACAGGAATACAATCCGAAGCTAGACAGTGGTTCGGAGGCAAATGGTATTCTGGAAGTTATGACTGAGGGCTATGGATTTATCCGTAGTGCAAACTATCTGCCAGGTGATCGTGATATCTATGTATCGCCGGTACAGATCCGGAAGTTCTGTTTGAAGAAAGGTGATATCATCGGAGGTCCGGTGCGGAACAAGACACAAGGCGAGAAGTTCTCGGCACTCTTGTTTATCCGTCATGTGAATGGTATGCTGCCATCGGTCGCAGCAAAGCGGAAACCATTCGAGGATCTGACACCGATTTTCCCGAATGAGCGTATTTCACTTGACGAGACAGGTGCTCCGGTCGCTATCCGTATCGTGGATCTGCTTTCTCCGATCGGAAAGGGACAGAGAGGTATGATCGTATCGCCTCCAAAGACAGGAAAGACAACACTGTTAAAACAAATGGCACAAAGTATCAGCCAGAATTATAAAGATATCAAATTAATCGTATTATTGATCGATGAACGACCAGAAGAGGTCACAGATTTTAAAGAATCTATCGAAGGAAAGAACGTTGAAGTTATTTATTCCACATTTGATGAATTACCAGAACACCACAAGAGAGTGTCAGAGATGGTATTAGAACGTGCAAAACGTCTCGTAGAACATAAAGAAGATGTCGTAATTTTATTAGATAGTATCACAAGACTTGCAAGAGCTTACAACCTTACAGTACCGCCAAGCGGAAGAACATTAACTGGTGGACTTGATCCAGCCGCTCTCTATATGCCGAAGAAATTTTTCGGTGCAGCCAGAAATATGAGAGAAGGCGGAAGTCTTACCATCCTTGCCACAGCACTCGTAGAGACAGGAAGCAAGATGGACGACGTGATCTTTGAAGAATTCAAGGGAACAGGTAATATGGAATTAGTCTTAAACCGTCGTCTGGCAGAAAAAAGAATCTTCCCAGCGGTTGATATTGCCAAATCAGGAACAAGAAGAGAAGAGCTGTTGCTTACTAAAGATGAAAGAGAAGTTGTCACAGCACTTCACAAAGAATTATCCGGAAACCGTTCGGAAGAATTTATGGAACAGATGTTAGATTTATTTAAACGAACCCAAAACAACAAAGAATTTGTAGCACTAACCAAACGATCATTATTAAGAAAATAAAAAAAGTGATTGCAATTTCAAATAAATTGTGATAGAATAAAAAAGCTGTTTATAAAACAAGAAATGACGAAAGTCAAAGTATGTAAATGTTGGCAAAATCCAACAAATTTTTTAGAAGAGGTGAAAGAACATGCGTGAAGGAATCCATCCAAATTATTATCAGGCAAAAGTAGTATGCAACTGTGGTAACGAATTCGTAACAGGATCTACAAAGGAAGATATCCACGTAGAAATCTGCTCAAAATGTCATTCATTCTACACAGGACAGCAGAAAGCTACTCAGGCTCGTGGACGTATTGATAAGTTCAATCGTAAATATGGTGTTAAGTAGAAAAGTAAGAAATCAGGTTGAGGTTATCGAAATCTCAACCTTTTTTTTATGTAACGAGAAATTCAATGTAACGAGAAAAATCTCATAGAAATATAGGAGACAACAATGGCGGTTCGTATAGGCGGGCAGGCAGTGATCGAAGGCGTAATGATGAAGAATATGGATCGTTATGCAGTATCCGTGCGAAAGCCCAATGGCAAGATAGAGACGAAAGTAGAAGAATGCGTAAGCTTCGCAGAGAAACATCCATTATTTCAATTACCAGTTTTTCGAGGAATGGCAAATTTCCTGGAATCTATGGTGATCGGGATGAAGACACTGAATTATTCTGCATCTTTTTACGAAGACGAAGAAGAACAAACAGAGAGCAGGACAGAACAGCTCTTAGAAAAGATTCTTGGAGAGAAAGCAGAGAAGATCATCATGGGAATCGTACTGGTATTTTCACTGGCAATTTCCATCGGATTATTTATGATCCTTCCATACATCGCATCCGAAGCACTCGGAAAGCTGATCAGGAATGAATATGTGATTTTATTTATGGAAGGTATTATCCGAATAGCGATATTTCTTGGATACATTGTGTTGATCTCAAGAATGGAAGACATCAAGAGAGTCTTCATGTATCATGGTGCAGAACATAAAACGATCAACTGTTTAGAAGCAGGTGTTCCTTTAACTCCTGAAAATGTGGATAACTTTTCAAGATTACACAAAAGATGTGGAACAAGTTTTATTTTTATCGTCATGATCATCAGTATGGTATTTTTCTTCTTTATCAGAGTGGATACCATCTGGTTACGAATCGTATTAAGATTATTGTTTTTACCATTGGTAGCTGGTGTTTCCTATGAATTTATCCGGCTGGCAGGAAGCAGTGACCACCCGCTTGTTCAGATATTTTCAAAACCAGGACTGGCACTTCAGAGACTGACAACGAAAGAACCAGATCACTCCATGATCGAAGTTGCAATCGCATCGGTGGAAGGCGTATTTGACTGGAGAGAATATCTGGATAGTCTGAATAAAGGGGAACAAAAAGAAGATGAATAGAAGAGAATGGGTCCTCTATGGACAGAAAGAACTAGAAGAAGCACAGATTGAGAATGCATCTGGTGATGCATGGTATTTATTTTCTGAATGTTTTCATATATCAAGGGAAGACTATCTGTTCGGAATGACGGATGAGATCAATGATAAAGAAGCAGAAGAAAGATATAAAGAATTGATTCAGAAGAGAAAAGAACATGTGCCATTGCAATATATTTTAGGAACACAGGAATTTATGGGATATACATTTAAGGTAACACCAGATGTGCTGATCCCAAGAGCAGATACAGAAACAGTATTGGAGGAAGTGCTTCTTAAGGTCCCGCAGACCTTAAAGAATCTGAAAATTTTGGATTTATGCACTGGTTCAGGCTGTATTGCGATCAGTCTGGCATTGATTTTAAAGCCAGAAGTTTGTGTTGGAACGGATATTAGTGAAAAAGCATTAAAAATTGCAAAAGCTAATGGCGAAAATCTCGCACCTATGGTAAAATTTATTCAAAGTGACCTTTTTGAGAATGTCACAGGAAGCTATGATCTGATCATTTCGAATCCGCCCTATATTACAACGGAAGAATGTGGGAAGCTGATGCCGGAGGTAAAAGACTATGAACCGATGTTAGCACTCGATGGGAAGGAAGATGGACTTTATTTTTATAAGAAGATCATCAAAGAAGCGAAAAACTATTTAAATCCACAAGGAATGCTCGCATTTGAGATCGGATATGATCAGGGAGAAGCAGTGAAGAATTTGATGGAAGCACAGGATTTTGCCTGTGTTGAGATAAAAAAGGACCTGGCAGGATTAGACCGGCTGGTCTTTGGATTTGCAAGAGAAGGAGAATAAGATGTTTGATAAGTTAGAAGGTTTAGTAGATCGTCTGGACACTGTACTGCAGGAATTGAATGATCCAGATGTAGCAGGTAACCAGAATCGTTTCCGTGATCTGATGAAAGAACAAAATGAGCTGACACCGATCGTGGAAAAATACAAAGAATACAAAGCAGAGAAACAGAATATCGAAGATAGTTTGATGCTTTTAGAAGAAGAGTCTGACGAAGAGATGAAAGAACTTGCCAAGGAAGAACTGAATGAATCTAAGGCAAATGTGGAAAGATTAGAAGAAGAGTTAAAGATTCTCTTAATTCCAAAGGATCCAATGGATGACAAGAATATCATCGTTGAGATGCGTGCCGGTGCCGGTGGAGATGAAGCTGGGTTATTCGTCGCTGACGTTGCACGTATGTATCGAAATTATGCAGAAAGCAAACGTTGGAAAGTAAATACATTAAGTTTTAATGAGAGTGGAATCGGTGGATTTAAAGAACTTGTATTCATGGTATCTGGACAGGGCGCATACTCAAGATTCAAGTACGAAAGCGGTGTACACCGTGTACAGAGAATCCCTGCAACAGAGTCTGGAGGAAGAATCCATACATCTACAATTACGGTAGCGATCATGCCAGAAGTGGAAGATGTGGAAGTAGAGATCGATATGAATGATTGTAAGTTTGATGTATTCCGTGCATCAGGAAATGGTGGACAGTGTGTCAATACAACGGACTCTGCGGTACGACTGACTCATTACCCGACCGGAATCGTGATCTACAGCCAGACAGAAAAATCACAGCTGCAGAATAAAGAGAAGGCATTCCGACTGCTTCGTTCCAAACTGTATGACCTGGAGCTTGAGAAGAAACAGGCTTCTGAGGCAGCGGAGAGAAGAAGCCAGATCGGTACAGGAGACGTTCTGAAAAGATCAGAACATATAACTTCCCACAGGGAAGAGTAACAGATCACAGAATCAAGCTGACACTTCATAAACTGGATAGCATTTTGAATGGTGATCTGGATGAAGTGATCGACAGCCTGATTGCAGCGGATCAGACAGCGAAGCTTGCAAAGATGGAGGAGTAGTACAAGGATGATACCGGAATTCAAACGACCGGAACTGGAAGACAAAGAACTGATTGACTATTATTTTGCACAGGCTCCAAGCAGAAGCTGCGAGAGAACATTTGCGAATGTATATCTCTGGTCCAGACAGTATAAAGTGAAATATGCAATCCTTCATAATGCACTTGTATTTCGTGATGAAGGAGATGGGCATACTTATGCTTACCCGGTAGGAAAGCCGGAAGCCGTCAAAGCTGCATTGGAAGAATTGATGAAGATCTGCGAGGATGAAGACTGTGAATTCGGTCTTTACTGTGTGACACCGGAGAATTTTTCACAGATGGAAGAGTGGTATCCGGGACAATTCCGGATTGAATATGACAGAGATCAGGCAGATTACATCTATGAGACGGAGAAGCTTGCAACACTTGCAGGAAAGAAGCTTCACGGAAAGCGAAACCATATTAACAAGTTTAAGCAGCTTTATCCGGACTGGTCTTACGAATCACTCAGTGATGAGAATGTAGAAGAGTGCTTTCAGATGGCTCTGAAGTGGAGAAATTCGAATGGATGTAATGATGATCCTGAGAAGAACGCAGAGATGTGCGTTTCGTTGAATTCCCTCCGTTTATACAAAGAACTCGGCTTTAAAGGCGGAGTGTTGAGAAATGGCGAAAAAATTGTTGCTTTTACAGTAGGGGAAGAACTGTGCAAGGATACATTTGTTGTTCATATTGAGAAAGCATTTGCAGATGTACAGGGAGCATACCCTATGATTAATCAGCAGTTTGTTGAACATGAATGTATGGATTACACTTATGTGAACAGAGAAGATGATGCCGGGGAAGAAGGACTCCGTAAGGCAAAATTATCTTATCGTCCGGCTTTTTTGGAAGAGAAAGGGTTTGTGACAAGAATAGGAGGACAGCAATGATTTCAAAAAAAATGGAAAACATGGTAGCGAACAGTTCTGCAATCCGTGCGATGTTTGAAGAGGGCAACCGTCTTGCAGCAAAATACGGAGCAGAGAATGTATTTGACTTCAGTTTGGGAAATCCGAATGTTCCGGCACCGGAAGCGGTAAAGAAAGCAATGATCGAGATCCTTTCCGAAGAGAATCCGATCGTGCTTCACGGTTATACGAACAGCAATGCAGGTTATGAGGATGTGAGACAGGCAGTTGCTGATTCCTTAAATGAACGCTTTGGAACAAACTTTGCTTCCCGCAATATTACGATGACAGTCGGAGCAGCAGGAGGTCTTAATGTGATTTTGAAATCACTGCTGAATCCAGGTGATGAAGTTGTTGTGTTTGCTCCTTATTTTGGAGAATACAGAAGCTATACGGATAATTATGACGGTGTGATCGTGGAGATATCTCCGGATACAGAGACATTCCAGCCAAAGCTTGATGAGTTTGAGAAAAAGCTGTCGCCAAAGACAAAAGCAGTCATCGTTAATACGCCGAATAATCCGACAGGTGTTGTTTATTCCGAAGAGACAATCCAGAAGCTGGCAGCGATTCTTGAGAAGAAACAGAAAGAATTTGGAACAGAGATTTATCTGATTTCAGATGAACCATACAGAGAACTTGCTTATGACGGAGTGGAAGTTCCATATCTCACAAAGTATTATGCAAATACAGTTGTAGGATATTCTTTCAGTAAATCACTTTCTCTTCCGGGAGAACGTATCGGTTATCTTGTAATTCCGGATGAAGTGGCAGACAGTGAGAAACTGAACGCCGCAGCTAACGTTGCAACGAGAATTCTTGGATTTGTCAATGCACCGACACTGCAGCAGAAAGTGGTGAAGGCATGTCTGAATGAGAAGACAGATATTTCATATTATGACAGAAACAGAGAGACTCTTTATAATGGATTGAAAGAACTTGGATTTGAGTGCATCAAACCGGAAGGAGCATTTTATCTCTTTGTAAAATCACCGGTTGCAGATGAAAAAGAATTTTGTAATACCGCGAAGAAATACAATATTCTGATCGTTCCGGGAAGCTCTTTTGGATGTCCCGGATATGTCAGAATGGCGTATTGTGTAGCATATGAAACAATTGTAAATGCACTTCCAAAATTTGCGGAGCTTGCGAGAGAGTATAGATAGAGGTAGTACCATGGCTGTAAGAGAAGAACTTTTGAGAAATATACGTAGCGTAGAACCATATGTACCGGGCGAGCAGCCACAGCATAAGGTTGTGAAACTGAATACAAATGAGAATCCATATCCACCGGCACCGGGAGTGGAACGTGTTCTGAAAGAGATGGACACAGACCGTTTTCGCCTGTATCCGGATCCAACTGCGGACGAACTCGTTGGAAGTCTCGCAGATTATTATGGTGTAGGAAAAGATCAGGTTTTTGTAGGAGTTGGATCTGATGATGTGATTTCTATGTGTTTCCTTACATTTTTTAATTCAGATCTCCCAATTCTCTTCCCGGATATTACATATTCATTTTATAAAGTCTGGGCAGAATTATATCGGATTCCTTATCACTGTCCAGAACTTGATGAAAACTTTAAGATTGTGAAAGAGGATTATTATGCTGAAAACGGCGGAATTATTTTCCCGAATCCAAATGCGCCGACAGCAATTTATGAAGATCTTGAATTTGTAGAAGATATCTTAAAGCAGAACAGGAATTCTATCGTGATCGTAGATGAGGCGTATATTGATTTTGCGGGAAGATCTGCGATTGAACTGATCGATAAGTATGATAATCTTATTGTGACACAGACTTTCTCAAAGGCAAGAAGTATGGCTGGTATGCGAATCGGATATGCAATCTCGAATCCGGATCTGATCCGCTGCCTGAATGATGTGAAATATTCTTTTAACTCTTACACGATGAATCAGACAGCTCTTGCCTGTGGTGTGGAAGCGGTTAAAGACAAAGTATATTTTGAAGAAGGAGTTCGTAAAATAGTTGAAACAAGAGAATGGGCAAAAGAAGAGCTTTTGAAACTTGGTTTTGTTTTCCCGGATGCAAAGGCGAATTTTATTTTTGCAAGACATCCAAAGGTTGATGCGAATGAACTTTTCCAGGCTTTGAAAGAGAATAATATCTATGTCAGACATTGGAATGCACCACGAATCGATCAGTATCTGAGAATTACAATCGGTACAAGAGAAGAGATGGAGACGCTTTTTGATTTTTTGAGAACATATATAAAGGAGAAATAACTGAATGAGTGAAGCTTTAATCAACTGGTTTATGGTGACACTGGGCGGAAAGGTCGGTAAGGAATTTATTCTCTTCCTGATCTCAATGGTTCCGATTTTGGAATTGCGTGGAGGACTGCTTGCAGCAGGACCGGCATTTTTGAATGTGGAACTTGCAAAAGCAGTACCTATCTGTGTGATTGGAAATCTTGTTCCAATTCCATTCATCCTTTTACTGATCACAAAGATCTTTGACTGGATGAAAGGAACGAAGCGTTTGAAGCCGATGGTGGAGAAGTTGGAGAAGAAGGCAATGAGTAAAAGTGACAAGATAGAGAAATATGAATTCTGGGGTCTTGTACTTTTTGTTGGAATTCCTCTTCCTGGAACAGGAGCGTGGACAGGATCACTGATCGCAGCTCTGCTTGGAATCCGCTTTAGAAAAGCTTTTCCGGCAGTTGTTGTTGGTGTCTGTCTCGCAGCATTTATTATGTCAGTCATTTCCTATGGAATTATTGGCGGTATTTTTGGATAAGATAAATATGCAAAGGAAGTGATTCTTATGTTACTGAAAGATAATGAAGAAAAGAGAAATATAGCCTGGAGAACAGTTATGACGGTTACTTCAGTTCTGATTATTCTGATCGTTGTTTTTTTCGCTGTGAAGCTTTTTACTTCCAATCCTCTGACAGGAAATTGGGAGAACACAGATGATGGAATGAAGCTGACGATCAAGAATAACGGAACAATGAACATTGTGCAGACTTTGGACGAGAGTACAGTCAGCGTTCCTGTTGATTATACAATTGACATGGAATATAAGCGTTTTGCAATTCATGTGAACGAAGAAAAGATAGCAAAACAGGCTGAAAAAACAAAAGACTGTTCCGAACAGGAGCTTCAGGATATTGCGGATGTGATGGAAGGAACTTACGAATACAGCGTGGAACAGAACGTACTGACACTGACTGATTCAGAATATGGAAGTCAGAAGACATTTGAAAAAAGTGGAAAGTAAACGGTGATTCTGCCTCAGCAGATGACACAGAAAGAACTTGCAGAGCAGTGGAAACAGGGGGTACAGATCATGTACAGAAATCAGACGAAAGAAGTAAGAATTGGGGATGTTGTGATTGGGGGAGACCATCCGATAGCAATCCAGTCTATGACAAATACAAGGACAGAAGACGTAGAAGCCACAGTGGAGCAGATCCTGCGTCTGGAAAAAGCAGGATGTGAGATCATCCGCTGTACAGTTCCGACAATGGAGGCTGCAAAAGCAATCAAAGAGATTAAAAAACAGATTCATATTCCGCTTGTTGCAGACATTCATTTTGATTATAAGATGGCAATCGCAGCAATTGAGAATGGAGCTGATAAGATTCGTATCAATCCGGGGAATATCGGTGCAAAAGAACGGGTACAGGCAGTAGTAGACAAAGCGAAAGAGTACAATGTTCCAATCCGTGTCGGCGTAAACAGTGGTTCTCTTGAAAAACATCTGCTTGAGAAATATGGTGGTGTTACTGCAGAAGGGATCGTGGAGAGTGCGCTGGATAAAGTTCATCTGATCGAGTCTATGGGCTATGACAACCTTGTTGTCAGCATTAAATCTTCTGATGTTTTGATGTGTGTGAAGGCGCATGAGCTGATCGCTAAGGAATGCCCATATCCGCTTCATGTTGGAATTACAGAGTCTGGAACTGTATACTCAGGAAATGTGAAATCTTCTGTAGGACTTGGAATCATTCTCCATGAGGGAATCGGTAATACAATTCGTGTTTCCCTGACGGGAGATCCGGTAGAAGAGATTCGTACAGCAAAACTGATCCTTAAGACACTTGGACTTCGCAAGGGAGGTATTGAAGTTGTATCCTGTCCGACTTGTGGAAGAACAAGAATTGATCTGATCAAGCTTGCAAACCAGGTAGAAGAGATGGTAGCAGACATTCCGCTTGATATTAAAGTTGCAGTTATGGGATGTGTTGTAAACGGACCTGGAGAGGCAAAAGAAGCCGATATCGGAATTGCAGGAGGTATTGGGGAAGGACTTTTGATCAAGAAGGGTGAGATCGTCAAGAAGGTAAAGGAAGAAGAACTTCTTGATACTTTAAGACAGGAGTTATTGAATTGGAACAAATAAAGAATGAAAAAACATTTTTTCATGTATTTCCCACATTGAAAGTAGAAGAGGAATTTAAAGTTCTCTTTGCTGATGTGGAAGTTAAGAAAATCACGACTAATTCCGGTCGTGATTTTCTGCATGTACATTTAAAGAGCCATCATCTGATCCCAAAGAAGAAAATATGGCAGATGGAGCAGCGGATCAAAGAGCAGCTCTTTGGAACATCTTCTGTAAAACTTCAGATTCTGGAAGAGTATGAGCTGTCTGAGCTTTATACACCGGAAGCGGTGATAGAAGAGTACAAGGAGAGTTTGATTCTTGAACTGAAAGAAATCAGTGTCCTTGCTGCAAACATGTTTTCACAGGCAGAAGTGAACTATGAAGAGGGAAATGTCGTCCGTCTGGAGCTTCTTGATACGATTGTTTCCGAAGGAAGAAAAGAAGAAATCATGAATCTGCTGGACGATGTATTCAGGAATCGTTTTCATATGAATGTTGATATCCGGGTTACATATAAAGAAAACGAGGGTCAGGGAAGCAGAGAATATGACGAGCAGAGGATTCAGCAGGAAATTAATGCAATCTTTGAACGGCGCGCGAAACAGAGAGGCGAATATGAGGAGCGAAAGTCTGCTGTGGAGGCAAAGAAGAAGTCATCCGAATCAGGAAGCTCGTCTTCCGGAGAAAAGAAAGCAGAGACTTCAGGAAAATCTTCTTCAGGAAATGCATCCGTTTCGGGCGGAAAGAAAGAGTTCAAAAAGAAGGAATTCCGCAAGAAGGATTATGTGCGTCCGGTGAAGATCGGAGACGATCCGAACCTGATTTACGGAAAGAATTTTGAAGATGAGCCAATCAAATTGGAACAGGTTGTTTCTGAGATGGGTGAGATCACAATTCATGGTAAGATTATCAATTTTGATACACGAGAGATCAGAAATGAGAAGACAATCATTATCTTTGCTGTGACTGATTTTACGGATACAATCACGATCAAGATGTTTGCCAGAAATGATCAGTTACCGGAGATTCTCGGAGATTTGAAGAAAGGTGCTTTCGTTAAGATCAAAGGTGTGACGACAATTGATAAATTCGACGGTGAGCTGACAATTGGTTCAATTACCGGAATCAAGAAGATTGGAGACTTTACGGTCTCAAGGCAAGATCTCAATCCAACGAAACGTGTAGAACTTCATTGCCATACAAAGATGAGCGATATGGATGGAGTTTCTGAAGTGACAGATATCGTCCGCAGAGCACATGACTGGGGACACCCGGCGATTGCAATTACAGATCATGGTGTAGCCCAGGCGTTCCCGGTTGCAAATCACTATATAGAGACATTGGATAAAGATGATCCGTTTAAAGTTCTATATGGTGTGGAAGGCTATGTGGTCGATGACTTAACTGAGATTGCAGTTAATGCAAAAGATCAGACATTGGATGATACCTATATTGTTTTTGATATCGAGACAACAGGATTCAGTTCTATCCGTGACAGAATTATTGAGATTGGAGCTGTGAAGGTTGAGAATGGGCAGATTGTAGACAAGTTCAGTACCTTTGTAAATCCGGAACGCCCGATTCCTTTCGAAATCACAAACCTGACAAGTATTACAGATGAGATGGTGCTGGATGCTCCGACAATCGAGGTTGTGCTGCCACAGTTTCTCGAATTTATTGGTGAGGGCGCATTGGTTGCGCATAATGCAGGATTTGATGTTGGGTTTATCGAACAGAATTGTCGTGTGCTTGGTCTGGAACAGGAATTCACAGCTGTTGATACAGTGGCTCTTGCACGTGTGCTGCTTCCGACCCTTTCGAAATATAAATTGAATCTGGTTGCAAAAGCACTTGGAATTTCATTGGAAAATCATCACCGTGCGGTTGATGATGCAGGGGCAACAGCAGAAATTTTTGTAAAATTTGTTGAAATGCTCAAAGATCAGCACATCATGAACTTAAAAGAAATGAACAAGTTTGGGGATCGTAATGTTAATGCAATCCGTAAGATGCCGACACATCACATTATTTTGATCGCACAGAATGATATTGGAAGATATAACCTGTATCAGCTGATCACGGCATCTCATATGACATATTATGCAAGAAGACCGAGAATTCCGAAAAGTCTGATCAATGAACACAGAGAAGGAATCATCATCGGAAGTGCCTGTGAGGCAGGAGAATTATACCGTGCGGTTCTTGAAAAACAGTCTTCACAGCAGATTGCGAGACTGGCAGATTTCTATGATTATTATGAAATTCAGCCAATTGGAAATGATATGTTTATGCTCGAAGATGAGAAAACGCCGAATATCAATACAGAGGAAGATCTGCGTAACGTAAACCGGGAGATTGTTGAACTTGGAGAGAAATTCGGTAAGCCGGTCGTAGCAACCTGTGACGTTCATTTCCTTGATCCGGAGGATGAAGTTTATCGCCGGATCATCATGGCAGGAAAAGGATTCAAAGACGCAGATAATCAGGCACCGCTGTTCCTTCGCACAACAGATGAAATGTTGGAAGAGTTTGCATATCTTGGTTCTGCGAAGGCAAGAGAAGTTGTTATAGAAAATCCACAGAAGATCGCACGTATGGTAGAGAAAATCTCACCGGTAAACCCAAACAAGTGTCCTCCGGTAATCGCGGATTCCGATCAGGAGCTTCGAGATATCTGTTATCGTAAAGCACATGAAATGTATGGAGAAGATCTTCCGGTACAGGTGTCTTCCAGACTTGAGAAAGAGCTGAACTCTATTATTTCCAACGGATATGCCGTTATGTATATCATTGCGCAGAAACTGGTATGGAAGTCCAATGCGGATGGGTATCTTGTTGGTTCCCGTGGATCAGTAGGTTCGTCTTTTGTTGCGACAATGTCCGGAATCACAGAGGTTAATCCGCTAAGCCCTCACTATTACTGCGAAAAATGTCATTACAGTGATTTTGAGTCTGAAGAGGTTCGGGCATTTGCCGGAGGCTGTGGTTACGACATGCCGGATAGAAATTGTCCTGTGTGCGGAGAAAAACTGGTTAAGGCCGGGTTTGATATTCCGTTTGAAACATTCCTTGGTTTCAAGGGAGATAAAGAGCCGGATATCGACCTGAACTTCTCGGGAGACTACCAGGCGAAAGCTCATAAATATACAGAGGTTCTCTTTGGCGAGGGTCATACATTTAAAGCCGGAACGATCGGTACGCTGGCAGATAAGACAGCATATGGATTTGTGAAAAACTATTATGAAGAACGTGGTCAGAGAAAGCGTGGATGCGAAATAGAGCGAATTACAGAAGGATGTACCGGAATCCGGCGAAGTACCGGACAGCATCCGGGAGGAATCGTAGTACTTCCGCACGGACACAGCATCAATGAGTTTACACCGGTGCAGCATCCGGCCAACGATATGGAATGCGGCATTACAACGACACATTTTGATTATCATTCCATTGACCATAACCTTTTGAAACTTGATATTCTCGGACATGATGATCCTACGATGATTCGTATGCTGCAGGATTTGACCGGAATTGACCCAAAGACGATACCACTTGATTCACCGGAGGTTATGAGCCTTTTTA
>OHTK01000567.1_pt1 | contig 17060 bp, 9 predicted proteins | sample 1578931 | NCBI WGS metagenome assembly OHTK01 (sample SAMEA3879553, study PRJEB24766) | human gut metagenome | biome: human-associated habitat; feature: feces | place: USA | collected 1985/1987 | reverse complement strand
CATCTGCCGCACCTCGCTCGCCGTATCGGCACTTAGAATTATGCGGTATTGCCTATAATATATAAACGAGGCATGTAACCAAGATGTTACAACTGTAAATGTAAAAGATTTATGTCTTTGAACAATGTTTTCAACTTTTCCACAGTGGAAACGGTGGGAAAATCTGTGAAAAACGTTGAAAACTCAGAGTTGCAAAATTGCGCAGGAATAGATAACGAAGTATCGTGTGATTATTTTGCAGAGATAGTGGAAAACTGACCGTAAACAGGAGAAATTATCCGCAAAAAATGTGGTCAATGTTGAAAACTGCCCTGTGGCAGGGTGGGAAATGGGGAACTTTTGCGGGAAATATTGTGCGCGGGAGGGAGACATGGGACGGTTGACGGGAAAATAAAGGGGGCCATCTCCGGCCTAAAAGCCGGGATTTTCAATCCCGGTTGGCCTCCGAAACGCGCCTGCGGGCGCAGAGACCTCTGGCTGCCGTGGATGGTTGGCAACATGGATTTTTAGGCTCTGCGTGTGGAACCACCCTTCAGTCTGCTGCGCAGACAGCTTCCCTCAAAGGGACGCCAAAATATACGGCAGACTACCAACCAAAATTTGTTATGGTGTTCACCACGGAAGCTTTCGGAACGGTCAAGACCGTTCCCTACAGAGCGTTTTATAGTGGGCAGCCAACAATAAAACAACCGGTAGGGCGGGTTCACCTGACCCCGCCGGAACTTTGCCTGGTTGCAAGTGAAAACTGGCGCAAGAAACAAGAAAAGAAAAAAGCATGTGCCCCATCCCTCAAAGATGTAAGCACATGCCTTTTTCTATTTCTATAATTCTATCGCCATTAAAGTTTTTCGCCAGGACTTTTTTCAAAAAGGCCGCCAATCTCCCGTAAATAAAACCTCACATCTTCGGGAAGATAATGCGGATGGTGGTGCCGGTGCCGACGGTGGATTCCAGATCAATGCGCGCACCGTGCAGAACAGCGATATGCTTGACAATGGCGAGCCCCAGGCCTGTTCCGCCGGTCGCCTTGGAGCGGGATTTGTCCACTCGGTAAAAGCGCTCAAACACGCGGCTCTGGCTGTCCTGTGGGATGCCGATGCCATTGTCTTCCACGCAGAAATACGGGCAGCCGTCCGCATTGGTGCCGCAGCTCAGCTCCACATGGCCACCCGGCCGGTTGTAGCGGATGGCATTGTCGCACAGGTTGGTTACAAGCTCGGTCAACAGGTCGTGGCTGCCGCGCACCGTAACGGGCTGTACTTTGTATTGCAGCGTAATGTAGGCTTTGCGGGCGTTCACCGTCATGTTGGTGGCAACATCCTTGACCAGCACGCCAAGGTCCACCGGTACAAAATCGGCGGTGGGGCTGTTTTCCTGCTGCTTGCTCATGCCGTCCAGTTCCGAAAGCTGCAAAATATCCGATACCAGCGTGATCATGCGCTGGGCTTCCTTGTGGATACGGTGGCCAAAGGTGGGAATGTCCTCCTGTTTTGCCATGCCGTTTTCAATCAGCTCTGCATAGCCGGAAATGCTTGTCAGCGGGGTTTTCAGCTCGTGGCTGACATTAGCGGTAAACTCCCGGCGGATGGTCTCATTGTCCTCCCGCAGCTTGCGGTCAGACTGTACCGTGTGCGCCAGCGGGATCAGCTCCTCATACGGCACATTGGCCTCGATGCAGTCCAGGTGCTCCGCCATTCGGGTGATGGGCTGCACCAGATGCTTGGTAATGACCTGCGCCAGCACCAGCGCCAGAATGATGATAAGGATGCACCCGGCCACCAGAACGGGCAGCACGCGGTTGTAGCTGCTCCACATGTTGCTGGTTTCGTCCGCCAGCCGCAAAACGCTTCCGTCCGTCAGGCGCACGGCATAATAATGGGTGTCGTACCCAAGGGTTGCACTGCGGCGCACGCTGGCACCAGTGCCCTCTGCCATAGCCTGCTGGATCTCTGGGCGGTTGGCATGGTTGGGCAAGGTGCTGGGATCAGCAGTGGCAGAATCGTACAAAACGGTGCCATCCTGGGCCACAAGGGTCAGACGCAGGCCGTCTGCATACTGGGCCAGCTGCTCCGGCCGTGGGTCGGCAGAATGCTCATACCCCACCGCAATAGCTTCCACCGTGCGGGAAAGGTCGGTGTCAAACTGCTCGGCAAAAGCGTGCTGGAACAGCAGTGCTGCCCCCACCACGCTGAGCAGGAGGGACAAAATACCCACAGCCATCAAAGTGGTGCGCAACAGGTGAGCCATGCTGCGCGGCGCAGTGATGTGGGCGGTTTCGGCGGTATCAGGCATCTTCCCCGGCCTCCGTGCCCTTGGCGGACAGTTTGTACCCCACCTTGCGCACAGTGCAGATGGCGTCCCCGGCGTGGCCCAGCTTTTGGCGCAGGGTCCGCACGTGCATGTCAATAGTGCGGCTTTCCAACAGGTCGTCGGTATCCCACACGGCTTTCATGATGCGCTCGCGGGCCAGAACTTCTTCGGGATGCTCCAAAAAGAAATGCAGCAGCGAATATTCCTTAAAGGTCAGCTCCACCGGCTCACCGTCCACCGTAACGGTGCGGGCAACGTCATCCAGCGTGATGTCTCCAAACCGCAGGGTGGTGGTGCTGGCTGGTGCGGTGCTGGCGCGGCGCAGCACCGCCTTGACGCGGCTGATGAACTCCATAATGCCGAACGGCTTGCAGAGGTAATCGTCTGCACCGTGGTCCAGCCCTTTTACCACATCAATCTCGCTGGTTTTGGCTGTGACCATGATGACTGGTACGGTGCGGGTCGCGGCGGTCTCCCGCAGGCGGCCCAAAATCTGGTAGCCGTCCTCATCGGGCAGCATAACGTCCAGAATCACCAGGTCGGGCACGGTCTCCCGCACGGCAGCCCAGAAGGAAGCCCCGTCCTCAAACCCGCGGACGGTGTACTGGTTGGTTTGCAGAGCATACTGCTCCAGCTCACGGATGGATGCGTCATCTTCAACAATATAGATCATAAGATCCTCCAAACAAACAGGCCGAAACCTGCGATATGCCACAGGTTCCGGCCCATTTTACAGGGGAAAGCCCTGCGATAATTATTTTTTCTGCTCCGGTGCAGCGGCAGTTCCGCTGGGGCCGGGCTCAAAGGTATAGCGGCCGCGGTAGCGCTCATAGCGCTTTTCAAAACTGGGGCTTTCACCGTTTTTGATGTGGTTCAGGTATTCATGGGTATCAAAGCGGTCCTCCGATACTTCAATCATGGCAACGGCAATGTTGGAGCAGTGGTCCGCAATGCGCTCATAGTTGGTCAGCAGATCATCCAGCACAAAACCGTACTCAATGGTGCAGGCGCCGGCCTGCAGGCGGGCAATATGGCGGGTTTTGACTTCGCGCACCAGGCCGTCCACAACCTGCTCCAGCGGCTCGATCTTGCCGGCGGCGTAACAGTCGTTCTTCTGGAACGCATCCACGGTGCGGTTCACGATATCCTGAACGGCGGCCTCCAGAACGGAAAGATCGTCGATCGCTTCGTGGCTGAAGTGGATGGATTTTTCCTGAATTTCCTGCCCGGCCTTGAGCAGGTTGACCGAGTGGTCAGAGATGCGCTCCAGGTCATTGATGGTGTGCAGCAGGGTGTTGATGGTGCGGTTGTCCTCGCGGGAAAGTGCCTTGGCACTCAGCTTGACCAGATAGGTACCCAGAACGTCCTCGTAATGGTCCACAGCGTCTTCCTTGCGGTTCACCTCGTCGGCAATGGCTTCATCCCACTTGTGGGTCAGGGACATGGCCTGCAGCAGGGAGGTGCGGCAGATCTCGGCCATATCGCCGCCGGTCAGCATAGCGCGGCCAACGGCAACGGACGGGGTGGAAAGCAGGCGTTCGTCCAGCAGGGAATGCTGCTCGCCCGCCTGATCCTTGCTGTCCGGCACGGTCAGGATGGCCAGCTTTTCCAGCACGCGGTTGAACGGCAGCAGGATGGCGGTGGTCACAACGTTGAATATCGTGTGCACAATGGCAATGCCAAAGGTGTTGGCGGTTTCGTTGTAGAACGAGAATCCCAACAGCGCATGCAGCCCGTAAAAACCGCACAGGAACACCAGCGTGCCGATGAGGTTAAAGTACAGATGAACAAATGCGGTGCGCTTAGCATTTTTGTTGGCACCGGCAGAGGAGATCAGCGCGGTAACGGTGGTGCCGATGTTCTGGCCCATGATGATGGGAACCGCCGCCGCATAGGTGACGGCACCGGTGGAGGTGAGGGCCTGCAAAATACCCACCGAAGCGGAGGAAGACTGCAGCACAGCCGTCAACACGGCACCGGCCAGCACGCCCAGAACCGGGTTTTTGAAGCTCAGAAACAGGTCCATGAACCAGGGCTCATCGGCCAGAGGACTCATGGCGGTGGACATGGTGTTCATACCGGCCATCAGGACGGAAAAGCCCACCATGATCTTGCCCACGCCGCTGCGGCGGTCCTTATCCTTGCCCAGCATATAAAGGAAGATGCCGATAAAGCCAAGGATGGGGGCCCACGCGTTGGGGTTCAGCATCTGGATGGCGAAGGAATCACCCTCCAGGCCTGAAAGCGAGAGCAGCCAGCCGGTAACGGTGGTACCGATGTTGGCGCCCATGATGACGCCGATGGCCTGGTGCAACTCCATCAGGCCGGAGTTGACAAAGCCGACCGCCATAACGGTGGTGGCACCGCTGGACTGGATCACTGCAGTGATGACCATGCCCAGCAGCAGCCCGCGCACCGGGCTGGCCGTCATTTTGGAAAGGATGCCTTGCAGTTTGCTGCCAGCGGTCTGCTCAAGGGCTTTGCCCATGAGGTCCATGCCGTAAAGGAACATGGCAATACCGCCCATCAGCGTGAACACATTAAAAATGCTCATACAGGGGGTTACACTTCCATTTCTCTTTTGTTATGTTTTCATTGTTGGGTGCAGCCGCACCCGGAGCAAAACCGAATCAAATCGTTTTGCACATGCTCACAATGGCACTATACCGTTACCTATTATAATAGAAAACAGGGCTTTATGAACACCAAAAGCCAGTAAAAGAATTGTAAAGACTGTGTAAAATGTCGAATCAACGCAAGAAAACTGCTAAAATTGGCACATTGTAAAAATTTGGCGTATTGATTTTGGGCAACTTTACACAAACTTTGCAAAAGGAAAGTTTCCATTACCAAAGCTTTACCCGGATTGTACTGCACTATGGTCGATACTGGGGAAACAGCGCGGTACAATAAATACGCACTCAGGAAGAACGAATAGGAAAACACGAACCCCTGAGCGAATGTGTGAGATAGAATAACAGATACAATTAAGGGAGAAGAAAGTTTATGTTAAAGCGTAATGTTTCCGTTGCAGTTGCTGCTGCTCTGGCTCTCAGCCTGGCCGCCTGTGGTTCCAGCCCGGCATCCTCCGCTGCTTCCAGCGAAGCAGTTTCCAGCGAGGCCGTCTCCAGTGAGGCTGCTTCCAGTGAAGCCACTGCTGCACCGGCTGCCGGCGATTTCGATGTCGATCAGGACATCACCGTGATTTCCCGTGAGGATGGCTCCGGCACCCGCGGCGCTTTCATCGAGCTGACCGGTGTGGAAGCCAAGAACGATGCAGGCGAAAAGGTTGACAACACCACCGAGGCGGCTGCCATCCAGAGCTCCACCAACGGCGTTCTGACCGCTGTTTCCAACGATGAGACCGCAATCGGCTACATCAGCCTGGGTTCTCTGAACAATGATGTCAAGGCTGTCACCGTGGAAGGCGTTGCCCCCAGCGCTGACACCGTGAAGGATGGTACTTACACCCTGGCTCGTCCATTCAACATCGTTACGAACGGCGAAGCTGCCGACCCCGTTGCCGTGGACTTCATCGCCTACTGCATGAGCACCGACGGCCAGGCCCTGGCCACCGAGGAAGGCTACATCGGCGATGTTGGCGCTGATTACACCAGCACCCAGCCCGCAGGCAAGATCGTGGTTGGCGGTTCCTCCTCTGTTTCCCCGCTGATGGAAAAACTGATTGAAGCGTATAAGACCGTGAACCCCAACGCAACCCTGGAACTCCAGACCAGCGACTCCACCACCGGCGTTTCCGGCGCACTGGATGGCACCTACACCATCGGCATGGCCAGCCGTGAGCTGAAAGATTCTGAGGTTGAGGGCGGCGCAAAGGCAACTGTCCTGGCAAAGGATGGCATTGCTGTTATCGTCAGCAACGACAACCCCACTGACAACCTGACCGTTGACCAGATCAAAGGCATTTACACCGGCGAGCTGACCACCTGGGCAGACGTTCAGTAAACCCCCTTTCTAAAGAAAACGGCTGTTGCGGCGGCAAAAGGCGGCAACGGCCGTTTTTTGAAAGCCATCGGTATATAGTTCCTGAGCAAAGACAGGAGAGTATGGGAAAATGAAAACAACAACTTCGCACCTGAAAGAGATCGTCATGCAGGGTGTATTTACCGCCTGCGCGTGCATCTCCATTCTGGCCGTGGCGCTGATCTGCATCTTCTTATTTGCAAACGGCCTGCCCACCATTTTTGAGATCGGCCCCCTCAAGTTCCTGCTTGGCACCACCTGGAAACCCGGCAACAACCTGTACGGCATCCTGCCCATGATCCTGGGGAGCATCTATGTCACCGCAGGTGCGATCATTGTGGGGGTGCCCATTGGGCTGCTGACGGCCATCTATATGTCCCGCTTTGCATCGCCCCGTATCAACAAGGTGCTGTTGCCGGCGGTACAGCTGCTGGCCGGTATCCCCTCGGTCGTGTACGGCTTCTTCGGCATGATCGTTATGGTCCCGGCGGTGCAGGCTATGGTCAAATCGGACTTTTTCAAAACTGTGCTGCACGTGAAAAGCGGCAAGGGCATGAGCCTGTTTACCGCCAGCCTGCTGCTGGGCATCATGATTTTGCCCACCATCATCACGGTCAGCAAAACCAGCCTGGACGCTGTGCCCCAAAGCTATTACGAGGGCAGCCTGGCTCTGGGTGCTACCCATGAGCGCAGCGTGTTTTGCGCGGTGCTGCCCGCCGCCAAAAGCGGCGTAATGTCCGCCGTAATCCTGGGTGTTGGCCGCGCCATCGGCGAAACGATGGCCGTTGTGATGGTTGCCGGCAACCAGACCTGGATGCCCAAGGGCTTGTTCCAGGGGCTGCGCACGATGACCTCCAACATCGTCATCGAGATGGGTTACGCTGCAGACCTGCACCGCGAAGCGCTGATCGCAACCGGCGTTGTGTTGTTCGTTTTCATTCTGCTGATCAATCTCTGCTTTAGTTTGGTAAAGGGGGGCGAAAAGAATGGCTGATTTTGCTGCAACCGCCGGTAAAACCGATGATATGACCCACGCAAATGCAAAAATCGTTCCCCCCGCCCGCCACGAAAACCGCATGGCGGCCCGCGCGTATGCCCTTGTCATGCGCTGGCTGGTGCGGCTGGCGGCCCTGATTACCGTGGCGATCCTTGTGTTCCTGATCGGCTATATCCTGGTCAACGGTATTCCCAACCTCAAGCCGTCCCTGTTTGAGTGGACCTATAATTCCGACAACGTATCCCTGATGCCCGCGCTTATCAATACCATTCTGATGACGGCGTTCTCGCTGGCCATTGCCACACCGCTGGGCATTTTTGCTGCGGTCTGGCTGGTGGAATACGCCAAACGCGGCAGCAAGCTGGTCAAGGTGGTGCGCATCACCACCGAAACGCTGCAGGGCATCCCCTCCATCGTATACGGTCTGTTCGGTATGCTGTTCTTTGTCATGCAGCTCAAATGGGGCTACAGCCTGATCGCCGGTGCCTTCACGCTGGCCATCATGGTGCTGCCGGTCATCATGCGCACCACCGAGGAAGCGCTACTTGCAGTGCCGGATTCTTACCGCGAGGGCAGCTTTGGCCTGGGGGCCGGCAAGCTGCGCACCGTATTCACCATTGTGCTGCCCAGCGCCATGCCGGGCATCCTGTCCGGCGTGATTTTGGCAACGGGCCGCATTATAGGCGAAACCGCGGCCCTGATCTACACGGCCAGCACCGTTGCCGCCGTGCCCGCCAGCGTGTTCAGCTCCACTCGTACCCTTGCCACCCATATGTATCTGCTTTCCAACGAGGGCCTGCATATCAATGAAACCTACGGCACTGCCGTGGTGCTGTTGATCCTGGTGCTGCTCATCAACAGCCTGTCCAGCTTTATTGCCGGCCGCCTTGCCAAAAAGTAATGCCGAAAGGAACTGCATGATGAATAAATTCGAAGTTAAAAACATGGACCTGTATTACGGCAGCTTCCATGCACTGAAAAATATCAATATTGCCATCCCCGAAAAAGAGATCACGGCGTTCATCGGTCCTTCCGGCTGCGGCAAGTCTACTTTCCTGAAGAGCCTGAACCGCATGAACGACCTGGTGGAAGGCTGCCGCATTTCCGGCGATATCCTGCTGGACGGTGTGGATATCTATAAGGATAAGATGGATGTCAATGTGCTGCGCAAGCGGGTTGGCATGGTGTTCCAGAAGCCCAACCCCTTCCCGATGAGCATTTACGATAACATCGCCTACGGTCCCCGCACCCACGGTGTGCGCAGTAAGGCGCAGCTGGATGAAATTGTGGAAAAAAGCCTGCGCGGCGCTGCCATCTGGGACGAAGTGAAGGACCGCCTGAACAAAAGCGCGCTGGGCATGTCCGGCGGCCAGCAGCAGCGTTTGTGCATTGCCCGCGCCCTGGCGGTGGAGCCGGAAGTTCTGCTGATGGACGAACCGACCTCTGCCCTGGACCCCATCTCCACCTCCAAGGTGGAAGAGCTGGCTCTGGAATTAAAGGACCGCTACACCATCGTAATCGTGACCCATAACATGCAGCAGGCCGCCCGTATTTCAGATAAGACGGCGTTCTTCCTGCTGGGTGAGCTGGTGGAAATGGGCGATACGGAACGCCTGTTCTCCACCCCTGTGGACAAGCGCACGGAAGATTATATTTCCGGCCGTTTTGGTTGATCGGAGGAGCAATACCATGCCTAGTGTGCGTAAATCTTATGATGAAGAGCTTTTGCAGCTGGATACCTTGCTGGCCCGCATGGGTCACGAAGCCGGTGCCGCCATTGAAAGCGCACTGACTGCCCTGCGCAATAATGATATTGAACTGGCCCGCAGCGTGGTTGCGCGGGACAGCCAGATCGACGCAGGCGAACACGAGATCGAACACCGCTGCCTGCAGCTGCTGCTGCGCCAGCAGCCGGTGGCTTCGGATCTGCGCAAGGTCAGTACAGCCCTGAAAATGGTAACGGATGTGGAGCGCATCGGCGACCAGGCCAGCGATATTGCGGAGCTGGTACTGCACCTGCACTCCAAATCCACCGATGCTGTGGGCGTGCTGGAAGATATCCTGAAAATGGGCGATGATGTGCTGAAGATGGTCAAGCGCTCCATTGCCGCCTATGTGCAGGTGGACCTTGCCGTTGCCGCGGAAGTGATCGCCCATGATGACGTCATCGACGCCTCGTTCGCGCGCATCAGCAGCGAAATTGCCCAGTACATTGCCGCCCACCCCACCGAAGCAGAGACTGCGCTGGATCTGTTCATGGCGACCAAATATCTGGAACGCCTTGGCGACCACGCCGTGAACGTGGCCGAATGGGTCGAATTCTTAAAGACCGGCGTTCACAAATCCCGCAAGATCGTGTGATCTTGCCCGGCGGCGTGTGAGGCCGCCCCAAGGTGAACCTGAAGCCAACTGCTTGGATTTTGAATTTTCAGGTACACCCAATAACATTGCCATTCTCTTTTTTATGTTTTCCTATACCGCACCAAAGGGCCAGCACTGCACGCTGGCCCTTTGGTGTTTTTATGTGTAGACTGCTGGGAATGAAACCTGGCAGAAAAGTGGAAGAAGCAATGCAGAGTGTGTTATACTGGAAAGGACAAATCGAAAACGGCTGCACAATATCAAAAGTGAGGAACATCTCTATGGACGAATTTTCACATCTGAAAAGTAAGCTGTTAGCTGAACAGGTAGAAGAACAAATCTATCATTATATTCTGGACACTCCGCTGGACCCTGGCAGCAAGCTGCCCAATGAGTTTGAACTGGGGGAAAAGTTCGGCGTGGGACGCAGCACCATCCGCGAAGCGGTCAAGCTGTTGTCCAGCAAAGGCATTGTGGAAGTGCGCCGCGGCTCCGGCACCTATGTGCTGGCCACGGCGCTGGGTGTCGGCGACCCGCTGGGGCTGAGCTCTGTGCAGGATAAAACCGCATTGGCATTAGACCTTGTGAATGTGCGCCTGCTGCTGGAGCCCGGTATCGCCGAGATGGCTGCTAACAACGCAACGGATGAGGATATTGCCCGGCTGCGCCGCCTTTGCGAACGTGTAGAAGCCAAAATTCATGATGGAGACCGATACATTGAGGATGATATTGCGTTTCATACCTGTGTGGCTGAAAGCAGCAAAAATATGGTTGTGGAACAGCTGATCCCCATTATTGATACAGCCGTTATGATGTTTGTGAACGTAACCCACAAAAAGCTGATCGATGAAACGATTATGACCCACCGTATGATCGTGGAAGCGATTGAGGCCCATGATCCCATCGGCGCACGGAACGCGATGACAATGCATTTAGCATTTAACCGCCGTATGATCAAAGAATTGTACGATAAAGACCGACAAAAGACGGAATAAGCTGCCGGTAAAACGCCCGCACTGGTTATCAGACCAATGCGGGCGCTATTTTTCTTAAAATCATCAGATGTATTTTTTGGCGTTTGACAATGTCAACCAAAAAAAATGAGTCAAAAGAAGCTCGGATGTATAAAAAAAGACTTTTAATTGTACAAAACGTGCAAATTCCAAGTGGCGTTTTTGGCATAAAGTAGGAATGCACCCGTACAACTTGCAAACATTGAGCAGACAAATTACAATAGAGACATCAGATAAGCAGTACACCCGCACAAGAAACGGAGGCAATTTTTATGAAACTTCATTCCCAGGAAGTCCGTACACTGGCGCCCGAAAACGATCCGTTGAAAATTGGTATGGGGTGGTCGGTTTCCGACCTGAGCAAGCCCCAGATTTTCGTGGAAAGCACCTTTGGCGACAGCCATCCCGGCAGCGCCCATCTGGATCAGTTCGTCCAGCAGGCTGTACAGGCCGTTAATGAACACGGCGGCAAAGCAGCCCGTTACTTTGCCACCGATATGTGTGATGGTATTGCACAGGGGCATGACGGCATCAACTACTCGCTACCCCACCGCGATGCTATCGTCAATCTGGTCGAGGCACAGGCGAACGCCAGCGTTTATGACGGCGGTGTTTTTATCGCCAGCTGTGACAAGTCTGTTCCCGCCATGCTGATGAGCATTGGCCGCTTGAAAGAGATGAGCGCCATTATGGTGACGGGCGGCGTTATGGAAGCCCACACTCTGCCGAAAAAGTACGTTGTCAACGACCCCGCCTGCGCCATCAATGACCTGCTGACGCTGGAGCAGATCGGCAAGTTTGATGCGTGGGAAAAAACCGGTGTTATTCCCAATGAACAGCTGGACTATTACAAGCACAATGCCTGCCCGTCCTGCGGTGCCTGTTCCTTTATGGGAACGGCCTCTACCATGCAGGTTATGGCAGAAGCTCTCGGCCTGATGCTGCCCGGCACAGCGCTGATGCCTGCCACTGCCCCGGAACTGAAACAGGCCGCTTACGATGCAGGGGTTCAGATGATGAAGCTGGTTGAACAGGGCATCACTGCCAAGGACATCGTTACCAAAAAGAGCTTTGAAAACGCTATTATGGTTCACGCTGCCATTTCCGGCTCCACCAACGCCACCATGCACCTGCCTGCCATCGCCCACGAGTTTGGCATTGAAATTGATGCCGATACCTTTGACCGCATGCACCGGGGTGCGCATTATCTGCTGAACATCCGGCCTTCCGGCGATTGGCCTGCGCAGTATTTCTACTATGCGGGTGGTGTGCCGCGCGTCATGGAAGAAATTAAGTCCATGCTCCACCTGGATGTGCTAACCGTCACGGGCAAGACGCTGGGTGAAAATCTGGAAGAGCTGAAACACAACGGGTTCTATGAGCACTGCGATGAGATTTTGAAAGAAAAGACCGCACACCTCGGCATCCATGTTACCCGCGAAGACATCATCCACAGCTTTGACAATGCTAAGGGCACGAATGGCAGCATTGCCATCCTGAAAGGCAACCTTGCCCCCGAAGGCAGCGTGATCAAACATACTGCCTGCCCGAAGAATATGTTCACCGCTACCCTGCACGCCAAGCCTTATGACAGTGAGGAAGCCTGCATTGCCGCCGTTCTGCACGGTGAGGTAAAACCCGGCGATGCGATCTTTATCCGTTACGAAGGCCCGCGCGGCAGCGGTATGCCGGAGATGTTCTACACCGGCGAGGCCATCTGCGCCGACCCGAAGCTGGCCTCCAGTGTAGCACTGATCACAGACGGCCGTTTCTCCGGCGCGAGCCGCGGCCCGGTCATTGGTCACGTCAGCCCCGAAGCTGCCGTGGGTGGTCCGATTGCACTGGTGGAGAAAGACGACCTGATTCAGATCGATGTGCCCAACCGTCTGCTGGCCATCGTTGGTGTTAAGGGCGAGCCCAAAACACCTGCCGAAATGGATGCCATTCTGGCCGAACGCCGCGCCAAGTGGCAGCCGAGGGAGCCCAAGTATAAATCCGGTTTGCTGAAACTCTACTCTCAGCACGCCGTCAGCCCGATGAAGGGCGCTTATATGGAGTAATACGGCCCCCTCTACACCGTATATCCACAGAAAAAGGAGAAAGAAAAATGGAAGCTGTTGCTACTCTTGACCCCACACGGCTTGTATTAGCTGCAATAATTGGTCTTGTTATCCTTCTTGTTCTTATTATCAAATGCAAGGTTCAGGCCATGATTTCCATTCTGGTCGGTGCCATCTCAATCGGTTTGATTGCCGGCATGCCGTTGACAGAAATTGTCAGCTCTGTCAACGAGGGCATCGGCAATACCCTGAAAGGTATTGCACTGCTGGTTGGCTTAGGTTCCATGTTCGGTGCGATCCTTGAAGTCTCCGGCGGTGCGCAAACGCTGGCGGTCACGATGGTGCGCAAATTCGGCGATGAAAAAGCTGCGTGGGCACTGGGTATTACCGGTCTTGTCATTGCCATGCCGGTGTTCTTCGATGCAGGTCTTATCATTTTGATCCCTCTGGCCTTCTCGCTGGCAAAGCGCACAAAGCGTTCCGCTCTATTCTACACCATCCCGCTCCTGGCTGGTCTGGCCGTCGGCCATGCGTTCATTCCGCCGACACCCGGCCCCGTGCTGGTAGCTACTATGCTGGGCGTTGACCTTGGCTGGGTCATCCTCATCGGTATCTTCTGCGGTATTTTTGCCATGATCGTGGCCGGCCCTATCTGGGGTAAGATCTGCGGCAACAAATATTTTATCCCTGTTCCGGAATCCGTTGCCAATCAGGAAGATATTGATGAAAGCAAGCTGCCCAAGTTCTGGACGATCGTTGGCATTATCCTGATTCCGCTGGTTCTCATCATTGCCAATTCCGTGGCAAAGGTTGTTCCCGCACTGTCCGGTATTCAGCCGGTTCTGGCTTTCCTTGGCGAACCCTTTGTAGCACTGACGATCGCTGTCATTGCCGCCATGTTCCTGCTGGGCTACAAACACGGCTATTCCAACGAAGAGTTGGAAAAGATCATGACAAAGTCCCTGGAACCCACCGGCATGATTCTGCTGGTCACTGCTTGCGGCGGTGTGCTGCGTTACATGCTGCAAAACTCCGGTTTGGGTGATGTCATCGGCAATGCAGTTTCTTCCGCCAGCCTGCCGCTGGTCGTGGTTGCGTTCATTGTGGCGGCACTGGTTCGCATCTCGGTTGGTTCTTCTACCGTGGCCATGACGATGGCCGCTGGCATTATTGCCGCCATGCCCGGCATCAGCGAGTTGTCTCCTCTGTATCTTGCCTGCGTTACCGCTGCCATCGCAGGTGGTTCCACGGTCTGCTCTCACTTTAACGATTCCGGCTTCTGGCTTGTTAAGAGCCTTGTCGGCATGGATGAAAAAACCACCCTCAAGACCTGGACCATTATGGAAACCTTGGTTGGCGGCGTTGGATTCCTGGTTGCGCTCGTCATTTCGTTCTTTGCCTGATTGGTACATGTATTGAAAAATTCTATTTTATAACCCAAAAGCCCAAAGCGGCACGGTTCACTTAACCGGCAGCTTTGGGCTTTTGCTGTTTTATCAGAGAAAAAATTACGCGCTTACATCTTCAAACTGGCTGTTGTACAAATCAGCGTAGAACCCGCCAGCGGCCAACAGGTCGTCGTGGGTGCCCTGCTCCACAATGTCACCATCCCGCATGACTAAAATCAGGTCGGCGTCCTTGATGGTGGAAAGCCGGTGGGCAATCACAAAGCTGGTGCGGCCGCGCATCAGGTTGTCCATGGCGGTCTGGATGCGCTGCTCGGTGCGGGTATCCACGCTGCTGGTGGCCTCGTCCAAAATCAGGATGCGGTTATCTGCCAGAATGGTGCGGGCGATGGTGAGCAGCTGCTTTTGTCCCTGACTGATATTGCCGCCGTCCTCTGCAATGACAGTGTCGTAGCCATCGGGCAGGCGGCGGATAAAGCTGTGGGCGTGGGCAGCCTTGGCGGCGGCAATCACCTCGTCCATGGTGGCGTCCGGCTTGCCGTAGGCAATGTTCTCCCGCACCGTGCCGGCACGCAGCCAGGTGTCCTGCAGCACCATGCCGTAGCTGCCGCGCAGGGAGGCGCGGGTCACATCCCGGATATCGGTGCCGGACACCTTGATGCTGCCGCTGTTCACATCATAGAAACGCATCAGCAGATTGATGAGGGTGGTCTTGCCGCAGCCGGTGGGGCCGACCAGGGCAATGCGCTGGCCGGGCTGAACGCGCAGGTTCATGTCTTCAATCAAGGGCACATCCGGCACATAGCGGAACTTGACATGCTCAAACTCCACACTGCCTGCACCGTGGGGCAGGGTAACGGCATCGGGGGCATCGGGCAGGATGGGGGCTTCGTCAATAAAGTCGAACACACGCTGCGCACAGGCCAGGGCGTTCTGCAGCTCGGTCATAACGCCGGAAATATCATTGAACGGCTTGGTGTATTGGTTGGCGTAGTTCAGCAGAACCGAAAGCTCGCCGACCGTAATGCCGCCGCCAATGGCAACCAGCGCGCCCACCACGCCGACCGCCGCATACACCAGCGCGTTGACAAAGCGGGTGGCAGGGTTGGTGATGGAGGAAAAGAAGGTGGCCTTTACGCCGCAGACCTGCAGATCGGCGTTGATCTTGTCAAAGCGCTCCTCGGCGCGGCTTTCGTAACCGAAGGCGCGGACAAGATGCTCGTTGCCGATCAGCTCGTCCACCAGACCGGTCAGCTCGGCGCGGGTCTCGCTCTGTACGCGGAACATATCATAGGTATGCTCCGCAATGAACTTTGCCACAAAGATGGAAAGCGGAGTGAGAACCACAACGATCAGGGTAATGCGCCAGTCAATGGAAAGCATAAAGCCCAAAGTGCCCACAATGGTCAGAATGCCGGTGAACAGCTGGGTAAAGCCCATCAACAGGCCGTCACTGAACTGCTCCACATCGGTGTTGATGCGGCTGATGGCGTCGCCGGGCTTGTGGGCATCCATATAGCTCAGGGGTAAAATCTCCATGTGCTGGAACGCCTGCACGCGGATGTCGCGCACCACCTGGAAGGTGATGCGGTTGTTCACCATGTTCATCAGCCACTGGCAGATGGAGGTGACACACACGGTAACGCCAAACTGGATGGCAATCTTGCCCAGGGCAGGGAAGTTGACATTGCCCTGGCCCACAATCAGGTCCACGCCGCGGCCCGAAAGAATGGGGGCGTACAGCGTGGTAAGAACGGTAACAGCGGCAAGCAGCAGGGTGAACAGCACCAAACCGCGGTACGGCTGGATCAGCTTTAACACGCGCTGAATAGTGCCTTTACTGCCCCGCAGGGAAACACGCTTTTTCTTTGCATTGCTCATAAGGTCTTTTCCACCTCCTCGCGGCTCAGCTGGCTCAGGCAGATCTCGCGGTAAACATCGCAGGTCTTCAGCAGGTTGGCATGGGTGCCGCTGCCCACCAGATTGCCGTCATCCAGCACCAGAATGCGGTCCGCACGCTGCACAGCGGAAGCGCGCTGGGAAACAATAAATACCGTCATGCCATGGGTCTGCTCTTTCAGCGCTTTGCGCAAAGCAGCGTCCGTGGCAAAATCCAGGGCGGAGGAACTGTCGTCCAAAATCAGTACCTGGGGGTGAGGCACCAGCGCGCGGGCAATGGTCAGGCGCTGGCGCTGACCGCCGCTGAAATTGCGCCCGGCGGTCTCCACCGGTTCATCCAGCCCTTTGGGCTTGCCGCGCACAAAGTCCGCCGCCTGGGCAATCTCCAGGGCCTGCCAGATCTGCTCATCGGTGGCATCGGGGCAGGCCCATTGCATGTTGTCCCGGATGGTGCCGGTAAACAGCACGGCGCGCTGCGGCACAATGCCGATCATCTGGCGCAGCTGGGCAAAGCCGTACTGCTGCACGGCATGGCCAAACAATTCAACGCTGCCGCTGGTGCAGTCATAAAAGCGGGGAATCAGGTTGATCAGGGTGGATTTGCCGCTGCCCGTGCCGCCGATCACGCCGATGGTCTGGCCGTTCTGGGCGGCAAAGCTGATGTCCGTCAGGCTGGGGGCACCGGCACCGTGGTAGGTAAAGCCCACATGGTCAAATGCAACGGCCGGGGCGCCCGCTGCCGGGGCAAGGGCGGCCGCGGCGGGGTCGGTCATCGTGGATTTGGTGTTCAGAATCTCCGAAACACGGATGCCGCTGGCCAGTGCGCGGGTGACAGAAACCACCAGATCGGCAATGCGCAGCAGGTTGATAAGGATCTGGTTCATATAGTTGATTAGGGCAATGATCTCGCCCTGGGTCAGCGCGCCGCTGTTTACCTGCAGCCCGCCGCGCATCAGGATGGCGATTACGCCCAGGTTGACGATGAGATAGGTCAGCGGGGTCATCAAAGCGGAAATGCGCCCGGCGGTCA
>OHTK01000565.1_pt1 | contig 17099 bp, 20 predicted proteins | sample 1578931 | NCBI WGS metagenome assembly OHTK01 (sample SAMEA3879553, study PRJEB24766) | human gut metagenome | biome: human-associated habitat; feature: feces | place: USA | collected 1985/1987 | reverse complement strand
AATTCTGCCGTTGTATCACTTAGAGGAATAATTACAGATACCAAATGTTGCTCTAAAATACAATATATAGCAGACAAATAACCCTCCTTATTTTTAGGGGTAATATCAGTGGTATAAAACTTATTTATATATTTCGATTTTGTTGAAATATCACCTTTATATAATAATGCGATAACAACATATCCTCTTTTCTTTAAAGAATGAGCAACTGACAACGCTTGAAGGCCACCACCAATAATTAAAATATCCATATTATATCCCAATTATATCCGGCATTACCATTGGTTTGGTCTTCATCCACATAGTTCCCCATGTTAATCCTAAACCAAATGAAGACATTAATAATGTGGTCTCTTTCGACATTAATTGTTTCCGAAGTCGCGTCACCATCAAGGAAGGTATAGAAGCACCTCCCAAATTACCAAACTCTTCCAAATTATAAGGGACCTTTTCCTGAGGAAGTTTTAGTTTCTTAACAATACGGTCAACAATCATCTTGTTAGCTTGATGTATTAGGAAATAATCAATATCCGTATCGCGATTAATTTTATAATCTGTCAAAAATTTCTCTACAGATTTGGGAGGACGGGATATTGCGAATGAGAAAACATTCATCCCATTTATCAGAGTATGGATAGGAGCACGAACAATACCATTACCGAAATCCTCGTATTCAAAAGATTCCGGAGTAGCCGGATGACGAAAACCACCGTGAGGAGTCATCAATGCTTCATAACCTTTTCCATACGTGTGAAAATCAACAATAATATCATTAGCTGTTTCATCATATTCCAAAGCAACAGCCGTACCACAGTCACCAAACAATGGTACGCGGCTCTTGTCCTTCATCGACCCCATACGTAATGCTGTGTCACCAATCAGTAACAAAGCACGCTTCACATTACCAGTTGTCAACAAATTGCCAGCAACCGTTATTGCATACATGCAACCACAGCATCCCATAGGGATATCCATACAGAAACAGTTCTCCGACAGTGCTAATCTATCTTGCAATATGCAAGAAGTAGGAGGAGTACGATAATCGCCTGTCACAGACTCAAACAAGAGTACATCAATACTATCCCTCTCCCATCCCAGTTCTTCAAGTAACTTCTCAGCGGCAGCTTGACACATATCCGAAGCACACATATTATCCGGAGCAATATGACGTTTTCTTATGCCGACTGTATTATCAAATACTTCCGCTTCTTCCTGAGAAAAGAAATCAAAATCAGATGTCTTCACCACATTCTCAGGAACAGCCATAGACACTCCCTTCATGCCGACATTCTTAATTTTCCATCTTGCCATAGTGCAACCCGTTAGAGTTCAACATCATATTTTTTCAAGATTTCACGTCCCCTACCATAGGAAGTGAATTCCATAATATCTTCCGGATCGAACATCACATCAAAGGACTCTTCCAATAAAGCAATGATATTCAACTGGTGAACAGAGTCCCACGATTCTACATTCTCTTTCGAGAAATCATCACTCAGTACAGAACTATCCACACCAAACACTTCAACAAAAGCATCATTGTATTTTTCAATATTCGTCATTACATTCTCTATTTTTATAAATTCAACTTACTATATAATATCTTTCCGGCTTCATTCTTAGGAATACTATCTATTATTCTCACCTCAAAAGCCGACGCCACAAGTTTGGTCTTTTCTACCAATATTTCCTTTACCGCAGTCACATATTTATCAGCAGTCAGATAGACAATCATCTTTTCATCTGTACCCACACAAGCACATTCTATCGGGCATTTACCTTTAATTATCTGTTCACACTCATCCAATCCGATACGCATTCCATACAGTTTTAAAAAGCGCCCCATACGGCCTACAATGTAATAACACCCGTCTTCATCCCGATAGGCAAGATCACCCGTACGCATAAAACCATTACGCTCATCACCCAACAGTAAATCCTCGCGTTTACGAGCATACCCCATCGTTACATTTTTGCCGCGATTACACATCTCACCCTCCATGTTTGGCAATTCTATTACAGAGCCATCACTGTCTATCAATGACAATTCTGCATTCGGAACCGCACGGCCTATACTGCCACACTTTGAAATCGCATATTCCGGTGGAAGATAAGCCATACGGGCAGTACCCTCTGACTGTCCATAAGTGGCAATCCAACGTTTCCCGTTATCACGACAGTATTCTGCAAATTTCAAATTCAACTGACGCGGCATTTTTCCGCCTCCTTGAGTAAGCAGTGTCAAATCAGGTAAGTCCATACGGAAAAAGCGCATCAGATTTAAGATCTCAAAACTATAAGGAACACCTGTAAAACTGGTGGCATGCTGTTCTTTCATAAAATTCCAGAAAGCTTTGTCGGTCATACTTTGATTGGTGATCAATACAGTAGCTCCAACATAAAGATGACTGAATACCACTGATAGCCCCATAGTATAATATAATGGAAGAACAAGCAAAGGGCGATCATTGGAAGTCAGGCCAAAGAAAGTAGAGATATTTAAGGCCGCCGCTTCTATATTACCATATTTATGCCGTACCAACTTGGGACTACCCGTTGAGCCGGAAGTAGGTAAAAGATGAGATAGATCAGGATGCATCGCACAATCTCCCATTCCTGTACGCAAGAGGATATAGCCATAATATTCACACACCATTTCATAATGCAGATCAACTGCCATCAACGAGGGCACACAAACATAAGAAGGGCGGTAAATATCAAGTAGATTATGAAGAAGTTCCTTTTCAATATGTGCATTCAATATTAAAGGGACATTACCGGAATTGATACAACCTATACTCCAGGCTATACCTCCGACATTATTTTCTGTCAATAAGAATAATAAGGAACGACTGGGAAGAATGGTAGATATGCTCTCGGAAAAATCCAACAACTCACCATACTTCAAAGTATTCCCCAAAGCATCAACTGCAGCAAACGCATCCTGCGCCTGCTTATTTAAATTCAATATCATTTGGTTTATTTTATTCTAAATGGAAGCACAGCCATCAACTCCCAATATCTGACCTGAAATATAAGAAGAACGGTCTGAAGCAAGAAAAGCACAAGCATTAGCAACATCTTCAGGAGTTCCCAAGCGTCCTAAAGCAATTTTTTGAATACGAGCATCAATTTTTTCACCACTTTCCTCATAAAGTTCTGAAAAGCGTTCCGTTTTGACAATACCCGGTGCAACAGCATTCACACGAATCCCCAGAGGAGCCAATTCTTTAGCTGCAGATTTAGTAAAAGCCATGATTGCTCCTTTGGTTGCAGAGTAAGCAGACTGTCCCGGTGAACCTAGTACAGCCGTTACCGATGCTATGTTTACAATAGAGCCGCTGTGATTGCGAGCCATCAAACGAGAAACCAGCTGAATCATTTCAATTACAGCTATTACATTCACACGGAACATCAGTTCTGTTTCCGGACGCAGTATCATACCGATTTTCTTATTAAATACCACACCCGCATTGTTAACCAGTGCATCAATACGGCCTTCTTGTTTGAATACGGACATAAAGGCTGATTTTACAGCTGTAGCATCCGCCACATCAAAATACAAAGGAAGCACACGGGTATTATTATCTTCTGAACAAGCCTTCGCCCATTCATCCATAACTCCTTCAGCACGATCACAAGCATAAACTATTGCACCATCAGAAGCAAAACGTTCAGCTATAGATTTACCGATACCTTGCGCGGCACCGGTAATAATACAAACTTTTTGTTTCAATAATGAGTTTTGCATATACATAATTAACTAAGTGTCATTCCACCATCTATTTTCAACGCAGTACCAGTCACCCAAGAAGAAGCATCCGACAACAAATAGACAACAGCATAAGCAATATCCGATGGAGTACCGTACCTCCTTAATGGATAGTTTTTCAATTCCGCTTGACGCTGCTCCTCTGTAAACTGTCCATTATTAATAAGTTTCGTTTCAACTACACCAGGATTAACACTATTAGCTCTAATTCCTTTCGGACCTAATTCCAAAGCAACTGTTCTCATAAAGGCGTCAATACCGCATTTGGTCGTTGCATATATTCCATTTGCAATAGACACACGAAATACTCCAGCAGCAGAAGCTAAAAAAACAAGTGAAGTCCCTTTTTTTACTTTTTTCTTTTTAATCAAGTATTTCGTCAATAACATCGGAGCAATTAAGTTTATCTTATGCACACGCTCTATCTCTTCTAAAGTTAGAAACTGCGTTAGCGTTAATTTCATCACCCCTGCGTTACAAACTAATCCGTCCAAGACAGGGAGAATATCAACTAATTGTATAATTTCAGTTTCATTTGTAAGATCTGCTTTATAGTATGCATGTGACTGTCCTTGAGAATAATCCAAAAGATTATGCGTCTCTTGCAGCCCATTCTCATTTATATCAGTCAAAACAAGACTTGCTCCCATTTTAGAACAATCAATGGCTGTTTGTCGTCCAATGCCACCAGCAGCTCCCGTGACAAGAACCACTTTATTATCAAGCGTATATGGATTATAGCACATTCAATTTTTAATTTTCCCAATTATAGTGAACAAGTCTTCGATTGTAGTAGCGTCACGGATATCCTCTCCTTTCAGAGTAACATCATACTCTTCGTCAATCATGGCAATAAGAGTCAATGCTATTAGAGAAGACCATTCATCGAGTTCTTTAAAAACTGTTTTTGGACTAAAACAGTCAATATCTGTCTCGTCAAATTGTTCAGCAAACTTTTCAACAAAATATTGTATATCCATTATCATATTATTTAGTTTGTATTAAACCATACAATTCTTCTATCGTAGATACAGAGCGCAAATCAGCTCCAGTCAAAAACTTATCAAATTCTTCATCAATCATTGAAATAATAGAAAGAGCAGTCAATGACCCCCACTCATCCAATTCTTTATAAACTGTACTAGGAGTAAATTTCTCTACGGGAGTTTCATCAAACTCAGAAGCAAATTTTGCTACAAATTCATTTAAAGTAATCATATTCAAATATTATTTAATGGGTTATATTGTTTATATATAGGTATTGACCAAATTGTAGTTATTTTTTTTTCAGGATACATGCGAGTTACTATTTTTTGCAAAGTATCATCTGGACCAACTTCATAAAACTTATCCACTCCACTACTCACCATATTGTGAACCATGTGAGTCCATAAGACGGGATGAGTTATATGCTCAATAAGATTATTCTTAATTTTTTCCGGATCTAAATTTAATTCCCCATCAACACATTGACAAACAGGAATTACTGGCGAATTGAAAATTGTCTCATCAATATGCTTTTTTAGTTCTAAACGAGCTTCTTCCATATATGGCGTATGAAAACTGCCACCAATCATTAATGGTACAGCTTTTTTCGCCCCTTCTTTCATGAATGCTTTACAAGCTTGTCTTATTCCTTTTTTAGAGCCTGAAATAACAACTTGACCGGGTCCATTGTAATTTGCAAAATAAACGGGTTCCCCCGTCTCATCCCAAATTTCTTTTATTCTTCTCGCTACGTATTCATCAGAAAGGCCTATTACCGCCCCCATAGCAGTATTAGTATTCTCACATGTTTTCTGAGCTATTAATGCCCTATGTAACACCAAATTCAATCCATCCTCAAAACTAATAGTACCGTTCACTACTAAAGCTGCAAATTCACCTAAAGAATGCCCAGCTACAACATCTGGTGATATATGATCTTGAGATAAAGCCAAAGCAACTTCATACAAAAAAACTGCAGGCTGCGTATTTTGGGTTTCCATTAACTGTTGCTCTGTTCCATAAAACATAACATCAGTAATTCTTCTTCCTAAAAATTCATTAGCCAACTCAAAAATTTCTTTTGCCTTGGGAAAATTATCATATAATTCTTTTCCCATTCCTTCTTTTTGGCAACCTTGACCGGGAAAAATAAAAGCATTCATAATTATATTTATCTTAAGTCTTGATTAATGGGTCTATAAATGTTGGTTTTTGATAAATCGCATGCAATACTCCCCCACGATAAGCCAACGCCGTAAGCTGCCAACACTACTTTTTTCCATCTTGTAGTATCAACCTCTAGACCTTTATGTGCATAATCCGTTATAACCAAAGGTACAGTCGTAGGTCCTGTATTTCCATAATTTTCAATATCGAAAGGAGCTTTATCTTCATTGAGTTTAAGCTTCTTTTTCATAAAATCTAAAGTAAACTTTGTGGCTTGATGCAAAGCATAAAGATCAACTTCATCTTTGTCCCATTCCATAAAATCTAAAATAGTTTTAATACTCTTCGTACCACATGATACAATAAAAGCAAAAACATCATCGCCCTTATTTGCATTTTTACTAAAATCCAAATTCTGAGCATTATCAGGCCAATGGCGAAACCCTCCATTCACATTAATAACTGTATTTGCTCCTGAACCATCCGAGCACAAATGAAATCCAATAGAAGAAGTACCTACAGAAACCAAAGTTGCAGATCCACAATCACCAAAAACCATTCTAGCTCCCAGGTTATCGGGATTCAATATCTTTGTATTTGTATCTCCAGCCATCAACAATACATTTTTACATGCACCGGAATGAATCATAGAAGAAGCTTGAAATAGTCCATACATATAACCGGAACATCCATAAGAAATATCAAAGCAAATAGTTTCCTTAGACAATCCCAAGCGGTGTTGCAAGACTACAGAGGTAGCTGGATATAAATAATCAAATGTTTGAGAAACAAACACAACGCCATCTATTTCATCCTTATTAATGTCTTCACTTTTCAGTAAAAGTTCTGCAGCTTCAAAACATAAATCAGAAGTTGTCTGACATTGTTCTGCTACATGAACCCTGACAACTCCTGTTGTCTTCATCACGTTATCTATTTCTTTATCCTCATATTTCCCTTTTAAACTATTCATCTCAAAAGAATTTTGAGGGAGACATGTTGCAATAGCCTTAATTTCTACATTATTTATTAAACACTTCATTATTTTAATTATAATATTAATAATTAGCTAATAGACTGACCACCATCTATAATTAATTCAGTTCCTGTTATCCATTTCGCAGCATCTGACAACAAATATATACATCCATAGGCTATATCATCTGGTACTCCAAAACCTAATGGTATCGAAGTGGCCTGTTTGGCCATTTCCTCCTCAGAAAAATTACTGACCGGTTTGGTACGGATGATTCCTGGATGAATACAATTCACTCGTATTCTTTTGACGCCACATTCCAAAGCCATCACTTTCGCAAATGAATTTAATGCTCCTTTAGAAGCTGAATACAAAGAATTACCTTTATAAGGCTTTATTGAAGCCACAGAAGAAATAAAAATAACCGAAGCCCCTTTCTTTATTTTATTATGTCGAAATAAATATTGAAGTAGTGTAATATTAGAAAAAGTATTTGTTTTAAAAACCTCCTCAACACTATTGCGTGAATTAAATTTAATTGGAGCAGTTTTTACCATACCTGCACACAAAACAATTCCATCAAGTTGTGGAAGAGAAGAAACAAGATCAGATATCCCTACTTCATCAGACAAATCAGAAATATATTTCTGCCTTTTTTCTTGGTTTAGATTTTGATACACTGCATTTAATCTTTCCTCATTTCGGCCAGTAATTATTGTGAAGCTACCAGCTTCAGAGCAACGCAATGCAATCTGTTTCCCTATACCGGAAGAAGAACCGGTAACTAATACAATTTTCTCTTCTAATGAATAAACAAGACTCATATACTTTTATTATTTAATATCAATTTTTCGCGCAGGATTTCCATATACCGTTATTGCATTCTTTATATTACGTATAACAAAACTACCTGCTCCTACACATGCTCCACTAGCTATCTTTATATTATGGTTAATCACAGCAGCAGTATGAATACAAACAGCATCTCCCAATTCTACTCCTGCAATACAAACTGCATGGCAATCAATTCTACACCAATTTCCAATTTTCACATCATGCCCAACAATAGCCCCATTTTGAATAAAAGAAAAATCACCGATAGTAGAATCAACTCCAATGTACGCATTAGCTGCAATAATACATCCCATTCCAATTCTTACATTCTGAGAAATGCCTGCACATGGATGCACCAATGTCATAAATTCCCCTCCCTTATCTTGAATAGTCTTGATACATTTCCTCTTTATTTGTACATCACCAATTGAGTTTGCAAAAACATCTTGAGGTTGTATTTCATAAGACTCAATAGAACCTATTATTGGAGGATAACCTTCAAAATCATCCAAGGCGCTTGGATTATCATCCAAAAAGCCCTTAATGATAAATCCACGGCCATACCCTTCACAACAGGAAGCCAAAAAATATAATTGACGCCCCATACCTCCTGCTCCTAATATTATCAAATCTTTCATAAATTCAAATTTTACTTATTCCTCAAAAAAAGATGGCATAAATCGATCATAATAAATGCGATTTCTAACACTACAATCTCTATTATACGCTTGCTCCTCTAAAGACAAAGGTTTTAAATCATCTATTGAATTCAAATCTTTTTCAAACGAAAAAATAATATACCCCTTTTCCCGATAATATTGTAGAAGATTATTCTTTTCACGCAAAAAGACTTTCACTCCATTCTTTAACAAAGTGGATATATTACCAGAAGCTTCTTGCCGTTTCTGTCCAAAAACAGCAACTTCAACCGAAGACATTAGTTCAAAGTATTTATCACGAGGCATATATTCTAATATAGGATTAAATTGTTCTTTAAACAAGTGCTGACCTTGCCGTAAAACAAGCTTTCTTATGCGGGAACTACCATAAGAAAGAGGAACAATCTTCTTATAATCATTTTTAGTATCTAACCAAGCTATTTTCTTCATCACCGTGTTATGATTTCCGGTATTAGAAGCCTGATGATTAATCATAAGTGTTTTACTTTTCTTACAAACAACATCTTCTATATTTACTTTTATCGCAGTTTCCTCTGAAGCCATATACGCAAAGTATTTATACTTTATATTTGTATGAAAATGGGCTTGTAATAATTCATAATCTTTGTAATTCCAAAAACAGAAATAATCGATCATAGTTAAGGCTTCCTTAAAAACGTCAGACAATAACCGCTTTCCATAAAAAAAACGTTTAACAATGAAACTTAGTCTATTGGGAGAATAATAAGTATCTCTAAGAAAAGGATTCAAGAAACCATCAAACAATTTATATTTACCTAAATTACCTAAAGTAAAATAAAGTTCATATCCCCAAAAGATCCAATAAACCCTACAATCAATGTTCTGTTTTAAAAATTTCAGGCAATCAACTAAATCAGATTTCAAACCATGCAATATTATTTTATCAATATTATTTTCTGAACACAGTTGTAAAATCAATGGAAAATTTTTCTTCACAAATGGAACTCCTAATAAACGCCTGTCTGATTGAAGCATTTCAAACTGATCCTTTTCTTTATTGACAAGAAACAAATTTTGACCTGGATAATATTTTTCAAAAACTTCCAAGCATTTATTTATAAAATTCCCATCAAAACATAGATGCAAAGCACTCATAGTATCATCATTTAAATTCAACCTTTCTTTGGTATAACACAGGAATAGCTAATAAATAGATAAATAAAAAATATTCGCGTAAAGGGTAATCTCGTATCATATTTGCTACCAAAAAAAGTATTAAAAATGCCCCTGCTTTTGAAGAAGGATATTTTCTCCAATAAGAAAACAAGAATAACAATAATAGAAAACAGCCAACTACACCACGCAGAAAATAAAAACGTTTCCAACCCGCACAACCATTCAGTATATTAGTCGTAGAAGTCCCTTTTGCATCAAAAGCATCCCGCCCCACTCCAAACCATATATCTGAACTAACAACATAACGATCAAATCGAGTTTGAAAAAAATCAGTAGTACGATTAGCCCCCATCATTTCACCATCTTCAAAGATTAAACGCTCAAAAATACGTTTGTTCAAATAGTTTTCACCTGAATTATAATTTATAGATATTATCCATACAACAGCGATAAACAAAGAGAAAACTGTCACGTATATCATTCCCCTTTTTGTATTATAAAAAATATAAAGAGCCACTCCACCGATCAACAATCCATAAGCAGCCAGGGATAAAGAAAAGAGCACTCCTAACAACAAAATAATATTTCCTTTTTTTCTCAGATTAAACCCTTCTACGTATAGCAAAAGACAGCAAATAGTACCAAGATGCCCAGGTTCCAAAAACATTCCAGCAAAACGAGGCATTATTTGTAACTCTGGAATACCATTTAATATAAATAAATAATAGACTGTATGTATATAGTAAGCATCCGTCTCCGAATAATAATGTGGTAATGGTACATTTGAAAGATATAATAACCAACCTACTAATGATATAGCAACTAATATTTGAGTTGCTTTAACCACATAACGCAACAATCTTACTTGGGTCGAATAATCTGATAATATAAGAAATACAGAGCACCATAAAGATGTAAATATTGTAAATAAGGACAATATATTAAATTCTGATATAGTCAATATTTCATATAGAAAAACAAGAGTTATAGAAAAACACAAAAAGACTTGATATAAAGTCGTTTTATCATATATCTTTTTATAGTAATGTATATAGTATAGTAAACTAGAGCCTCCACCTAAAATTGCAATTAATACCATAGAAATATCCCAAGTGAAATACAGCCTAAATGATTTAAACATCATAAGCAAAAAACTCACTCCTAGAAAGAAGTTTAAAACTGAACTTGTGGTTATTCTTAAAGAAAAAAAGTTTCGCATTTCACTTCTCCACTATCAAATTGTTATACAAGCATTTGATAAGACTTTTATGAAGATCATGATACCCATCAACAAATTTCGATAAACATCCATTAGTAATTATGACAAAGCCATACTTTTTCTGAGAATGGAAAATCATTGCACTATATAATCCATAAGCTCCACCTGTTTGACCATATAATGTTTCATGTGGTATAAGATTTTTATATTCTCTAAAAGAAAGAGCATACGAAGATTCTGGAGTTAATACATTTCTCATTTGCTTCTCACTCTTTCTTGTTATAATCCTCTTATGATTAAATATCCCATCTTGCATATGCATAATCATATACTTAGCTAAATCTCCTGTTGCAATCTTCATTCCTCCTGCTGGTACAAAACAAGGAGTAGATATTCCCATCTTATAGCCTTTTAATTGCTTTGCATAAGATTTATATACATCTAACATTAATTTAAATTGCCTTGCTTTTTCATCATATTTATAAAGAGGAACAAATAAAGAAGAATCCAACTTATCGACATTGAAACTACATTTCAAACCTAATGGTGCCGTTATGTGATTCTCTATATAGTTATCAAATCTTTCCCCGGAAACTTTTTCTATAATAGCCCCTAACAGAGTATAATTATAATTGCAATATTGATAACCTTCACCCGGAGCATAATCATTATAACATAACTGATATTTATTCCCTTTTTCTGGGTTTATATGATTAAAAGAATTATATCCCAGTTTATCATTTATGCTAGAACGATGAGATAATAACATTTTTATTGTTATTGGAATATACGGATAATTGGGATTAGAAATTTTAAAATCCAAAAAATGATTTACATGATCATTCAGATTCAATTTCCCATTTTCTACCAACTGTAATATTGCCGTAGCAACAAAAGTCTTAGAAATAGAAGCAATCCTAAAAATATGTTCATCGCACAACATCTCTTTCTTGGCACTATTAGATGAATCAATAGATTTATTACCAAATGATTTTTGATATACTATTATTGACTACTGCAACAGATAAACCTATCACGTGAAGCTCATCCATTATTTCTTTAACTTCTGCTTCTACTTTTTTCAGCTTTTCTCTTGAATATTGCGAATACACCTGATTGCAAAAGAGAAACAATAAACACAACACAAAAAAGCGTACCATCAATGTTTTCTTATACTTTTTATTCGTTTGGCATAAGCTTTCAAAGTATATTCTCCCTCTTGCATCAATTTATAATAATCCTCCCGTAACAAAGAAAAAAAGAGCTGATCATGATAAATTCCATTTTTATAAACAGCTTGTCGCTTTACTCCCTCTAATTGAAATCCACAAGCTTCCATCATTATTTTTGAAGTTTTATGTTCAGCCAAACAAGCACCTGTAAAACGATTTAAATTCATATGATCAAAAACTAACTCTCTAATCATTTTTCCAACTTCATATCTAATCTCACCATCTCTATATTGTCTATTTCCAATAATAATTCCCCCTCCATGAGCACAACGATTAATATAATCAATATTATTAATAGAAGTATACCCAATCATCTCACACCCACCTTCAGCTAAACAAATGGCTAAATAAAGTTCCTTAGTGTTATTCATCATTTTTTGTTTAACCCACTCTTTCTCTATTTCCGAAGAAACATATCTGAAATTACCTGAAAGAAGGTTCTGAATCTCAGGATCATTCCTCCATTTATTTATCAAAATATAATCTTCAAGCTCAAATCCTCTTAGAAATATCTTATTATTATCCATATTCTATCCAGCTATAACACTCAAAATAATATCCATTTCACGAAACCCATAACGTTGATCTATTGGCAAAGGAAGAATCTTATTCGCCAATTGATATTCCAAGTCACAAGTTGTACACCATTGAAATATATTAGGCCAATAAGTTGCAACATATATCTTATTAGCAAGCAATCGGTTTCTTATTTCAAAAGCATTTTCTGTATAATAAGGATATACCATAGGGCATGAAAAAGCCATATTTAAGTCCAACAGATTCGTTAAATACAAATTATTATGCAAATAAGAAAAATTGCGTAATCTAATCTCTTTGATTTGCTCAAAGTCAATACTAAAAAGCAACGCTCGCGTTAACTGTGACATAGTTTTCATAGGCTGCATAGAAAGTAACTTGCTATTTTCTCTAAAGTCATTATATCCATTCGAAGCCTTCTCATCATAACGCCTCAATAAATGACTGCAACGAGAAAAAGATATATCCATTTCAAGCTGAGAATCCAAATAAGTTAAATCCGAATAAGCAATTCCACCATCTGGTACCCCTACAAACTTCCGAGGACTATAAATGTAAGAGGGGCCAGCAGTAACATCAGAATAAAAAGATTGAGCATTATCAACGATAAGCCTATCACCGTACACTTCCGAAAGAGACTTAACATATTCATCTTTCACTCCAAAGTAATTAGTGTAGAGAATAAACTCTCCAGAGGACAATCTTTTTAATTCATAAAGTTCCAATTGTTGATTAATTGAATAAAATGAATAATCAATATTCAATTTTATGAGAGGTTCTAATATAGTGTCACATGTATAATATGGAATCCATAACCTCTCTATTTTTTTTGAGGACAAAACATATTCTAAAGCATTCCTCCCAGAATTCAGCAGAACCCCATCATCATGAATGAATTTTTTTCTTTTACGTGATAATTCTAAATGGAAATAGCCTCCGATTTCTATCTTATTCATTATCATAACTCCTCTACAAGAACCTCTACATAAGATGACGGAGAGTTAAAAAAATCATCCATATCACTATATTTATTAAACTCTAATAACAAAATTCCAATTGTTTCATTTGAACCAAGAAAAGCATTAATAGTATCACCCTCTTCCAAAAAAATATAACTACCATTAATTTTTCCTTGAAAACTACCTAGTAACCTGTATCCTTTATAAATACCAGAAATACGACTATGCAAAGCATAATATGCAAAAACATGCTTATTGATATGACAACATATAGGAAAAGTATTTCCCAAAGAGGCTTCAACGGCCAACGCAACCATATTAACACCTGTATAATTATAAATTACTTCAGGTATACAATTACCACCATTACGAGGTCCCAATTCCATTAAATATATTTTATCATTTTTATCTACCATCACCTCAAGATTGAAGGATAGTTTTTTTAAACCGGAAAGGCTAATCGCACGCTCTATTTCATTAGTAATCCTTTCCTTTAAAGATGCAGATAACAAAGAGGGAAACTTCATACCACAAGGTACATAGCCATTAATACTATTATCCACTACTTGATCCCCATAACAAACAAATTCTAAGCGTGATGTACCAAAAAAACCGTCTCCTCCTATCTGAGGCCCGACCTTCTCTATAAATTCTTCAATTAAAACAATTTTTAGCCTTGAATAAGATAATGCAAAATGAAAAGCATCAGTAAGTCCATCCTTATCAAATACCTTAGAAATTCCCTTACTACCTGAAGAATCAACGGGCTTTACCATCACAGGATATTCCCAGTCGTCAACATCTACCTCTTGAATATCAAAATAAGATTTAGCTTTCGGAACATTAAAACCATTCTCTCTCAAAAATTGACGCCACAAGTGCTTCTCTCCAAAGAGGCAAATCTTATCAAAAGAATTTCCAGGCAAGCCCAATTTTTCTGAAACATAAGCAGATGTTGGAGCTGCCGGATCAGATGCAAAACAAAGAATGCCATCTACATGAAGAGAGGAAGCTAAATCTAAGACTTTTTCTTTGTCAGTAGTACTAATGTTATAGTATTCATCAGCCAATTTATGTCCTGGATTATTAGGCAAATAATCACAAGTCACAACATAGTACCCCTTCGATTTTGCATATCTTATCGCGGGAATTTGAAAATAGGTACCACCTAAAATTAATATTTTTTTCATCCCTGTTGAAAAATACAATTTAAAATTTTATCAGTGTCTTGGGGTGTCAATCCACAATACATTGGCAGACATATCACACTATCTGCCATTTGAGTTGCAATAGGGAGATTATAAGGACTAGCAGACTCTAATCCTCGATAAGTAGAAAATTCACTTATCAAAGGATAAAAATATCTCCTTCCTAAAATATTCTGTTCTTTCATCTTAAAATAAAGTTCATCACGGGTCATACCATAATCTTCCGCATCGATAAATACTGGAAAATAAGAGTAGTTATGACGAACCCCTAACATATCATCCATAAAACGAATGCCTCCAATATTTTTTAACCCTTCACGATATTTTAAAGCTATTTCACGACGAGCTGCAATTGCAGCATCAACCTGCTGCAAATTCAACAATCCATATGCAGAACGTATCTCGTCCATCTTACCATTAATACCAGGAGCAACAATGGTTGTTTCACCCGCAAAGCCAAAGTTTTTCAAATAGTCAATTCGCTTTTTTGTCCGTTCATCTTGCATAATCAAAGCACCACCTTCAATCGTATTATAGACTTTTGTCGCATGAAAACTTAGGGTAGACATATCTCCTGCATTAAGGATACTTTTTCCATTGACTTCTACACCAAAAGCATGAGCCGCATCATAAATTACCTTTAAACCATATTGATCTGCGATTTCTTGAATACGTTGGGTTTCACATGGTTTTCCATAAACATGCACAGGCATAATAGCTGTTGTCCTAGGAGTTATAGCAGCCTCAATCCTATCAGGATCAAGGTTTCCTGTAGCAGGATCAATATCGACAAAAACAGGTTTACAACCATTCCACCAAATACAATGAGTTGTAGCGACAAAACTATAGGGAGTAGTAATAACTTCACCTGTTATTCTCAAAGCCTGTAAAGCGATAAGTAAAGGAAGCGTACCATTTGTGAAAAGACTTACGTAAGGGACACCTAAATAATCAGCAAGCTCTTTTTCCAGTTGTTTATGGAAGGAACCATTATTAGTAATCCATTTACTTCCCCAAATCTGTTTTAATATTTCGTTGAATTCATTTAAATTTGGCAGTAATGGTGAAGTCACCGTAATTATTTTATTATCCATAATCAATTATTTATTTTCCTTTATACATGTTTTCATAATAGACTTTATAATCACCAGAAGTCACATTGTCCATCCAATCCTGATTGTCCAAGTACCATTTCACAGTCTTCTCTAAACCTTCCTCAAATTGCAAGGAAGGTTCCCAACCAAGTTCTTTTTGTAATTTAGTGGAATCAATAGCATAGCGAACATCATGTCCCAATCGGTCAGTCACATAAGAGATGAGGTTCATGTCCTCTCCCTCTCTACGCCCTAACTGGCGATCCACCGTATTTATCACAAGCTTTATTATGTCAATGTTCTTCCACTCATTAAAACCACCGATATTATAGGTCTCTGCCACCTTTCCTTCGTGAAAGATAACATCAATCGCCCGTGCATGATCTTCTACAAATAACCAGTCTCGTACATTTTCACCTTTACCATAGACTGGCAGTGGCTTACGGAAACGGATATTGTTGATAAAAAGCGGTATCAACTTCTCTGGAAACTGATACGGACCATAATTGTTACTACAATTAGTCACAATGGTTGGCATTCCATAGGTATCATGATAAGCTCTCACAAAATGGTCACTGCTCGCTTTACTTGCCGAATAGGGCGAATGGGGATTGTATTTCGTCGTCTCATAGAAAAATTCATTTCCATAAACCAAATGCTGTTTATTGGAGGATGCAGTTGTCGTAAACGGAGGTTCTATTCCATCAGGGTAGTTCATCATCAATGCCCCATAAACTTCATCTGTGGAGATATGATAAAAACGTTTACCTACATACTTTTCAGGTAAGCTTTCCCAAGACAACTTAGCCGCTTGCAACAAAGCTAAAGTTCCCATCACATTGGTTCGAGCGAAAGTGAATGGATCTTTAATAGAACGATCAACATGGCTCTCTGCCGCCAAATGAATGATACCGTCAATACGCTCCTCTTCCATTAGTTTATAGAACGCCTCAAAGTCACAGATATCCATCTTTACAAACTTATAATTCGATTTGTTTTCGATATCTTTCAGATTAGCTAAGTTTCCTGCATAAGTCAACTTGTCTAAATTGATAATTTTATATTCCGGATATTTGTTTACAAATAATCGTACCACATGACTGCCGATAAAACCTGCTCCTCCAGTTATTACAATATTTCGCTTTGCCATGATTCTGCTTTTTTATTCTAAGTGTGGTTTTCCTGTTCCTTTTAATTCCTCTACAACCTTTAGTAAATACTGACCATATTGGTTATTCAACATCGGTTGAGCCAACTTGCGCATTTGCTTCTCCGTTATCCATCCTTGACGGTAGGC
>OHTK01000538.1_pt1 | contig 18035 bp, 12 predicted proteins | sample 1578931 | NCBI WGS metagenome assembly OHTK01 (sample SAMEA3879553, study PRJEB24766) | human gut metagenome | biome: human-associated habitat; feature: feces | place: USA | collected 1985/1987 | reverse complement strand
TCATGAGACGTATAGGACTTCAGTTCCCTCCAATCTGCATTGTTTACGTTTTCCTTGTTTTCGGATCGTGTTCCCCTTTTGCGTGTATGTGCCTTTCCGTTATTACCGGTTTCCAATTCGTGTGTTTTTTTATTTATCCTCTTTTATGTGATAAATACATTCGTGATATATCCTTTCGTTCTCTTGCTTTGACATCTGATGACATTTAATGAAATCTGAAGACAATCGCTTGGAACAGGATTTGCGTTCTCCTTATATTTGCTCCAAATCAATTGAATACGCTTATGGAAATCGTCGCTATCGAAGCCCAAACATTTGACCGGATGTTACAGCGCCTGAAGGATATGGCACGGATTACGGATGAGATCTGCAAAATGCACGGTGAACGAAAAATAGGGGGGTGGATGGACAGCCAGGATGCCTGCCTTCGGCTTGGCGTAAGTCCCCGTACCTTGCAAACATTCCGTGACAATGGGACCTTGGCATACAGCCGGATCGGTCACAAGATTTATTATAGGGTAGAAGACATACAGGGGATACTTCCCCTTATTCAAAAAAGAAAGGAGAAGCAAGTATGAATAAACTGATTATGAAGGAAGATGAAGACATCCTATCTTTCTTCCGAACGCTTGATCACATGGTAGAAAGACTGGACGGTTTATCCCGAAACTACCGTCCGATGTTAAATGGAGAGCGTTTTCTTTCCGATCGGGAACTTTCCGAAAGGTTGAAAATCAGCCGCAGAACCTTGCAGGAATATCGGAATGAGGGTAAGTTACCCTACATCCAACTTGGGGGTAAAGTGTTGTACAAAGAGAGCGATATAGAAAGGATGTTACAAAATGGATACAAAGAAGCTTGGCAGGCTAGACAAATGCCATAATAACAACCGGCAATGGACATGCCGCACTTTTCGTACCGTCTGAGATGTGTATGGTGAATGTGTACACTGCGATCATACCGATAGTTCCAGTAAACAAAAGAAGTGGATGGGAGTGTGAAAAACTAAAATGACCTCTCTGAAAAGTTACAGATTGTAACTACAAAACCTAAAAGAGTCGTATCAAGCTCTGTTTTGAGTAATGATACGATTCTTCCTTTAGCCTTTAAGGATGTTCAAGTTTCAAATCAAAAGCTCATCTGGGCTAAAATTGAGTTTTGACCTTTGTCTGCTTTATTTGGGATTCTATGAAAGAGGTAACCGAAAAGTCAAAATTGGTATTTTCATTCCATTTGAAAAAGACGGATTGTCACATGAACGGCTTGACCACTGAATAACCAATAGATAGGCGCCAGTTTCCAATAAGATATCAGTTGTTCAATGAATATTGAATCTCCTGAGGTTGTTTTCTGGATCAATCTTCTTTTCCTTTTGGATCGGAAAACATTCTCATCAAAGTTCTTTAACCAATACAAACCGATAGACAACAAGACTGCTGAAAGAAAAATTATCAGTTCTTTCCGATTTCTTTGTGACATTAATCTTTAATATTCCCAATTTTTATTCGTATCTTTACCAGCAAAGATAACAGAATTGTTGGTTAGACCCAAGTATAATGCGGAAATTGTCACAAGGTGGAATCGGAGGATTAAAAAGACAACACCTTAAATTGGATTGATAATCAGTGATTTATAAATAAGATTCGGATCCCAGGCGGATCACCAAAGAAGGTCTTCAGTCTTGAAGACCTTTTCTTTTTTTACATAGTTCGAAATTAATTTTGTAACATCATTTTATGGCTAGACATACATTCGCCACCGTCGCGCTAGCCAACAGGATTTCAATGGAATCTGTTGTGAAAATGCTCGGACATACAGACATCAGGACAACAAAATATACACGAGGATTTTGGACCAGACCGTTTCCGAAGAAATGAAAGGGATAAGAAGCAAATTCTCGATCCGACAAAGGCTGAAGGACAAACGGACCACATTTGAAATCGCCCGTCTCAAGTACAATCATCCCATGAAATGATTGCACTTGAGATTAGAGAGCATATTAACAGGGCATTTGTTCTCACTTTTCATTTATTCTATTTGTCCAATGCAGTTCTTGTCTTACTTTCCGTCTTGTTTAGAGAATAACAAAGAGAATAGGCTGTTATTTTTTATTTAAAATATAATGCTCAGCCAAAAGACTTTGACTAATGGTTCCTTCTTTATCGGACAGCATTACTTGTCTATTATTTAGCATTCTATAATAGGTCTTTTCTCCTGAAGAAGGAGTGACTAATTCCATTATTGAATCCCCTATTATATGATATATACCACTAGTTTCAAATGTTGCATCTTCCCTCCCTATGTATTCGCTCTTCAAGGTATAGGTTTTATCTTCATTTATAACTAATATCGTTTTTATGCCTTCACAATCTGCTGCAGGAAGAGTTCCCTCATAAGTTCCAAATAAATTAGAAGTATGGGCTTGGCTTTCTGTTTTTATTTCGCGGTTCTTAATTGGGGCATTATTCTTCTGAGAAGAATTACAACTGATCATGACAACCCCAAATATAGCCCATAAAAAAATCATTTTCATAAAAAATCCTTTCTTTTTTAGTTATTATCAATATATCTGTATCATATCTCATTTTTTCGACTTTTCTCTAATATAGAATCAGTTAAACAGTATTTGGATACATTCAAATACTGTTTAACTGATTGCCACAAATATAATACATATATCTTTATTGCATTATTATTTTTTAATCCTATCTGCAAAATGTACGATGAAAAAATGGGGGGAATGGGTAGACTGCCAAGAAACCTGCCATCTACTTGACATAAGTCTCCGTACCCAGCAAACGCTCCGTAACAATAAGTGCTTCAGACGTTTGCAGACATACTACTTGTAATAATGCTTGAAACAGACGATATTTATGCTTGTTTCGAACTTACGTTATATTATGATTTTAGAACAAGAGTATTTTATTTTGTTCCAACAAAGTTTTAAGTTAATATGTAAATTTGCAAGCACATAATAATAAATAACATGTCTGAAATTGCACCTCTAATTTCCGACCTGGCAGTTATATTAATTGCTGCGGGAATAATTACATTGGTTTTTAAATGGTTGAAACAACCTGTCGTTTTGGGGTATATTGTTGCCGGTATTATTGCCGGACCTGCCGTACCTTATATACCAACAGTATCCGATCCTGCCAATATAAAAATATGGGCAGACATAGGCGTTATATTTCTTTTATTTGCCATGGGGTTAGAATTCTCTTTCAAGAAGTTGATGACTGTAGGAGGCACAGCCGTTATTGCATCTATAACCATAGTTTCCGGAATGATGTTTCTAGGCTATGCAGCAGGAAACGCACTTGGCTTCTCACATATAAGCAGCATATTTTTAGGGGGTATGCTTTCTATGTCATCCACGGCAATTGTATTCAAGGCATTTGATGACATGGGACTTCGAGGGCAAAAATTTACCGGAGTTGTATTGGGTGTTTTAGTTGTCGAAGATTTAGTTGCCGTTGTTCTGATGGTCTTGCTTTCGACTTTAGCAGTCAGCCAGCAAGTTGAAGGAATGGAAATGTTGAAAAGCATTCTAAAGCTAGGAGCGTTTCTTATATTTTGGTCATTACTCGGAATCTATCTTATTCCAAGTTTTCTAAAAAAGGTCAAACCGTTTCTTAACGACGAAACCTTATTGATCATAGCATTAGGATTCTGTCTGGGTATGGTTATGATTGCGACTAAAGCTGGATTCTCCTCTGCACTTGGAGCCTTCGTCATGGGATCATTATTAGCGGAAACTATTGAGGCCGAAAAGATAGAAAAGCTGGTAAAACCAGTAAAAGATCTGTTTGCTGCCATATTTTTTGTCTCTGTAGGTATGATGATACAACCGGACTTATTAATCGAATACCTTATCCCAATCTGTATCTTAACCATATTGGTAATCGTCGGACAAGTCTTTTTCGGAAGCCTTGGCATCCTTTTGTCCGGACAATCTTTGAAGATAGCCCTGCAATCAGGATTCTCCCTGACTCAAGTAGGTGAATTCGCGTTCATTATTGCTTCATTGGGAGTTAGCTTGAAAGTAACGGACGATTATCTGTATCCTGTTATTGTCGCTGTATCGGTTGTTACAACATTTCTTACTCCTTATATGATCCGTTTGGCAATTCCGACCTATCAATTGATCGAAAATCATTTGCCTTCATCTGTAAAACTAATGTTGAACCGCTATTCTTCCGGGTCCAACACTGTCAAACATAAAAGTACATGGAATAAGTTGTTGATCTATGTTACTAGATGTAATACTATATACAGTATTGACAATATTCAGCATCATCCTATTTTTCACTTATATAAATCCGATTATTCGCGAAAACATATCTGGAATCAAAGGGGCTTTATTGAGCTTATCTATTATTCTGGCTGTTATATTGCCTTTCCTTTGGGCCATCATTATGAAAAAGAATCATTCTCCTGAATTTCAGAAATTATGGAATGACAGCAAATATAACCGGGGGCCATTGGTTTCTCTGATAGCAATAAAGATACTCCTTTGCGCAAGTATCCTAATGCCGGTTATAGTTCATATATTAAACGTGGCATCCGGTGTCGGATTTATTGTTACCCTGTTGATATTGGCAATGATTATCTTATCCAAAAAACTGAAAAAGCGTTCTCTCTCAATCGAAAAAAGATTTATTGATAATTTCAACGGGAAAACAAATGGATCAAACATTGAAAGCCCTTTGACCGACAAAATTCTGGAATCTTTACCTTTCAATGATTTGCACTTGATTGATTTCACTGTTGACCAAGCGTCTTCCCTTGTCGGTCGGAGTTTGAAAGAGGTCAACTTCCGCCAACAATATGGAATAAACGTCGTTTCTATCATTCGAGGTGAACAACAAATCAATATACCAAAAGGTGAGGAACGCCTTTACCCTTTTGACAAGATCATAATTGTTGGAACAGATGAAGAATTGGATATCTTCCAAGGAATAATGCAAAAACAGGAAAAAGAACATAGAGATCGGTTGACACAAAGCACCAATAAAAATATAAAAATAGAGCAATTCAATATTGAACCGGGATCTCAGTTGATCGGTCAGTCAATTCAACAGTCTGGCATTCGGGAAAAGAACGCATGTCTAATCTTGGGTATCGAACGGGACGGGAGACCGATAATGAATCTTTCATCCCAAACAGTTTTCGAGGAAAACGATAGCGTATGGGTTGCCGGAGAATATCGTCAAATTGTCCAATTAAGCGAAGATTCAAGTTCCAATTAAGTTTGTTAGTCAAAGTACAAAATAAGTATTAAGCAGAAATTAAGGATTACGTTTACCTCTTTTAGGATACCAAAGCATAATCCCCGGACTGTATTATGACCTACATATGGTTGTTAAAAGCCGTCATATGCTTTTGGAGTTACAACAATATCCTCTTCTGTTGCGACAACGACTTTAGCATCTATAAAGTTATATCGTCTATTCAAATAATATCTTATATTTTCTTCTTGTCATATAAAGATAACAGGATTGTCGATTAGACCGCAAGTATAATGCGGAAACTGTCACAAGGTGGAATCAGTGGATTGAAATGGCAACACTCAAAATCGATTTGATAATCAGTCATGTTATAAATAACATTCAGATTCCAGACGGATCACTGAAAACAAAAGAAAAAGCAAGGGGATGTGTCAAAACTAAGGCACATCTTCTTTTTAACGAACAAGTTACAAATTAACAGTTCAAAGATTGAAAAATAAAGTTTTCAAACAATCTAAAGGAGGAAAAAGATATTGCTTTCTTTTCATTCAGACTTACTAATATTTATGTATAATATTCATCAGTTCTTTAGCATAAACCGTTTGTTTAAACTATAAGTACGCTGTAAATGGAGATCATCTCATTTACAGCGGATGAGATTTATTACAGTTATTCTAAAAATAGACGGATTTTAGATATTTATATCTCTATCAATAATGTTAAACTTATGGTTCTGAAATAGCTGAATCTTGAATTTTAACCATATAATGGAATATCATGAATAGATTTTGAACACATTTGAATAAAATTTCATCTTCTCATAATGTCTAAAACATGTTACTTTGTCATAAAATTTTACCATAAAACATCTATAAATGGAAAAACTTGTATCACGAAGTCTTATGCTTATTCTAATCGGAATGGCCACAGCCCAAAATATACAGGCTGGGGAAAGAATGAGCATGCCAACTTCATTTAAAAAACAAACAACTGGTTTGTCTCATGTATCACAACAAACAATTTCTGTGAAAGGAAATGTCAGAGACCAGTCAGGAGAACCAATGGCCGGAGTCAATGTTATTGTAGAAGGGACTACCATCGGAACCATGACAGACAGTAATGGGAACTTTACTTTAAACGTGCCGTCTACTTCTATCAAAATCAAGTTCTCATATATTGGATATGAGGATCAGATTGTCTTGATTAAAAATAATCGCAATCTGAACATCACTTTAAATGAGAATTCCGAAATGTTGGACGAAGTCCAGATTATTGGATATGGAACACAAAAGAAAATTACAGTCACGGGGGCTGTATCTTCCGTTGGAACTAAAGATATTTTGAAATCACCTGTTCCAAATGTTGCACAAGCATTGACTGGTAAAGTTCCTGGATTATCAACTATTCAATATTCCGGTCAACCTGGAGCTGATGATCCTGCTATATTCGTACGTGGTATAGGTTCCCTTGATGCTAAAAGAGCTGCACCATTAGTTATGGTCGATGGTGTCGAGCGCTCTTTTTTTCGTCTTGATCCCAACGAAATTGAAAATATAACCGTGCTGAAGGATGCTTCTGCAACAGCCGTATTTGGTGTTCGTGGGGCAAATGGGGTCATTTTAGTAACTACGAAACGAGGAGAAGAAGGTAAAGCTCAAATATCTGTATCGACATCAGCCAGTTTGCAAAAGCCGATCCGGCTTTATGAATATGCCAACAGTTATGACTACGCTGTTGCATTTAACGAGAAACTGACAAACGATGGAGCCAGTCCTGTATTTGGCGAGAAGATCTTGGATGCTTTCAAAAATCATACAGATCCTTTACTTTATCCGGATATGGACTGGATGGAACTTATCCTAAAACCAACATCTTTTCAGTCTCAGCATAACTTGAGCATATCAGGTGGAACCGACCGTGTACGTTATTTTACTTCTGTAGGTATTTTGACACAAAACGGTCTGTTTCGATCTTTCGATGCTGGATATAATTCTAATTTTACTTACAACAGATATAACTATCGTGCAAATCTAGACATCGATGTGACACGTTCCACTCTATTAAAAATCAATTTAGGAGGTCGTCTTGAAGATACTAAAGAACCTAATACTAAAAGCAACCTTTTTACATTCTTGACAAGAGTCACTCCGTTCGGAGGAGCCGGACTTTATGATGGTAAATGGATACATACAAGTCCGGATAACATCGGTTGGGACAAAGGAGCCTTGGAAAATGCCGATCCATTTGAATGTTTTTTCGGGAAAGGATATAACCAACGTATTTATAACGAAATCAATTTGGACCTTTCTTTGCAGCAAAAGTTGGATTTTTTGACTAAAGGGCTATCTCTTAATATAAAAGGTTCTTATAATAGCGGCTATACACATAGGAAAAACCGTTACAAAGAAATCCCCTATTACACTGCGCATAGAGATCCGGAAACCAATGAATTATTCTTCCGAAAATTCCGTGAAGAAAGCCAGTTGTATTTTGAGGAATCTACTGATCGTGGGCGAAATTGGTATTTGGAAGGTAGTTTGAACTATGATCGCAAATTTGGGAAACATCAAGTTGGTGCTTTGATTTTGTATAATCAGTGGCGTGACCAATATCCAGATCCAGCTCAATTCGACTATGTTAGTATTCCTCGCGGATATGTAGGTTTGGTCGGACGAGCTACCTATAATTTTGACAATCGTTATATGGTTGATTTTAACGTAGGTTATAATGGTTCGGAAAATTTTGCGCCAGGACATCGATATGGAATTTTTCCAGCTTTTTCTGCCGGCTGGATTCTTTCTGAAGAAAAGTTCATGAAAAATCAGTCTTTTATAAACTACTTAAAAATTAGAGGATCATATGGAATAGTCGGAAATGACCTGATGAATACTAAATCACGCTTTTTCTATTTGCCTGATGCTTACAATCCTTATGGAACAAGTTATAATTTCGGAGTGGACGTTTCTGGAAATCGTGACGGAGCAACCGAGTTACAAATGGGGAATCCTCTTGTCTCTTGGGAAAAAGCAGGAAAGCAAAACTACGGTTTGGATTTTTCAATATTGGATGAGCATTTATCTGGATCTTTTGATTATTTCATCGAGAAACGTCACGATATCCTTACAACACGCAATACAGCTCCGAATTTTATAGCTATAACAATGCCTGTTGTTAATATTGGCAAAGTTGATAACAAAGGATTCGAGTTGGTTCTGAAATGGAATCACTCCATAGGAGACTTTAAATACTGGATCAATGGAAACCTCTCATATGCAAAAAATAAAATTGTCTATAAGGATGAGATACCACACAAGTATCCTTGGTTATATGAAACAGGACAATCCGTTGGACAACCTTTCGGTTTTATCTTTGACGGTTTTGTAACAGAAGCTGATCTTGAATCCGGGAAGCTTCCGGATCATAAGCTCGACCTAAAGCCTGGGGACGCCAAATATAAAGATTTGAATGGTGATAATATAATTGACGACAATGATCAGTGCCCCATTGGTAATCCTATATACCCGCAATTGACTGCAGGCATCACCGCTGGATTTGAATATAAAGGATTCGACTTCAGTATGCTTTGGGCAGGTAGCGGAAAGGTGTCACGCTTTATAAGTGCTGGGTTACGTGTTCCTTTCGGCGGTGGAAATTACGGGCTGTTACAATATATGATTGATGACCATTGGACACCGGAAACCGCAGAAACAGCTAAAACACCTCGTTTTTCAGGTGCAGCGAATGCGAATAATTACACTCGAAATTCAACCCTTTGGCTAAAGGATGCTTCCTATATCCGTCTGAAAAATGTTCAAATCGGATATACGTTCAAGGGGGAGTGGATGAAAAAGATTCATTTGAAAAATATGCGTATTTACGCTTCTGGCGAAAATTTACTGACATTTGATCATTTGAAAATAGCAGATCCGGAAGCAACTGACGACAAACAGTTTCAATATCCTCTTCAGATGATTTTTAATATTGGTCTTAATCTTAATTTTTGATATTGTTGAATATGATACGAATAAATATTAAACATATATTTGTCCTTGCAGGATTTATCGGTTCTTTCCTGTCTTGTCAGGATTTAAAATTTGGAGATGACTTCTTAGAAAAAGCTCCTTCCAATGATGTCGATATCGATGTAATTTATTCTAATGCGCAATATGCACGGACAGCCCTTTGGAGTGCGTATGCCACATTGCATTATGGTCTGAACTTAGGTAATCAAGGTAATCAACTGATGGGCTCAGATCCTCTGGATTGCCTGACCGACCTTGTTTATTCCAATGTTTGGACTGATGGTGTATCAGGAGCTGCTATACATTATAATGGCACTTATTCTGCCGATTATGAAAATAATGGCTATTCATCCAAATACAGCTACTATCAAAGACCTTGTTGGTTAGGCATTCGTCGCGCATGGTTGTTTATTGAAAATGTAGACCGAGTTCCTGATATGAAAGAGGCTGAAAAACAGCGTTTAAAAGCAGAAGCAAAAGTTATTATCGCTATGCACTATTGTGATTTGTTTCGCCATTATGGAGGGGTACCGATTGTGGACCATGCATACACAGCGAATGAAGATATGCAAAAAGAAAGAGGTACTGTACAGGAAACGCTTGATTTTATTGTAAATCTATTGGATGAGGCAGCAGATGTATTGCCCTGGGCTATGTCTGCTGCTGAAAACCGAGAATGGGAAGGACGATTAACAAAAGCATCGGCAATGGGGCTAAAGGCACGTATCCTATTGTTTGCTGCCAGCCCATTGTTTAACAGTTCAGAACCATATATGCCAGGTGAAGCAGCGGATAAACGTTTGATGTGGTTTGGAAGTTATAAACCTGAACTATGGACACAAGCATTGGCAGCTCATAAAGCATTTTTCGATGAATTGAATAAGAATGGACAATATGGTTTAGTCTATAAATCGGATCCCAGACAAGCGTTTCGTTCCGGTTATCTTGATCGGGGTACAGGAGAAGCAATCATTGCTACACATTATGGTTATACCGTACCTGATTATTGGACTTGGGGATGGAGCTATTATGAAACAGCCGGTGATGCCGGTACTGCCTGTGGGACACAGGAACTTGTTGATATGTTTCCAATGATAGATGGTTTACCTATCACAGAAAGTAAATTATATGATCCGAAACACCCGTATGAACAACGTGATCCCCGCTTATATGAAACAGTAGTTGTAAATGGAGACAAATATTATGGAGGTATTGCTGAAATATATGTAGGAGGTAAACATTATCAAGACTTTGAAGGATCATATGGAGCATTCATGTCCGGTTATCGCCCACGTAAATTCATCCTCGATGGTGGTGGCGGTCCTTTGTTTGAATGGCCTGCAGAGATATCCGGAAAAGTGGTTCAATGGCCTTATTTAAGATTACCTGAGTTGTATTTGGGATATGCTGAAGCTATTTGCCAGACAAACGGGGACATGGCACTAGCTTATGAATGTGTCAATAAATTGCGTGATCGCGTTAATATCGGTCATTTGAAAGCGGGATTGAACAAAAAGGATTTTCTGGAAACACTGATGAACGAACGGGTTTGCGAATTTGCTTATGAAGAAGTCAGATGGTTTGATATGATTCGTTATAAGCGGGTGGATATCTTCCAAAAAACTCCACACCGAGTTGTTATTACTAAGGATCCGGAAACCAGCGAGTTCAAGTATGAATATAAATTATTCAAACCGGCTGAAAATGGAGAACTTAGACAATGGGCAAATCCTGGGAAATTCTCCCCTAAATGGTATTTAAGTGCATTTCCCAGTAATGAAATCAACAAATCGTACGGATTGATTCAAAATCCGGGATGGTGATGCTAACCAGTCATTAATACAAAATCAGAATAATAAAATGAGGAATAAATTAATAACCATCATATCACTACCTGTTTTATGCATTGCTTCTGTCTGGGCACAAGAAAAAACGACAGGATCTGATATGTTACAATTTGATGAAACGACCATTTCTGCTTCTACTGTCAGTGGGAAGGAATTGATGAAACGTTCGAATATTAATCCCGCCAATGCACTCTACGGGAAACTCAACGGATTGTTTATCCGCCAAAACGGAGAGTATGGGGATGGAGAAGGATATCCAAGCATGAATATCCGAGGAATCGGTTCGCTTAATAACAATTCGATACTTGTTTTTGTCGATGGTTTGGAGCGTGATATAAATTCACTGGTTCTAGAGGAAATTGAGGAAATAACGATCCTCAAAGATGCTGCTGCTTTGGCTCCATACGGAATTAGAGGAGCTAACGGGGTAATCTTGGTGAAAACCAAACGAGGGAAAAAAGGTAAAACTGACATTCATGTTTCCTATCAGCATAGCGTCACTACACCTGTACGATTACCCCAAATGGCTGATGCCGCCACTTATGCCGAAGCGGTTAATGAGGGTTTGGCAAACGAAGGTCTGGCTCCCAGATATACCCAACAAGAAATTGAAGCTTATAGAAGTGGAAAATATCCAATCTTATTCCCTAATGTAGACTGGTTTAATGAAACGTTACGGGATCATGGGCAGCGAGATCAAGTGAATTTCACTGCAAGCGGAGGATCCAACCGGATCAGATATTATTCGATGATTAATTTCATATCGGATAGAGGATTGTTAAAGAATACGGATCAAGGAAGCTATTCCACTCAGTTAGCCAATTCGATACTCAACGTACGTACAAACTTGGATATAGACATAACATCGTCTACCCAGGTAAAGGTTAATTTGTCTGGTAAGCTGAAAGAAAAATATTCTCCTGGCAGTATTTCAGATGGAGTGCTCATGGAAACCCTATATGCTTTGCCTGCTAATGCATATCCTGTCAGGAGCCATAACGGTATTTGGGGGGGATCAAACATGTATCCGAAGAATCCGGTTGCCGAGTCATCATCGACAGGATATACCACATCTCATGCCCGTACATTATTGGCGGATCTGACATTGACACAAGATCTGGAAGCTTTGGCTCCAGGGTTGTCAGCAGAATTCCGTATTGGTTTTGATGCCTATTCAGAGACATGGGATGCTCGTTCAAAACAATATTTGTATGAGTCCAATATTGCGCATTTAGACAATAGTGGTATTCCAACCGATACGGTAAACACCCAATATGGAAAGGAGGAAAAACAGTTAGGATTCAACAGTTGGCTGAACAATCAGAACAGACATTCCAATATTCAATTTGCTTTGAATTACCAGAAAGATTTTTCCCAAAGCAATTTGTTCGCTTCTATTCGTTATAAGCAGGATAAAAATGTTTATCTCGGTCAATATAATACGTATATGCATCAAGACGTCATCGCTTCAGGCCATTATGGCTTATTGAACAAATACTATTTGGACTTTAGTATCGCTGCTTCAGGGACCAGTCGTTTACCAAAAGCCAATCGTTGGGGAGTATTTCCTGCAATTTCCGGAGCTTGGCTACTTAATAAAGAGTCTTTTTTGAACAATATCGATTGGTTAGACCTGCTTAAATTACGGCTTTCTTACGGATTAACAGGGAGCGATGACGTTTGGAAAAATATGGACAAATATCCTTTTGGAGGAGGTGGAGGTTTTGTTTTCGGTGATGACTTCATTGCAAATGGAGGCATTACGGAAGGACAATTGCCAAGTTTGAATGCGACATTCGAAAAAAGTAGTAAAGCGAATATCGGAGTTGATATACGAATATTGGACTTGATAGACTTCAATGTAGAAAGCTATTACGATCATCGATATGATATTATGGTTGCAGATGGCAACATTACTTCCGGTTTCTTTGGAGCTACGGCTTCCAACTCTCCAAGTGGCATTGTTAATAATTATGGCGTGGAAGTCGGTATGAACGTAGGCAAGCAGATGAAGGATTTCTTTTTTAATGTCAATGCTCAACTGGCATTCGCTAGAAACAAGATTGTAAACATGAACGAGGCTTTTAAACCTTACGATTACCTAAAATCGACCGGCAGACGTTTAGGGCAATTTTACGGGTTGGAAGCTATAGGGTTCTTCAAAGATCAGGCAGATATTGATAATAGTACACCTCAACAATTTGGTCCGGTAAAGCCGGGTGATATTAAGTACAAGGATGTGAATAATGATGGCGTCATTAACTCCAATGATATGATTCCCATGGGCTATAATTCTGTTTGGCCGGAAATTTATTATGGTTTCAATGTAGGATTAGAATGGAAAGGTTTAGGCTTTAACGCTTATTTTCAAGGTGTAGGTAATTATACAGCTTGGCTTACATCCAGCGTATATCGTCCATTGATCAATAATACTTCTATTTCACAGTATGCTTATGAGAACCGTTGGACACCTGAAAATCCGAATGCCCGCTTCCCGCGTTTGACTACGGAAAATGTGGAAAACAATACGCAAAGTAGTTCTGTATGGTTACAAGACCGTTCTTTCCTGAAGTTGCGTAACTGTGAAGTATACTATAAGATACCTTCTGCTTGGCTGAATAAGATCAAAATGAAAACAGCGAAGGTTTATGTAAGAGGTACAGACTTGTTCAGTATTGACAAAATCGATTTAACTGATCCGGAAGCTATAGGAGATGTTTATCCGGCTACCCGTTCCATACATATCGGTTTGTCACTGGGACTCTAAATGAAATAAGTTAATAAAAAAAACTAAGATATGAAATTAAAGAATATATGTTTCGGTATTGTTTGTACGGCAGTATTAGTCGGATGTACAGACAAGATGGACTATCATGAATATACCAGCTACGATAAGGAGTATGTATTTTCTGACTTCGGCCGTACATCCGGATTTGTGAATAACATCTATTCCTATTTGGACTCTGATTTGCCCGGTTCAGGAGCATTGGCATCCGCCTGTGATGAGGCAGAAATGGCATTGACTTATTCAAGTGTACTTGACTATACGAATGGAAACTGGAATGCGCTGAATCCAAAGTCGCTGTGGAATTATTATACACCTATTCGTGCGGTCAATTATTATCTGAAAAATGCAAAAGATCTGGATTTCTATGACTTGCGTTTTACAGAAGATTATGAAGCTCAGATGAATCGTTTTAAGCGTTACCAGTATGAAGTGCGCTTGTTACGCGCCTATTATTATTTCCAGCTGGTACGTGCGTATGGTGATGTTCCTTTCACAACATCCGTGTTGACAGAGGCAGAAGCCAATAGTCTGAAACGTACACCTGCTTCGGAGATTTTTGATTTTATTGTGAGTGAATGTGATGCAGTGGCTCCGGAACTTCCAATAGATTACAGTAAACTTGAAAATGATGCTGCCGGTAATTCGGAGAAACCGGAAACCGGTCGCGTGACTCAAGGTACGGCATTGGCGCTGAAAGCACGCGCTTTGCTTTACCGCGCCAGCAAGCTTTTCAATGAAAGTGAAAACAAAGAGTTCTACAAAGAAGCTGCAAAGGCTAATTTAGATGTAATAAACTACTGTAGCAAGAATGGCATTACTTTAGGTAAGTATACTGACTTGTGGGGTGAAAATAACTGGAAAGCATCTGAGATGATTTTTGTGCGTCGTGTAGGTGCAACTACTGATCCTGAAGTTACTAATTTTCCGATAGGTTTGGAAAATGCGAGATCAGGAAATTGCCCAACACAGACTTTGGTCGATGCTTATGAAATGAAGAATGGCAGTGAACCAAATTCAAAGGATCCGTATACAGGTAGAGATCCGCGTTTTGCCATGACGATTGCTGTGAATGGGGACAAATGGCCGAATACAAATCCTAATCCGCTGGAAATTTATGTGGGAGGTAGAAATGCTTCGCCTATTCCTTATGCAACCCCAACAGGCTACTATCTAAAGAAATATGTAGATGGTTCTACGGATATCAGTGCCAGCACAGGTAGTGGAGGTAAAGTGCATAGTTGGGTGACATTCCGTTTAGGAGAGTTTCTACTGAATTATGCGGAAGCCACATTCAAATATTTTGGAGAGGCTGATAATAAAGATGGTGAACTTACTATGTCAGCTCGTGAAGCAGTAAATAAGATACGTAAGCGTACTGGTGTGGATATGCCGGAATTTCCAGAAGGTATGAGTAGTGATAATTTCTGGAAGCGTTATAAGAATGAACGTATGGTGGAACTTGCATTTGAAGGACATCGCTTTTGGGATGTACGTAGGTGGAAAGAAGGCGGTTTTAAGAGTCTTGATCGGGTAGTGATCACGAAAAATAGTGATGACTCGTTCACTTATACGCGCAATACTAAATCTTTGGTTTGGGATGATAAGATGTATTTCTATCCAATACCGGACTCTGAACTTCGTAAAAATCCGAATTTGACTCAAAATACAGATTGGTAAAACATACGTGTTTAACTATAAAAATGAGATATTATGAAATTGAACTTTAAATATATGATTGTTGTCGGGTTATTGATTGGCATGACAGGTTGCGATGATAACTTAGAAACTTTTGAGATAGGGGGGAGCACAGCGGCTCCCACTGCTATCGCAACATCGGCTGTAAACTCAGATCCCTTACCCGGACAAATTAAATTGACCTGGAATACTCCGTCTGAAGGTGCATTTGAATATCTTCAGATTAAATATCATGATCCGTTGACAGAACAAGATGTTTGTAAGATAGCTTCTATTGGTACGACTGAAATGTTGATAGAAGATACGCGTGCCCGTTTTGGCGATTATTCTTTCTTTTTCCAGACTTTCAATGCTGCCCATCAAGGTAGTGAGGTTACGGAAATAAAAGCAAAATCAGGAGCAGCACCATCTACTACGACAGAAAAGTCGCGTACAGAAATGAAAATAGAGGCGGATCAGCTTAGCACGAATGCACAGGAACCTTCTGAAGGGCCGATTAAGAATTTGATAGACGGTAAAGGCAATACTTTCTTTCATACGAGATGGAGTAGTCCTCAGATAGAATTGCCTCATTATATTCAGATTGATTTTAAGGAAGCGCATGAGGATTTCGCTATTTATTACCAGAATCGTACGGATAATACATGGACTTCTGAAGGGCGTCCTTCTGTGGTGGAATTACAAATAAGCAGTGATGGAAAAACTTTTGAAACAGTGGCGACACTGTCAGGTTTACCTTCGGCACACAGTACTGAGTATACCTCAGAATTCGTTGTACCAGGGAAGACATTTACTTCTTTCCGTTTTAATGTAATTGCTACTTCGGGTAATACGAAGTATTTCAATTTGGCTCAATTTAAATTTTATGATGTGGAAGTAGAAATCTATGATCCTGAAACTGTACCTTTAGATTAATTTTAATTGGGATAAGAATATGAAAAATAAGATAAAAATCTGGGTAGCTCTTTGTGTAGCTGCCTGTTCAATCACTTTCTCCGCTTGCGATGAAGATAATGACTTTGGGTACAATGGAAAATTGAACTTAAACTATTTGGGCATCAAGCAAGCCAGTGAAATATGGGATGGAGCTCAATGTAATATAGTTACGGCTTTGAAAGAACCGCAAGAAGGTGAAGTGCAGAAAGTTAAGAATTTTAATTATCGCCTGAATCTGGCGCTTTACCAGAATCGGAAAGCGGAGAAAGATGCTACGGTAGACTTGGTTATAGCTTCAGATTCTTTGAAGAAGGCCATTGCTTTGGTTGGAACATCTTCTGTTTATACTGTTTATGCCGATGCAGAACTGTTGCCGGAAGAATACTATAATCTCTCTGCTAGTAAAATGGAACTGAGTGCCGGCAGTAAAAAGTCGGAAGAAGTAGAACTGAATGTTTACTCCAGTAAACTGATTGCGTTAGTACAGGACGAATGGAAAAAAGATGTGACTTTTGTGTTGCCTGTACAAATTCAAAATTCTACTTCTTATAGCATTAATGATAAGACAAATACGATGATGTTTTTCTTTAATGTGACTTATGTAGATCCTGGTGAAGAGTATTTCGCTGACGGAGAAGGTGTACCTGATGACCATGAATTGGAAGGCGGATATAAACTGGTTTGGCATGATGAATTTAATGGAACCGGCGCACCGAATGCTGAAATGTGGCGATATGAAGAAGGGTTTCAGCGCAATGAAGAGGATCAGTGGTATAAAAAGGAGAATGTTGAAATGAAAAAGAATGCATTGGTTTTTACAGCCAAGCAGGAACGCGTGAAGAACCCGAACTACAATCCGAATGCAACGGGGGGGAACTCTTGGAAACAGACTCGTGAATATGCGGAATATACTTCCGCTTGCGTGGTAGCCCAAAATAAGTATGCTTTCAAATATGGGAAACTGGTTGTACGCGCTAAGATACCTATTGAGCAAGGTGGATGGCCTGCGATATGGTCTACCGGTAACTGGTATGAGTGGCCGCTGGGTGGTGAGATCGATTTTCTGGAATTCTATAAGAACAAGATTCATGCTAACCTTTGCTGGGGTGGAAATAAACGTTGGGATGGTTCATGGAATTCTGCAAATTATCCTATTACTGATTTCACGTCCAAAGATGCGAAGTGGGCGGAAAAATATCATGTTTGGATGATGGATTGGGATGAAAAATACATTCGCATCTATCTGGATGATGTGCTTCTGAATGAAACCGACCTGAGTACAACCTATAATAAAGGTGACCATGGTGCCGGAGAGGGTGGTTATATTAATCCCTATTCCAATGATCTGGAAGGATTTGGTCAGCTTATGATGCTGAACTTGGCTATCGGTGGTAGCAATGGAAGACCTATAGAAGCAACTTTCCCGCTTGAATACTGCGTAGATTATGTGCGGGTGTATCAAAAAAAATAAATAAAATCTTTAATAACTTCAAGCAAACGGTCTTTTCGGAAAAGT
>OHTK01000534.1_pt1 | contig 18111 bp, 17 predicted proteins | sample 1578931 | NCBI WGS metagenome assembly OHTK01 (sample SAMEA3879553, study PRJEB24766) | human gut metagenome | biome: human-associated habitat; feature: feces | place: USA | collected 1985/1987 | reverse complement strand
TTTTATCCTCGTCCGGTATAAGGTCGATCTGGGTTATGATATTATTCTCTATGTCCTCCTTGCTGTAACCCGTAAGCTCCTCAAAATTATCGTCTACAGATATGATCCTCCAGTTTTCATCCACCAGATATCTGCTATATTTGACTGTATGTACACGAAACGCATCCTTGCCATATTCAGTAAAATCCACCATCTGTCTGCGCGCCATAATCCGGATCTCTGTCTGTTCGTCGTCTGTGCTGGCGCCATCACCATCAGCGTCCGCCAGACCATCTCCTGGGGCAGTTCGATCACCAACATTCTCTCCATTACCATCTGCACCGACACCACCATCAGCAGCCCCCTGCTTTGAGTCAGCTGCCAGCGAATCTGCATACTTCTCTGATACAAGCCTTATAAGCTCCGAAACTATATATGGATCAAACTGGCTGCCCGCGCAGCTCTTTAATTCTTCTATCGCTTTTGATATCGGCATACCCTTTCTGTAAGGTCTGTCATTGATCATTGCGTCAAATGCATCGACCACCGCGATCACACGTGACAGAACCGGTATGCTTTCACGGCTCAGTCCATCCGGATATCCATTTCCATCCCATCTCTCATGATGATGCCTTATCTCCTCCGCGATCTGTCTGAGTTCTGTGTTGCTCATGGCGATCTCATAACCCTTCTCAACGTGGGAACGCATGATCTTCCATTCCTCATCCGTGAGTTTTCCCGGCTTGTTGAGTATCTCCATAGGAACTCCTACCTTCCCTATGTCATGGAGCAGACAGAGCAGCGCCAGCTTGCTCTGCTGGATATCTGACAGCTCTATTCGTCTGCCAAGCTCAGCCCCCATCTCCTGTGTAAGACGCACATGCTGTTCCGTATCGCTGTCGCACTCCTCAAGAGCCCTTATAAGCGATGTCAGCATATCTGAGTGCAATGATTCACTGTCCACAAGCTTTTTTGTCTTCATGGCTGTTGCCGCATCAGTGATTGCAGCGACGATGCTCTGTCCCTCATCCGCAGCCACCCCCACTGCATACCATCATACTGTTCTTTGACCTTTTCAACACACGCCGCCATCTCTTCCTCACTGCTGTGACTGCAAAGTGCTATCAGGTGCGCATCAATACCCCTGACATAATATGTTCTCTCTGGAAAGTTCTTTCTCATGATGCCCGCAAGTGCATTTATCCTCTGGTCACCCGCCTGATTACTACGAGTGCTGTTGATCACAGACAATCCGTTGATATCGCATATTGCCACTCCAACCGGAAACGTAAAATGGTCCACCTCTTCCATGGCAAGTCTCTGAAAGCTATCCCATTTCTGAAATCCTGTAAGCATATCCGTCTCCAGATATATATCAGAAAATACAAACATCTGACCAAGTTTGTGGCCTTCCTTGTTGTCAAGCCTTCTGATATCGCACCTTAAAGGTCTGTCTCCATCATCACCTTTTATATAGCACTGCAGAGAAAAACTGTCGTCATCAGCTGCAAGATCAACGGACAGATCATACGTCTCAAGAAACTGCTGCAGATTCTCACATTTGCAGAGGAGTTCCTTTCCAAGGAAATCATCCGCCCTGTCATTGTGCAGGATCAAATGATTGTCATAATCAAACAAAACTATTCCCTGACCTATATTCTCGAATATGTTTGTCTTCAGTTTGTTGAGCATTCCATGGGTTGAATAATTAAAGCAGCTCCAGTACAGAATATATGATGTAAGACTGTAGCCACAGATGGAATAATCCAGAAGTTTGTACACCTCCGCTCCCGGAACGTAGAGAAATATTGCATTTATCCCGACAAGCGCAAGAATTCCCAGGATGACACTGCTGTACTGCAAACGATATTCATGTGGAATCTTGCAAAGCTTCTTTAAAAGGAGTATGAGTACCACTCCCACCAGCGCATATGAAAAAACCAGATGCACATCATACAGCGGTTTCATATCATAGCTGTATTTTGCTATCACGGTGTCTCTTCTGACATACCCTATCGCTATATTTTTGAATGGGTTTATGGCAAATATTACAAGCTCATACAGACAGTAAAAAAAGCATACGCCTATCGCTGCTCTTCCATACTTTGAAAAACGTCCTTTCGTAAAATAAACAATAAATACGAGCAGACATACCAGCATATAATCAATGCTTACGAAATATATACTCGACATGACGGACATGGCCATATACGAATCGCTTATAATGCTGATAAGATAACTGATATCAACTATAGCTGCTCCTATGCAGGCAAGCCCCAGAAACCTTCCCGTCGTCTTATTCTTTTTTATGGATTTCATAGCCAGTATAATATCCGTGGCGGCTATTATAATTGACGAAAAGACATATATCTTCAAAACGACTTCATTCATACTCATTCCTCCTGAACACCAGCCATACAAAATTTGCCTATATTTTACTACTTATCAAGATATGGGGCAATGTGGAAATTTTTCCTATTCTCTTCCTTTTGCACATAAATTTCACTTGATCTGACGGAATTCAAATATTGAACACACCTGCATTTGATGATAAAATCTACTATATTTATTGAATTTGGAGAACTAAGATGCAGAAAAAAATCGCTCTAATAAATGATGTTACAGGATTCGGAAGATGTTCCATCGCTGTCATGGCGCCGATAGTGTCCGCCATGAAGATCCAGGCTGTCACTGTGCCGACGGCAATACTATCTACACATACACAGTTTCCTATATTTTACTTTGATGACTACACACCCAAAATGCGGGATTACATCCAGACCTACAAAGATCTGGAGCTGCAGTTTGATGCCATATCAACAGGATTTCTCGGTTCTGAAGAACAGGTTGATATAGTTATCGACTTTATCAAATACTTTAAAAACGAGAAGAATTTTGTTATCGTCGATCCAGTCATGGGTGACTACGGCAAGCTGTACCCAACCTATACCGCGTCTATGTGCAGCAAGATGAAGGAGCTTGTAAAATATGCCGACATTATCACTCCTAATCTGACGGAGCTTTGCACCCTCCTTGATCTTCCATATCCGGAGCACACTGTGACCGTGAACGAGCTAAGGCAAATGTGCATGACCCTGGCGGAGCAGGGACCGGAACATATCGTTGTGACAGGAATACATTTCAATAAGACTCAGATAGCCAACTTCATCTACAACAAGGATGAGGATTTCCAGATGGTCATGGTTGACAGGATCGGCGGCGACAGGAGCGGCACCGGAGATGTGATCGCAGCCATCATTGCGGGTATGTATCTGAACGGACACAGCGTCTATGAGTCCGTGAAAAAGGCCGCTTCATATGTATCAAAGTGCATAAGCTACTGCGTTGAGAACAATGTTCCGGAGAACTGGGGATTGTGCTTTGAGATGTACATGAAGGATCTGACTGAGGAATAACTTAAACGATTGGAGATTCAACTATGGTTTTATACACTGTAACCGGAAAAGTCGGTGAGGAAGGTTACCTCGACATTGCAAAGAGCGGGGATCTCACAGGCAAAAATATATATGTAAACATGACAAACAAATGTCCATGCAGCTGTGTGTTCTGCCTGAGGCAGACAAAAAAGCAGCAGGAGAACAATACTCTCTGGCTGAAGGATGGCGAGCCTTCTATAGAGGAGGTTCTGGAACTTTTCTCAAAGTATGACCTGAATATCATAAATGAACTTGTATTTTGTGGATTTGGCGAGCCTCTTGAGAGACTTGAAGATGTGTGCGCGGTGATCGATTCACTGAAAAACACATATCCCAATCTCAAAGTCCGTCTCAACACCATCGGACTTGCCAATCTTATATATGGGAGAGATGTCACACCAGAGCTTGAGGGCCGATTCGACACTGTATCAATATCCCTGAACGCCCCTGATGAAAATGAATTTCTTGAACTGACCAGATCACGCTATGGGATCCAGTCCTACGCGGCCATCAAGGATTTTGCCGTTCTTGCCAAAAGGTACGTGCCACACGTTGTCATGACAGTTGTTGACAAGGTCATGCCCGAGGATAAGATCAAGCGATGCCGCCAGATATGCAAGGATTTAGGCGTGACTTTGAGGGTTCGCCCATTTGAAAATTAACCGCATTTTACAGTGACACTTACAAAGGAGGTACCGCTATGTTTCAATCTCTAGAGTTAAAACACCCAAGATTTTATCAGATATTCCGCCTGTTCATCGTCGTATTTGCATCTATACTATACGCATGGAATCTCCGATGCTTTGCCAAGACCGCAGGACTGTTTCCAAGCGGGTTCTCCGGAGCATCCCTGCTTCTCCAGAACATTGGAATAAAATTTCTGCACATAAGCGTGCCTTTTGCAGTATTCAACATTGGACTGAATCTATTTCCCACATACATATCATACAAATATATCGGCAAAAGATTTACCCTCTATTCGATCATAGTCATTCTTCTGTCGAGTATATTTGTGGATATTCTGCCATCATATGTATTCACTGACGACATAATGCTTGTAAGCCTGTTCGGCGGTCTCATCAACGGACTCGCCATCAGCCTTTGCCTGAACGTTGGAACCAGCACCGGGGGAACTGATTTCATCAGCATATTCCTGTCCCACCAGAAGGGTATAGATGCATGGAACTACATACTGCTCGGAAACATCGTGATGCTGATCGCCGCCGGTGCACTGTTCGGCTGGTCAAAGGCTCTGTACTCCATCATCTACCAGTTCTGCAGCACGCAGGTGATCCAGCTTCTGTATAAGAGATATAAGAAAGAAACGTTGTTCATCATCTCCGACAAGTCAAATGAGATCTACCACGCCATCAGCGACCTGACTCACCATGACGCTACTCTGTTCAAGGGTGTCGGATGTTACGAGGAGAAGGAGAAAACCCTCATCTACTCCGTCATCAACTCGGAAGCGAAGCGTGAGCTCATCCCGATGATCCGTGGGATCGATGAGCACGCATTTATCAACGTGGTCAAGACCGAGGAGCTGGACGGTAGGTTCCATGATATTCCTCACGACTGATGATCAATGAACTGCCACTTGTATCCGAACGATCATAATACCTTTACGAAATGAACGCACAATAAACATTCCTATCACCAAATACATATCTCTTATAAGTTGGCCTTATACAGCGTACCGCGTCTCTTCATCCACACAAATGCGCTCACACATATAACTATCGAGATAAGTGATCCCGCAGGAGCCGCAAATCCCATAGGAAACAATGTATCAGGATATTTGATCGATGCCAGATATGAGCCCGGAATTCTTGCACATACTATGGCTATCATGTTGTGTATGAAGCCTATGTAGGATTTGCCGTATGCACAGAAATATCCGGTGAAGCTGAAGTGGATTCCTGCAAATACGCAGTCCACAATATAACTGCTTATATACTGGACACCCATGGTCACAACCACCTTGTTCTTGCTGAAAAGTCCCACGAGCTCAGGTGCAAACAGTTCAACAACAGCTATTGCAATGACTCCATAAGCCACTATGATCCCCAGTGCGTATCTCAGGACCTGCTCCGCCCTGTCGTGCTTTCCCGCTCCTATATTCTGGGCGGCAAGCGCGGATACAGTTGCCAGCATGGAGGATGGCACTATGAATATAAAGCTTATCATCTTCTCCACAACTCCAACTGCCGCGGCATCATTAACACCACGGTTGTTGGCTATGACTGTTATCACAATGAAAGCGATCTGTATGCATCCGTCCTGAACAGCCACCGGGAGACCGATCTTCACTATCTCGCCGAGCACGGTTTTTCTCGGAACAAAGTCATTTCTCGTGAGCTTCAGCCCTGTATTCATCCTCTTTATTGCGGCAAATGATATGATGACACTGAACGTCTGAGCCAGCGTTGTTCCAAGTGCTGCGCCAAGAGGGCCCATGCCACAGGCACCTATAAATATGTAATCAAGTGCTATATTAAGGCCACACGCAACCGCAATGAAATACATAGGACTCTTAGAATCTCCGAGTCCTCTGAATATCGAGCTTATCACGTTGTATGCTGTTATAAATGGAATTCCTATAAAGCAGACTATCAGATAATCCGTGATTCCTTTGACAGCCTCCTCTGGGGTATCCATAACTGCAACTATTGGATTTATAAAAATGAGCAGCATTACTGTAAGCAATACTGATATTATCATGAAGATGGTGACTGTATTTCCTATGGCCGCCTGTGCATCCTGAAGCTTCTTCGCCCCCACTGCTTTTCCTATGACAACAGTTGTTCCCATAGCAAGTCCCACCAGAATAACTGTGAGCATGTGCATGACCTGAGATCCATTTGCAACCGCTGTTGTGGCCCCGGCATCCTTGCCACAGAACTGTCCTATGATGAACAGATCCGCCATCCCATATAATGTTTGCAGAAAATAAGATAAAAGATAAGGCAGCGCAAAATACGCCATTGTCTTTGGCACACTGCCGGTCGTAAGGTTCTTCTCCATTATATATGTCCTCGTCTTTCATGTTGATGTGTACGGAGGTACCTGTCCCCTCCGTCCACACATGATATTAAACCTTACAACAATTGTAATGTCAACACATCAACTCTACCAAGGATACTGACCCTTCTTGGCATATGGCAGGAGTTTTCCGTCAAACTTGATGATGACTCTGTGGTTGCCCTCGGCATCCTCAGTCACATCCACGTCAAGGCCAAAATCGATGGCACTCATGATGGCATTGCCGCCCTGCTCATGGATTATGTCCTTGATGGCAGGACCATATGTATCAATGACCTCATGAAGTCTGTAGAGAATAGGATCCGTGTTGCCCTTATATGGGTGCTCTGCAAGAAATGCCGTGGCTGACTTGTCTATTCCCAGTGCTTCTGCAAGCTTATCGCAATATTCTTCAGGCACATACTGCTGTCCCTCAAATGCTGATGCGAGCCATACTTTATTCACACCTATTTTCTCTGCCAGCGCCTCATATGTGAGTCCGCTTGCCTTTTTTGCTGCCTTCATAGCGTCAAGTTCATCTGCGTGCTGCAATCTGATAAGATAATCTGCATTGTTCATCGGTGTCATAATATCATCCTCCTCAAAAATCTGTACGGATATAAAATCCATCATAAAAAAATAGAGGCACTGCAAGATTATGCAGTACCTCTTTGTACATCTGAGCTAATAATAGTCCTCTATCCCCAATATTGCAATACACAATATTATTTACTTTAATTTAATTCTTCAAATATCTATGCCAATCTGAACATTATCATTCTCTTAATCGCATACTTATCATGCAACTATTATGGACATAAGATAGAATGGTGTTGTACCCACACTCTCATCATCAAGAACCGTTATCTCAAGTGTGTGTTTCTTCTTCTCACTATGATGAAGCACAGGCTCTATATACAGACAGTCACCCCAGTCCTCATCAAAATTACCATCCAATAAAACCGGATGCTCAATATCCCCATCAAGCACAGCCTGAGCCCTTACAGCAGGTCTTGATATTGTCTTTCTGTACTGTATTCCTATGCAGCTGCTCTCAAGTTCAAATGTTATGCTATCACCGGCATGTACACCTGTCCATCCATTCTTGAAATGATCAAGGTGTCCCATCTTCTCATGAGTATCAGCCCTGAACCCTGAAAGCTTAGGACATATCTCGCGTATGGTAAGCCTCTTTGCATACTCATAAGCATTTGCGGTCACAGGTGCCGGAAGTACACATGAGCAGACCGATTCATCCTGTATATTTCTCTCTATGTCCGCGCCAGTATCTACGGTATCCGTCTTTGAGTCATCAGACAAGTTCTCAGACTGTATGAGATCACCCACAATACTCTCAAGAAACTTTGTTATCTCATCCGCTACCAGGCCATGTCCCTTGTCATTTGGATGAAGTCCATCCGGTTTCTTCACTTTCAGATTTGATTCTGTCGATCATGGAGCTGAATAAAAAAGATCTTCCTGTTTCGGTGACATTTCACATGGAGGAGAAAAAAATGAATGTGGATTTTCGAGCAACAGAGACGAAGTTTGAAAAAATCTTGGATGAACTGGAGGGTGAACTTGGAAAATACCAGGAGAAAAAAATTGATAAAAATCAATTCAGACAGAATGTGCGATCGCTTCTGGATGGAGAAACTAACTACAAAAATAACTACCTAAATAACGAAAAAAAGGGTCTTAGGGAAGTTCCCTAACAAGAAGGTGAAATGTCTGACATTTTGCGTATCTTGCAAATCACCTCCGGTGATTCAGGGAAAGCCATACAGAAAGCTGTACAAAAGCCATACACTCAGCCATACGAAAAACAAGGGTTGCCATACGCAAAGCTGTACAAGATGGCTCAATTGCCATACGATGCCATACAGAAAGCTGTACAGTACAGCAGGAAAGCCATACAGTGCCATACAAGGAGCTGTACAAGATGGCTTGAAAGCCATACAGTACGGCTCAATTGCCATACGATGCCATATACAAAGCCATACAGTACAGCAGAAAAGCCATATAGTGTACATACAGAAAGCCATACACGAAAAAAGATAGTAAAAAGAAGGAGACAACTAAGATGGAAAAATTAAAAAGAACATTCAGATTATCCGAACAGGCAGTGGAAGCGATTGAAAACAGAAATCGGAAATTATATCCGACTGCGACTGATTTTTTAGAAGCAAAAATATTGGCACCAGCAGATAACAGTACAGAAATGTTACACAAAATTTCTGCGCAGTTAAGAGAAATGGAAAGTCTTCTTGTTCAACAGTATCATAAAAAAATAGAAGAAGAGCAGCCATTCCATTGAAAATGTGTACCTAAAGTAACCTAGATAAAGGTGATTGGATTTGATAAAATAAAATTAGAAAACCAGAGGTAAGGGATGCAATTCAGCATCTCTTTTTTAAAACAGGAAACGGAGTAGAGTGAAAAATGGATTTAAAAGAACAATTAAAAAAAGCAATGGAAGATTTGGAAAAGCTGGAAAGAAAAAAAGAAAAATTTTTGGCGGATTATGATGAAAAACGGAAAAAAATTCTGACAAAGAAAAAGGAACTCGAAAATAAAATTCAGAGAGAACAGGAAGAAAAAATATTACGTGCCGTTCAAGACAGCTTCGGAAAAATTAATGAAAAAAATATTGATACTTTCTTGGATATTCTGAAAAAAAACAGTGAGGAATTTTCGATGGAGATGGAAATTGCATTAGAAAACTTTGAAGAAAATAATGAAGTAGTTTCCGATGATCTACCGAATTCCGGTACACAGCAAAGTGTAGAAGAGCAAGGATATTCATATGAAAGCAATGAGCCATGAGCCGACGAGACATTCGATATACGATTCGATTTTCAGAAAAGGAATGGGAAATATTAGAAGAAAAAATTAAGAAAGAGGATGCGTGGAAATTTAAATATGGAACAAAAGAAGGAAGCGTAAATGTATCTGCATTTATCCGGGAAAAATTATTTCGAGAAGAAATAAAAGAACTGGCATATTATCGGGAATTAAAAAACTTAACTTATCAAATACGAAAAATCGGAGTCAATATCAGCGGTCACGGGAATATCGACTCTGTTTTTTATTTGCAAAAAAATCTTCTACAGGTTGAAGAAGAGGTAAAAAAGCTGATTGAAAAACTGGAGGAAGATCGTGGCAATCACAAAATTGATGAACATTAAACAAGGTAGGAGAGGTGGCAGCAAACATTTAAATAATTCGATTCGTTATATTATGAATCCTAAAAAAACAAATGATGGTGAATTGATTGGTGGAAACTCAGGATTCACACCGCAAGAAGTTTATCAGGTTATGATGGATACCAAACTTGACTGGGATAAGCTGGAAGGAAGACAGGGATATCATTTTGTTATCAGTTTTCAACCTGGAGAGGAAAATGAAGAAATGGCATATCAAGTCATAAAAGAATTTTGCGAAGAATATCTTGGTGACGATTTCGATTATGTTTTTTCAATTCATAATGATCAGAAGCACATGCATGGACACATTGTTTTCAATTCAGTGAATCGAATGAGTGGATATAAGTACCGATACGAAAATGGAGACTGGGAGAAATATATTCAGCCGATCACAAATAAAATTTGTGAGAAGTATGGACTGCCACCACTGGAATTCGATGCAGAAACAAGAAAAGGAAAATCTTATGCACAATGGCAGGCAGACAAAAAAGGTGCGCCAACCTGGAAAAAAATTATTCGTGCTGATATTGATTATATTATTTCTATCTCTGGCAATGAAGAAGAATTTATTTCTAATATGGAAAAAATCGGTTATCAGATTCGTAAGGGAGATTCTCAAAAGCATGGTGCGTATTTTTCATTTCGTGCAATGGAACAAAAAAGAGGTTGGAGAAGTTACAACCTTGGATCTGGGTATCATTATGAGGAGATTCTTTCAAGAATTCGAAGAGAAAAATTTGTATATAAAAATCCAAGGAGTCCTCGAATAAGATTCTATAAAATGAAAAGGATAAATACGCATCAGGCGGTAACACAATTTCAGAAAAAAAGAATCCGGAAAATATATTTTGTATCTGTCCAATATCATAATATAAAAAATCCATATGCCGTAGATTATCGGGAAGTACGAAAAAGTCTGCTACACATTGACCAATTGTGGGAAAACATTAATTATTTGAAACAATTCCAAATTAATTCCTATGCGGAGCTTTTAGATAGAGAAGCGAAAATAAAAGAACAGGAAAAAGCATTAAAGAATCAAATATACAATAAGGATTTTCTACAGGACAATGAAGCGTATATAAGATATAAGAAGTTAAAAGAAATGTTAAGCGAAGTGCCAGAATCCGATGATAGTTTTGAAAAAATATTGGATGAATTGGAAGAATTGGAACAGGATTTTCCAGATGCAATATTGGATGGAAGTGAGAAGGTTGAACAAATGGAAAAGAAGTTACAGTCAATTCGGGATGAAAAAAGAATTATCAGGCAGATAAAAAAAGAGGAAGAGGAAGACAAATTATTCTATACCGCATGGGGACAGCCAACGGAACATACTTATCAAAACAGTAAAAAGAAAGAGGTGCAGACGCAGTGGGCGAAAACAAAATAAATACGATTAATTTAAATGATATTTTTCAAGATGTAAAGACAGATCTGATCGGAAATCTTTTAAATGAGACAAAAGATAGTAAGAAATGTATGTGGTATCTCATATGCGCATTAGATGGAATGGGAGATCAGGAAATACTGGAACTTTCAGGATATACAATTCCTCAAATCCAAGATGCCAGGACAAAATTTCTGAAACAAAAATATCAGGCAAAGACTTCCTTATCCAATGAAATTCAGATGTTAAAAAAACAGGTTATGGATGTGGTGAAGGAAAACAGAGATGTACGATCTTCTGTTGAAGCTGGACTAGACAAAGCAATTCAAGAGCAGATTGAAAAATCGAATAAACTGATCGAAGCAAAAGATGAAATGATTACAATGATAAATATGCAAAAAGTGGACTTGCAACGACAAAATGAAGAATTAAAAGCAAAGGTAAATGAATTGGAAAAGCAGTCAACATCGGTAGTGGCAGCAACGAGTAATCCTGCAGACAGGAAGGATGCAGAAATACAAATAGAAAAACAACTAAGTGAAGAGGAAAATATTGAAAATAAGATAGAAGTCAGACGGGAAGAAATTCAACTAGAAGAGAGAAAAAAGAGTATAGGAAAACGTATTCGTAAGTATCTTTTTCCGTCAACAGATACAAAGAAATTTATCGGGAAATATTTGGAGAATGATAAGATGACGAAGGAACAAAAGGATTATCTGTTGGAGTGCCTGGAAAGTGGAGTTGGTATAAAAGAAATGTCAGAATTTGCATTTGAAAATCTGACGGTTGAACAAATGGAACGTTTAAGAAAGATAAATGAAAAAAGGAAGGAATAAAGGATGGATATTCATGTAGAGATGCACTTATCTTATGAGACGGATGTGTGGGCATATGGAATGGTCACTTTAGAAAATATCATCCGATTTCCGGTTCAGCTTCGTAAATTTAAAAATAAAGATACGGGAGAAGAGACTTCGTTTCTTAGTTATCCCAGAAGAGAACGTTGTGGAAAATGGGAAAATATACTTGTACCCGAAAAAAAATTAAGGGAAGAAATTGAAAAGGCTGTAGGAGAAAAAATCAAAGAGGAAATGAGAAAAGATTTGTATCTTCCAGAGATAGAAATACTTTCCATCAGCCCAATTGTTCCACGGTATCCACCGAATGCGAAAGCATATATATGTGGTGTTGCATCTGTTCAATTGCTAGGACTTACAATTAATGGAATCACTATTAAAAAAGGACAAAGAGGCTATTTTATTAATATGCCACAATATAAAAGTTCGGATGGGTATCATGATGTGATCTATGCCATAGGGAAAGCAATGCAGAAGAAAATTTCGGAGTGTGTTCTTCAGGAATATCAGAAAATAATGGGCGTAGCGAATTTCGGTACAGAGGGAGGACTGACAAAATGAAAAAGGAAGAATTCATACAATTTGTAGCTAAGAATATTAAATATCATCTTCCATCTGAATTCAAAGATTTCAAAATTGAGGTTGGAAAACACATGGGGTTAGTGATATCAGAAAAAAAATCTCCTAACACAATAAAAATATATTTGGATGAATCATTTATGGAGAACAAAAATATATTTCCAGTCATGGAAACTGTTGCAAATAACATTACGCAGGGGTGGCATACTGTTGGGAAAATTAGAGACGAAAAAAGACAGGCGATAGAATTCGTGAATAATTACGCAGAGGTAAAGAAACATCTGCAGTTCGTGTTGCGAGATCCGGATTTTACTGAAATTCCGATGAATCAGATAAAAACGGAGCTGGGAAGTTATGTTGCGTTGTATGAGATCAATATGGACAAAAATGATGCGGAACATATATCTATACCAATAACCGATAAGTTAACCAAACGTTGGGGGATTACGGCAGATCAACTATATCAAGACACGATAAAGGTTCAGGCAGCATGGAATCAACCTTTACTGGCAGATCTATTGGAAATGGGAGCTTATTTGAATGGGGGGACAAGACCTGATAATCTGCTATCAGCAGACAAAATTGATGATACCGGGCTGTACGTGCTAACAAATTATAAGCTGTATAATGGCGCAGCGATGATTGTACATGATGAAATGGCACAAAAAATAGGTAATCTGTTACAAATGGATTATTATATACTTCCGTCTACTGTACATGAATTGCTGGTGTATCCCGATAATGGAGTTATATCAATAACACAATTGCAAGAAATGGTAAAAAGTGTCAATGCTACAGACGTGTTGCCGAAGGATAGGTTGTCCGATAAGGTTTTATTTTACAATCAGCAGGAACGCAGATTAGAGCTTGCTACGGAAAGAGAAGAGTATTTTGAAGACAAAACAGAGGACACTCAAGAGAAAAAGGAATTAGCTGAAGGCAAAGATAAATCAGAATCAGAGAAAAAAGAAGATAAAAGTTTGAAATTTTCAAACCGATTGTAGAAAAATGTTTTTCTAGAAAGTTAATTCCTATATTTAGCACAAGAGTCGGAAAGCGAGGAAAAAATGATGTATGAAGAAAAAAATAGAAGAGAGAATACAACGTTCGACGATCTGACCAGAGATATTGATATGACAGAAGGAGAGATCTTTCTTTCCATCAGTTTAATGGAAGGAGTGGAAGAGGATGAAGAATAAAGAAGTACAAGAGTCGTTAAGACAGGTAGGTATACGATTAATAGAAGAGCCACCATTGTTAAGTCCTGAACCTATGTCTTCACCAGAAGCTGCAGTGCGGGTCTTAGGAGAATGGCTTAGTGAGATGGACAGGGAGCTGTTTTGTGTTGTGAACTTGAATTCCAATCTTACACCAATCAATATGAATGTGGTCAGTATGGGAGCTTTAAATGTGGCGTATGTGCACCCAAGAGATGCAATGAAAAGTGCAATTCTTTCTAATGCGGCATATATGATGCTAATACATAATCATCCATCTGGTTCAATGACACCATCAAAAGAAGATATCAAAATTACAGATCAAATCCAAAGTGCAGCATCCTTAATGGGAATTCCTGTTCTTGATCATATTATAGTTGGGAGACATCAGGAATTTTTTTCTATTCGGGAAAACAATGTATTTTCGTACCAAAACGATATGCAATATACTTCGGATATATCTAAGTTGAGATGGACACAGCAGTCAAGTGTAGCAGAGAGTACTTCATATGGAGGTCAAAACAGCGAAGTGCCAGAATCAAAGATGGACACAATTATGAACTCTCTGGAAAGAGGGGTTCACGAGATATTTACGTCAGAGAAATATCACATATATTTGAATACGATGTCTAAATTCCATAATTATTCTTTCAATAATACACTGCTGATTGCAATGCAGCGACCGGATGCAACACTTGTTGCGGGATATCAGACCTGGAAGAAAAAATTTAACCGGCAGGTACAGCGTGGGGAAAAAGGAATTAAAATCATAGCTCCAGCTCCAATCAAAGAAAAAAGAAGAGTAGAAAAAGTTGATGAAGAAACACAAGAGATTGTGATAGGAGATGATGGTCAACCGGAGACAGAGATTGTTGAACGTATAACTCCTCGATTTCGAGTAACAACTGTATTTGATGTGAGTCAGACTGAAGGAGAACCGTTGCCAACACTGGGAACAACAGAACTGGAAGGGAATGTGGTCATATATGAGGATTTTATGAAGGGACTGGAAGAATTATCGCCAGTCCCTTTCCGATTTGAAGATATTGGAAACGGTGCAAAGGGATATTACAGCGAAAAATATATTGCGATACAGCGTGATATGAGCAATGCTCAAACAATGAAAACTGCCGTTCATGAAACTGCTCATGCGATATTACATGATAGAGATATTATGCAGGAAAATGGGGTTTCAAAAGACCGGACAACAAAAGAAGTAGAAGCAGAAAGTGTAGCATATGTTGTATGTAGTCATTTCGGTTTAGATACTTCCGAATATTCATTTTCTTATATTGCAGGCTGGTCCTCAAATAAAGAAATGTCAGAGCTTAGAAATTCCATGGATACGATCCGAGTGACTTCATCTAAACTAATTGAAGACATCACAGAGAAACTTATAGAATTACGAAAAGAAAAAGCGATGGAAGAGGAAGAAATTATGGAAAGTGTTTCGGAGAAAGAAAGGGATGAAACTGAGCAGGAAGATCGAACAAATGAAAACAGTTTTTTTGAACGTACAGATGATTCTTATGCAATCTATCAATATGATAACACAGATGGAAATTGGGGATACAAATTCATGGGACTGAGCATCATAAGTAATATGGGATTATCTGTGGATGGGAAAGATTACCGTATGATGTTCATGGAGCAATTGCATGAACATGATTCCCTGGATGAATTATATCATAGGTTCAATGCTGAACGACCAGAAGGGTTTGATGGACATTCATTGTCTGTTTCCGATGTTGTTATAATGAAACGTAATGGAGAAATGAAAGCGTATTATGTGGATGATATTGGATTTTCTGAACTTCCGGAATTCACGAAGCAAAGAGAGCAGATTATAGATAGGTCAAATGATTCTCCAGTTTATGCAGGAACACTGGAACAGGCGGTAAGACAGAAGGATGCGGATGCATATTTGGATTCAAGAAAATTAAATATTGATTGTAAAAAAGCGATAGAAGAAGCAATTCAAGAAAACTATGATGGAATACGTTTGAAGGATGATGCAGCGAAAGACGTTGTGAGACGTTTTGGAGAAGAACGTATGAATTTTGTGATGGCAAATACAATTCGGGAAAGCTTTTTAGAGGGACGATTTTCTAAGCAGAATAAAGAATGGGCAGAACATATTAATATTCCGGAAAATATCAGTCATGGAAGGAACTTAAATCTTGATTATATAATTGAAAGTCATCCGGTTGTATTAGATGACTTTATTTCAATGGCAAGATTTGAAATTCGGATGCTGAAAATTGAGCGGGCAATTGAAGATGCAGAGGTACCGATTACTGCAGATACAAATGATTATGTAGCAGATGGACATGAGGGAGCCTGGCATACGATTGAGGAAAGGAAATATGCCGGGGAGAAGTTCTTTCTCATGGAACATAATGAGTTCGGCTCAAATGTAGCAGAAATTATTGTGACAGAAAATGGACAACTTGTGGCAGAGGATTTGTGGAATGGGTTTGATAAGGAGGCATTGGAAGCTATATCAGAATATCTGCAGGACAAGGGGATATCAAAAGAGGAAATATACAAAGAACCGGATGAATTGGCATATAAAATTCATGATGGATATTTTTCTATTCACCGCACAGACGGAGGTTATGACTACACTTTCTATACGAAAGATTATGAAGATATAGATGGCGGTATCTATGATAATCCAGACAGTCCTATAAAGCAGGTGGTAGAGGATATTCTGGAAGATGCAGGAATTTCGTTAGATGATGCAGAATGGATGGATTATGAAGAATTGGATGCCAAAGTTGAGTATGCAGAAGAAATTAAACAACTCGCTGTGGATTTAGACAAATTCAGTTATGAATATGATACATACGAGTATAAAGATAGCATTGAAGATAGAGAAGAGCAGATTGATAAACTTACAGAGGATATTCTGACGAGGAAAACAGGTGATATAAAAAAATGGCTGATAGAGGTGTCGGAAAATTCAGAGATAGATAATGATGTCAGAACTGCACGCTCATTGTATTCTCGTCTGGAAGAAGTGGAGAGAGTATTTATATCTGACGAAACTAATGTCAGTTTCTATGCAGCTGAATGTATGGAATTTCCAGATTTTGGAGAACTTCACGAAAATCTTACTTTGGATGAAGCGATAAAAAAATATGAAAGTATTCCAGAAGAACGGATGCATGGGGTGAAAGGAATTGGATTTGAACTAGAAGATGGAAGTGATTACGAGGGCAAATATGGGTTGATGTATCATGGTCGGGTAGATCGAGAAAATGTTGAGATGATTCAATATTATAAAGATAATCCAGTGATTCAGAAAGCATTAGATGCATTGGAACAATATTGCGAGACTTCTGCAGATAAGTCAGTAGAAAGACAACAAGAAACAAACAGAAAGAAAAAACAAAAGAGCATTTATCAAGGACTTCATAGATAGAAGTCTTTTTTTGTTGTACCGAAATTCGGTACAGAGAGGATTTACTATGGCAACAACGTTATTGAAATTAAAAGAATTATCCCAACAAACAATTGAAGCGATTGTAAAAAGTCCGGATGCCTGGAAAAAATATTTAAATGCAGCACCAAATATTTTTCGATATTCTTTTGAGGATCAGCTTCTGATCTATGCGCAAGCACCAAAAGCAACCGCAGTTGCAACGTACGATGTCTGGAACAAAATTATGCACAGGGCAGTAAAGAAGGGAAGCTGTGGGATTGGTCTGATTCATACGAAAAGGCGGTATGAAAAGATTGATTATGTGTTTGACGTAACTCAGACAGCAGAAAAATATGATTCTCGATCCTTAAATATATGGAAAGTTACCGAAAAGAATGAAACTCTTGTTAGAACATATCTGCAGAATACGATTGATATTGAAGAAGGGATGGAATCTATCCCAGAGTTGGTACATGAACTAATCAAAGAAAGTGTCGATGATGTGATCGATGATCTGCAAGATGCGCTTAAAGAAGATGTTGAAGGCACATATCTGGAAGACCTGGAAGAAGATCAATTAAAACATGATTTTCAAGAACTGCTGGAAAATAGTATATTTTATGTCTGTTTGTCAAAATGTGGATATGATCCGGAAATGTATCTTTCCTCAGATTCTTTTCAGTTTATTACAAACTTCAATGATATTTCAGTGCTTCGACATTTAGGCTATGCTACGACTGAAACGTGTAATTCAATTTTGCATGGTATTACCGTATTTTTGATCAGAAATCAGAAAAATATAGATCAGAAAATAACACAACTGGAGACAACACCAGAAGTTTTAACAAAAATATCTGCAGAAAAGCGTGTACCGAATTTCGGTACACAGAAAGAAGAACATGCAGAAGAGGAAGAACCAGATAATCATGTTTTGCGAACAGTACCAAAAGCTCCAGTTCGAGTAGATGAAGTGATCGAAGCAGATGATGACTATACAC
>OHTK01000498.1_pt1 | contig 18784 bp, 18 predicted proteins | sample 1578931 | NCBI WGS metagenome assembly OHTK01 (sample SAMEA3879553, study PRJEB24766) | human gut metagenome | biome: human-associated habitat; feature: feces | place: USA | collected 1985/1987 | reverse complement strand
CAAAGAGCATGTTAAGGTTAAGAGAGAGAGTAAGACACTTGCAACTATTACATTCCAGAACTTCTTTAATAAGTTTGAGAAGAAGGCTGGTATGACAGGTACAGCTCTTACAGAAGAGAAGGAATTCCGTGAAATCTATAACATGGATGTTGTTGAAGTGCCGACTAACAAGCCTGTTATAAGAGTTGATTATAATGATGCTGTATTTAAGACTAAGAAAGGCAAATTTAATGCTGTTGTACAGTCTGTTATTGAATCTCATGAAAAAGGACAGCCTGTTCTTGTCGGTACAATAACAATTGAGACGTCTGAGCTTCTTAGTGAGATGTTAAGAAAGAAGGGCATACCTCATAATGTACTTAATGCGAAGTATCATGAGTTAGAGGCACAGATAGTATCAGAGGCAGGACGTCATGGTGCAGTTACTATTGCTACTAACATGGCTGGTCGAGGAACTGATATTAAGCTTGATGATGAGGCTGTTGCTGCAGGTGGTCTTAAGATTATTGGTACAGAAAGACATGAAAGCCGTCGTATTGATAACCAGTTACGTGGACGTTCTGGACGACAGGGAGATCCTGGTGAATCAAGATTCTACATTTCTCTTGAAGATGATCTTATGAGGCTGTTTGCACAGGAAAGACTTATGAATATTTTCAACAGTCTTGGGGTATCTGAGGATGAGCAGATTGAGCATAAGATGTTAAGCAAGGCTATAGAGACAGCTCAGAAGAAGATTGAGACTAATAACTTTGGTATCAGAAGCCATCTTCTTGAATATGATCAGGTTATGAATGAGCAGAGAGAGATTATGTACGCAGAACGTAGAAGAGTTCTTGATGGAGAAAGCATGCGTAATTCTATCATGAAGATGATAACTGATTATGTAGAGAATGTAGTTAACCGCTGTGTAAGTGAAGATAAAGATGCTAACGAATGGGATTATGATGAGATTAATGAGCTTCTTCTTCCAACTATTCCTATTGAGAGAGTGGAATACAGAGAGAATATTAAGAATAAGAATGAATTAATACATGATCTTAAGGAAAAGGCTGTTAAACTCTATGAGGATAAAGAGGCACTCTTCCCAGAGGCTGAGCAGATAAGAGAAATCGAGCGAGTAATCCTTCTCAAGGTAATTGACAGAAAGTGGATGGATCATATCGATGATATGGATCAGTTAAAGCAGGGTATCGGTCTTCAGGCACTTGGACAGAGAGATCCTGTTGTACAGTATAAGATGATGGGTTATGACATGTTTGATGAGATGACTGCAGGAATTACAGAGGATACCGTAAGACTTCTTATGCATATTCAGGTTGAGCAGAAGGTTGAAAGAGAACAGGTTGCCAAGGTAACAGGTACTAATAAGGACGAAGGACCATCTGTTAAGGGACCAGCGAGAAGAACAGAGAAGAAGATATATCCTAATGATCCATGCCCATGTGGAAGTGGCAAGAAATATAAGAATTGCTGCGGAAGACAGGCATAAGTTTATAAGAGACATCAGGGCGCGGAATGCTTGAAATATCAGCGTCCGCGCCTATTATTTTGGAGGACATATGGTAGAGTTAGACCAGTTTAGATACAGAATTTCAGGATACGATAAGCCTATGGCTCAGATTAAGAATTCTCTGGATCTTGACAATAAGCAGAAAAGGATTGAAGAATTAGAGGCTGATATGGAATCTCCGGGATTCTGGGATAATCCGGATAAATCACAGAATGCAATGAAAGAGCTTAAAGGCTTAAAGGATGCATTTGAAAGATACAATGAGCTAGAAACAGGACTTGATGATGTTAAGACACTTATTGAGATGGCAGAAGAATCTAATGATCAGTCGCTTATTCCAGAGATAGAAGAAGAGATAATGGGTCTTGAAGACAAGATGGAAAGTTTAAGGATTGAGACATTGCTTTCTGGAGAACATGATGCATGTGATGCCATTCTTACACTTCATGCAGGAGCAGGTGGAACAGAAAGCTGTGACTGGTGTCAGATGCTTTTCAGAATGTATACAAGATGGGCGGAAAGTCACGGATATACAACAGAAACACTTGATTATCTTGAAGGTGAAGAAGCAGGAATTAAGTCGGTTACTATAGAGATAAGAGGAGAGAATGCATATGGACATCTGAAATCTGAACATGGTGTTCACAGACTTGTAAGAATATCTCCATTCAATGCGGCAGGTAAGAGACAGACTTCTTTCGTATCATGTGACGTAATGCCTGATATTAATCAGGATATAGATATTGAGATTAATGATGATGATTTAAGAATTGATACATATCGTTCAAGTGGTGCAGGTGGACAGCACATTAATAAAACGTCATCAGCAATCAGAATTACACATCTTCCAACAGGAATTGTTGTACAGTGTCAGAATGAAAGATCTCAGCACCAGAATAAAGATAAAGCTATGCAGATGTTAAAGGCTAAGCTCTATCTTTTAAAGGAGGCTGAGAATGCAGAGAATCTATCTGGAATCAGAGGAGATGTCAAGGATATTAATTTCGGAAGCCAGATAAGAAGTTACGTTCTTCAGCCATATACAATGGTTAAGGATAACAGAACTAATAAGGAAGTTGCTAATGCGGGCAGCGTACTTGATGGCAATATCGATCCGTTTATCAACGCGTATCTTACATGGATAAGCACAGGAAAGACTGAAGAATAATGAAAGGTGGTATATCAGTATGGCAGATTACATAAAACCAGTAATTTTCAGATTAGGGAATCAGCAGTTTGGAGTGGATATTAATCTTGTTCAGTCTATAGAAAGAGAGATTAATATTGTAAGAGTTCCCAATGCAATGAAATATATAAGTGGAATTGTTAATCTGAGAGGGGAGGTTATTCCTGCATTCAGTTTAAGAAAAAAGTTTGGCACAGATGACAATGTTGGTGTGATTGGAGAAGACAGTACAGTAATTGTAAATATACCTGGTGTTGTCAAGCTTGCTCTTGAGGTTGATGAGGTGCTTGAAATAGGTGATATTGATGCCCAGAGCATTGTACAGATGCCGGCGCTTGCGAAGACTGTTGATACAGAATATCTTGACAGGGTTGCCAATGTTAATGGACAGCTTGTTATTCTTCTTGACGTTGAAAAATTACTTACGCAGTCAGAAGCAGAGAGTGTTAAGAAATTCACAGAAGATATGAATGATAATGACGGAGGTGCTGCTAATGTCTGATACTAAGTTTGAGAGAAATGCAGGCATACTTATGCCTGTAAGTTCATTACCATCACCATATGGTATAGGAACATTTGGCAAGGATGCATATGATTTTGTTACATTTGTTAAAGAATGTAATCATAAGTACTGGCAGGTACTTCCGTTAGGACCAACTACTTATGGTGACAGCCCATATCAGTCATATTCTGCGTTTGCAGGTAATCCGTACTTTGTTGATCTTGATATGCTTATTGAGGCTGGATTCTTGTTAAAGTCAGAGGTTATTTCAAGAGACTGGGGTGATGGAATTGTGCCTGTAAATGTTTCTGAAGATGACGCTGTTAATGGAAGATTCGGAACCTACAGAGATGGAAATATTGGTGACGAAAGATATGTCAGTTATGAAAAGATATATAATAACAGATTTGATATATTAAGAATTGCTTATAACAGATTTAAGGCTGCATGTGCAGAAAGCAAGAAGACGCTTGCAAAGGGGCTTCCTCTTTATAAGCAGTTTGATAATTTTGTTAAAGATAATGCAGACTGGCTTGAGGATTATGCTCTGTTTATGGCATTGAAGTCCCATTTTAACAATGTCTCATGGGGTGAATGGGAAACTGACATAAAGTTCAGAAAGCCTGAGGCAATGAGCCGATATGAAGAGCAGCTTTCTGATGATATAGGATACTGGAAATTCATACAGTTTGAATTCTACTTACAGTGGAATGCGCTTAAACAATATGCTAATAGTAATGGTATAGAGATTATAGGTGATATACCTATTTATATGGGATATGACAGCGTAGATGTATGGGCTAATCAGGGAGAATTCCAGCTGGATGAGAATCTAACACCAATAAAGGTTGCAGGTGTACCACCTGATGCATTCTCTGATGCGGGACAGAAATGGGGAAATCCTCTTTATGATTATGATAAAATGGAAGCAAATGGATTCAGCTGGTGGAGAAAGAGAATGGCAGCTTCAGCAAAACTATATGATGTCATAAGAATTGATCATTTTATAGGAATTGTGAAGTACTATACAATTCCAGCAGACATGCCTGATGCAAGACAGGGCGAGTACAGACAGGGACCGGGACAGAAGCTGCTTGATGTTATTAATGAATCTATCGGTGATAAGAAGATTATTGCTGAGGACTTAGGTGTTGAAGTTCCTGAAGTAGCAAAGATTCTTAAAGAAAATGGATATCCGGGAATGAAGGTTCTTGAATTTGCATTTGGTGGAGACAGAAAGAATCCGCATCTGCCATATAATTATACACAGAATCTTGTATGCTATGGTGGAACTCATGATAACGAAACGCTGCTTGGTTTCTTTGAGGACAGAGGCGACTGGGAGTTAGGATATGCTTATGACTATCTTGATACAAGAGATAAGGGAAGAATGGTTGATCAGGTATTCAGGGCTGCGTATTCAAGTGTTGCTGTTCTTACAGTATTTGCAGTTCAGGACATTCTCAAACTTGGAAATTGGGCAAGAATGAATTTGCCATCAAGCATGGGTAATAACTGGAAATGGCGAATGCAGAAAGGACAGTTAGGCCAGCACGAACTGGAATGCATGAGATATCTTGCAAGTGTATTTGATAGAGAAAGAAAGTAATATTAGATGGGGCAGGAAATTATCAATATATTTTCTACCCCTTTTTTGAAGAAAAAACAAAAAACAGTACGATAGTACTATTTACATATTCCTGATTAGTGGTATTATATTCATATAAAGAGACAAGTTAATATATTGGCAAAGTAGTCGAAAGGCTATGACGCAAAGCCAAGGGTCTTAACTGATTTTATCAGAATGACAGCCGGTTGCATTACAATCAACGCAAATGATTCGTATTATTCAGGCATCCGGTAATCGGATGTTTTTTTATTATATGGTTCAACGGGGGAACTGATTATGAAAAAGAATAATTCTAAAAAGTGGATCAAAACAATAACAATAACAACAGCGGTACTTGTATTTGCAGCTGGTGCGGTATTTGCATTAAAGTCAGCAGGTACAGCTAATACAGATAAAGATAGTGCTGATACAGTAGTTGCGGCAGCTAATGAAGCAACAGATTTAGTGGTTAAAGAAACAGTTTCAGAGAAAGAAACAGAAGTTATTACAGAGACAGCCGCTACAGAGGCAACAACAGAAGAAGCCACAGAGGCAGTAACAGAACAGAGCAGTACAATTGCAGAGATTCAGCCACAGACAGAGGTTGCAACAGAAGCAGTTCAGGAGCAAGAAGTTACAGAGGCTGTTACAGAGTTACCTGTTGTACAGACTCCATCAGATGCAAGAGTTGCACAGGTTATAGCAGGAATTAATGCTGAGCGTGAGGCAGCTGGTGTGGCAGCGGTTACATATGATGTGACACTCACAGATATGGCACAGGTAAGAGCATCAGAGAATGCAGCTAATGATTACTTTGTTATAGAGAATGGTAAGCATAAAAGACCAGATGGAAGAAAAGCTTCTTCAATATGTGAAGATTATGGACAGAGTGGAAACTTTGGCGAGGTTATGGGAAGATATCAGGAAACTCCTGATGAGATAGTAACTGGCTGGCATAATTCAGCAACACATTATGCATGTATGACAAATACTAAGTATAGTAGAGTTGGTGTAGGTGTTGCAGCAGATTCAGAAGGATACCTTTACTGGGTAGCAATCTTCATGGATTAATTTTAAATAGACAATAGATTACATAATATAGATATAACTTAATATGGTAAGAACAATGTATTTGCGGCGTTGTTTTTATAAAGCTTCATTAGAAGCGGAAACCCTCACATTCCTCTCCCGTTGTGTGAGGGTTTCTTTTTGCGCTGAAATTAAAGAAAAGACATGCAACCCTTATTTGTTATATATCTGGGAAATGGGATGAACCACGGCAATGCTGCAACATGGTTATAGTATCTGTGTTGCTTATGAAAAGCAGAAATGCCAGAAGTTAGATGCAAAAGTTTATGTTTGGATAGTATGTGATACCTATAGGTAGTCGTATTTTTGAAACTTTTATAGGCAGAAAGCCACAATGACTATAATAATAGACGAGAAATAAACCTATATATGAATGATAATGAAGACTTTTATAGGAAAATTTCTCTAAAAACAGGATTTTAGGACGAAAAAACTTATGAATATGCCTATAAATTACAAAATTCCTACGGATTTATAGGACAATGCTTCCTGAGACAATTACCAAACTGGAAACTATCAAACCAGAAACTGCTAAATTAGAAGCAAGAAAGGAAATCAGAAAAAATTTGATAAGATATCTGGCAAGATGTTCAATTGAGCATTTAAAGAGAAAGACACTTGCAATGTGTATACATATATGGTAATATTCTTTGTGCGGTAGACAGTTGTTTATCAGAGAAAGACATCGAAGAACAATTGTCTTTGTAAAACGGACAATAGAAAGGTACAGACGCAGTATGGCAGATAATATTAAGTATTATGTCGTTAAGCAAAAGGCTCTGCCTGAGGTTCTGCTTAAGGTAGCGGAGACGAACAGAATTATTGAGACTGAAAATATATCTGTTGCAGATGCTACAGAGAAAGTTGGAATAAGCAGAAGTTCTTATTACAAGTATAAGGATGATATTTTTCCGTTTAGAGAGAATGTAAAGGGGAAAACCATTACATTTGTATTGTCTATGGACGATGAACCAGGGCTGCTTTCCCTGGTATTGAAGAAGGTTGCAGAATTCAAGGCGAATATTCTTACTATTCATCAGACAATTCCGGTTAATGGGATTGCATCACTGACGCTTAGCGTGGATATTCTTCCGACTACAGGAGACTCTTCAGAAATGATAGAGCAGATAGAAAGACTTAAAGGAGTAAGATATCTTAAGATATTAAGCAGTGATGCATCTATCTGATATATAAGCAATTAAAGAAAACGGAGGCAGATATGGCAAAGATTGCAGTGTTAGGTTATGGAACAGTAGGATCAGGAGTGGTTGAGGTATTAAATACCAATGGTGCTTCAATTGCAAAGAGAGCAGGAGATACTATTGAGGTTAAGAGTGTACTTGATTTAAGAGATTTTCCTGGAGATCCAATTCAGGATAAAATCGTTCATGATATAGATCTTATAATTAATGACCCTGAGATAGAGGTTGTTGTTGAGGTTATGGGTGGCGTAGAGCCGGCATTTACATTTGTTAAGAAAGCACTTGAAGCAGGAAAGAGTGTGTGTACATCTAATAAGGCACTTGTTGCTGCACATGGTCCTGAGCTTCTTGAGATGGCTAAAGAAAGAAGACTTAATTTCATGTTTGAGGCATCAGTAGGCGGTGGAATTCCAATTATCAGACCGCTTAACCAGTCTTTAACAGCAGATGAGATTACTAAGATTACAGGTATTCTTAATGGAACAACTAACTATATTCTTACTAAGATGAGCAGAGAAGGAATCTCATATCAGGAGGTTCTTAAAGAGGCACAGGCACTCGGATATGCAGAAAAAAATCCTGAGGCTGATGTTGAAGGTTACGATGCATGCAGAAAAATAGCAATTCTCACATCGCTTGCATTTGGAAATACAGTGAAATTCGAGGAAGTGTATACAGAGGGAATAACAAAGATTTCTAATGAAGATTTTGCATATGCTAAAGAGCTTGGAAGTGTTATCAAGCTTCTTGCAACAAGCTACAGTAAGGATGGCAAGGTATATGCAATCACAGCACCATTTATGATTGACAGCACACATCCATTATATAATGTTAATGACGTTCTTAACGGAATCTATGTACACGGCAATGTATTAGGGGATGTAATGTTCTTCGGAGCAGGAGCCGGAAAGCTTCCAACAGCAAGTGCTGTAGTATCAGATGTAGTTGACTGTGTTAAGCATAAGGGTAAAAATGTTATGACAATCTGGAGTTCAGTAAAGCAGGAACTTGGTGATACATTTGACGAGACAAGAAAGTTCTTTGTAAGAATTAAGGGCGATGATGTCCAGGCAGCTAAGGCAGCATTTGGTGAAGGACAGGTTGTTAAGGTTGATGGAATTAACGGAGAGTTCGGATTTGTTACAGAACCTATGACAGAGAGAGCATTTGAAGATGCTAAGGATAAGGTTTCTGTTATAAGCAGAATCAGAATAGATGATACTAAATTACAGTAATAATATAAGGGAGAAAAGTAATGATTAAAGTAGTTAAATTTGGTGGAAGTTCACTTGCAAGCGCAGAGCAGTTTAAGAAGGTTGGCAATATTATCCGTGCTGATGAGGACAGAAAGTATGTGGTTCCTTCAGCACCTGGAAAGAGATTTCCAGAGGATACTAAGGTTACTGATATGCTTTACAAATGTTATGCAGAGGCAGAAGCTGGTAAGAATATTGAGAAGAGTCTTAAGGCAATTGAGGAAAGATACAATGAAATTATCAAGGGACTTGGACTTAAGCTTTCATTAAAGGAACAGTTCGAGACAATTAAGAAGAATTTTGAGGCACTTGCAGGAAAAGATTATGCAGCTTCAAGAGGAGAGTATCTTAATGGTATTATCATGGCTAACTATCTTGGATATGAGTTCATAGATGCTGCTACAGTTATCTGCTTCGATAAGGATGGAGAGTTTGATTCAGAAAAGACTAATGCAGTGTGTGAAGCAAAGTTTGCTAATATTGAAAGAGCAGTTGTACCTGGTTTTTACGGAGCAATGCCAAATGGAAAGGTTAAGACATTTTCAAGAGGAGGTTCTGATGTAACAGGATCAATCGTTGCAAGAGCACTTAAGGCTGATATGTATGAGAACTGGACAGATGTATCAGGCTTCCTTGCAGCAGATCCAAGAATTGTAAATAATGCAAAGCCAATCAACGTTATTACATATAAGGAATTAAGAGAGCTTTCATACATGGGTGCATCAGTGCTTCATGAATCAGCTATCTTCCCTGTAAGAAAGGGTGGAATTCCTATCAATATTAAGAATACTAATGCTCCGGAAGATAAGGGAACAATGATTGTTGAGACAACATGTAATATGCCGGAATACACAATTACAGGTATTGCAGGTAAGAAGGGATTCGTTGCAATCAGCATTGATAAGGATATGATGAATTCAGAAATCGGATTCTGTAGAAAGGTTCTTTCAGTATTCGAGGATAACGGAATCTCAATCGAACATATGCCTTCAGGAATAGATACTATGACAGTATTTGTTCACCAGGATGAATTTGTAGAGAAGGAACAGAAGGTTCTTGCACAGATTCATAAGGCAGTTAATCCTGACTCTGTTGAACTTGAAGCTAACCTTGCACTTATTGCAGTAGTTGGACGTGGAATGAAGAACAGTACTGGTATAGCAGGTAATATCTTCTCAGCACTTGCAAAAGCTAAGATTAATGTTAAAATGATAGATCAGGGATCTTCAGAGCTTAACATCATCATTGGTGTAAGAAACAGATACTTTGAGGATGCTATTAAGACTATCTATGGAGTGTTTGTTCCAGAAGAATAATAAGTAAACAGGGGGATATGGGATATGAAGGAAGCTAAGAATGAGTTGTTACAGTTTGTCGGCGGCGTAATAATGATTGTTGTTGGATTGTACATATTGTCACAGAAAGTAATGGTGTCTTCATCATATGGATTTTTTTCATTATGGGGTGGCAGGTTCTCATCAGGTCTTATTATGGTACCATTAATAATCGGAGTTGTATGGATGTTTGCTACAGGTGGTTCATTTGTATCTAAAATATTTACAGTACTTTCGGTAATACTTATAATCGCTTCGATAATTGCATCAACAAGAATATGGCTTCTTATACTTGTTCTTATATTTGGTGGTGCCGGATTGGTTGCAAAGGTATTGTTTGCTAACAATAAGTCAGAAAAGTCCAAGAAAGATAAGTCAGAGCAGACAGGCGGCAGTTATACATCAAGTGTAGATGATGAACTTGATAAGATGAAAAAGAATATGAAGTAAATTTCATTCCCCGCACATGGAGTGCGGGGATTCTTGCGTTTATGCAACTGTTGATAAACTTTGATGAAATTGATATAATTAAATGTAATATGCGTATGAAAACGGAGGAAGATTAATGGATATCGCAAAGAAGATAGCTGAAGAGCTGGAGATTAAAGTTACGCAGGTAGAAGCTGCTGTTAAACTTATAGATGAGGGTTGTACAATACCTTTTATTGCAAGATACAGAAAGGAAGTTACAGGAGCGTTAAATGATGAACAGCTCCGTAATCTTGATGAGAGATTAAAGTATTTAAGAAATCTTGAAGACAGAAAGGCTCAGGTTCTTGCAAGTATTGAAGAACAGGGAAAGCTTACAGAAGAACTTAAGTCTGCTATTACAGCAGCAGAAACAATGGTTCTTGTTGAAGATCTTTACAGACCATACAAGCAGAAGAGAAGAACAAGAGCAACAATTGCGAAAGAGAAAGGCCTTGAACCACTTGCACAGTTCATATATGCACAGGAAGCTACAGAAGATGTAGAAATCAAGGCAGCAGAATTTATCAGTGATGAAGAGGGTAAGGAAGTTGCTACAGCACAGGATGCAATAGCAGGTGCATTAGATATAATTGCAGAGCAGATATCAGATGTTGCAGATTACAGAACATATATCAGAGACATCACAATGAAAGAAGGAAAGCTTGTTGTAACAGCTAAAGATGAAAAGGCTGAGTCTGTATACGAGAATTATTATGATTACAGCGAGGCACTTTCGACAATTCCGGGACACAGAATCCTTGCAATTAACAGAGGAGAGGATGAGAAGTTTCTTACTGTTAAGGTAGAAGCACCGGAAGAGAGAATATTAAGATATCTTGAGAAGAATATTCTTAAAGACAATGCATTTACAGCAGAATACCTTAAGAACTGCATAGCAGATGCATATGGAAGACTTATTGCACCAGCTATCGAAAGAGAGATAAGAAGCAGCCTTACAGAGACGGCAGAGGATGGGGCAATCAAAGTGTTTGGAAAGAATCTTGAACAGCTTCTCCTTCAGCCACCTATCGCAGGCAAGGTTGTTCTTGGCTGGGATCCGGCTTTCAGAACAGGTTGTAAGCTTGCAGTTGTAGACCCTACAGGTAAGGTGCTTGCAACTAAAGTTATATACCCTACAGAACCACACAATAAGGTGGCGGAATCTAAGGCCGAGGTTAAGAAGCTTATAGATAAGTACCACGTTAATCTTATTTCGTGTGGTAACGGAACAGCTTCAAGAGAATCAGAGAAGATTATTTCAGATATGATACATGAGATGAATCTTCCTGTTGATTATGTAATCACTAACGAGGCGGGGGCTTCTGTATATTCAGCAAGTAAGCTTGCAACTGAGGAATTCCCTGACTTTGATGTGGCACAGAGAAGTGCAGTTTCAATAGCAAGACGAGTTCAGGATCCATTGGCAGAGCTTGTAAAGATTGATCCGAAATCAATCGGAGTAGGTCAGTATCAGCATGATATGAACCAGAAGAAGTTAGAGAACACGCTTACAGGAGTTGTTGAGGACAGCGTTAATAAGGTTGGAGTAGACTTAAATACTGCATCGGCCTCACTTCTTGAGTATATTTCAGGTATATCTAAGGCAGTAGCTAAGAATATAGTTGAATATAGAGAGACTAACGGAAGATTCACGAACAGAAAGCAGCTTTTAAAGGTTGCCAAGTTAGGACCTAAGGCATTTGAACAGTGTGCAGGATTTATGAGAATAACAGGCGGTGATAATCCTTTTGATGCAACAAGCGTTCACCCAGAAAGCTATGAAGCTGCTGCTAAGCTTTTAAAGGTTATGGGCTATGATATTAACCAGATAAGCTCAGGAGAACTTATCGGTCTTAAATCAAGAATTGAAGATATGAGTAAGCTTGCAGATGAACTTGGAATAGGAACTATGACATTAGAGGATATCGTTAAAGAGCTTGAAAAGCCGGGAAGAGATCCAAGAGATGAAATGCCAAAGCCAATACTTAGAAAAGATGTTCTTGATATGAAAGATCTTACACCGGGTATGATACTTAAAGGTACAGTAAGAAATGTTATAGATTTCGGTGCATTTGTCGATATCGGAGTACATCAGGACGGACTTGTACATATTTCACAGATGAGCGCAGAAAGAAGAATTGAACACCCTCTTGATATCGTGAGCGTTGGAGATATTGTAGATGTCAGGGTTATAGATGTTGATACTAACAAGGGTAGAATATCATTATCTATGATTTTAGATGAAAAGGAAGCTGCCAATAGAAGCTATAAGAACAATTCAGACAAGAATGGCGACAAGAAGAATAATAAGAATAATGGCAGCAGGAATAATAAAAATAATGCTGGCAGAAAGTCATCTAAACAGCAGGGGCTTAATTTAAGAGGCCTTGAGAAGTTTATGCACTAATTATCCTGCACTGACAGCAAAGAAAGTATACAGAAAGCCGTAAACAGGCTTATAGGCAGGTTGAAATTTAAGATGATTGGAATGCGTTTTGTTAAGGAGAAGGTGTATGGCTGATAATATTATGAATGATAATGCAAAAGATAATAATGCAGACAATAATGTAATAGAATTTGACAGCAAGGTCACGGAAAAGGATTTACTTAGATTTAAGTTTTATCATAAGTATCACACAATATCAGGTATGGCAGAGATAATGCTGGCCCTGATAATGATAGTTCTCTGTGTTATATCAATAGGCAGGGTTAACGCTTCATATTCACTTATGGTAGGTGTGTTTGGTGTATTCTTTCTTGTGTTCCCATCGGTTGATATGAAGCACAGGGCTAAAAGACAGATGGAAAAGGTTGTTACATTTAAGGAGCAGGTGCATTATAGAATAGATAATAAAGGCATAACTGTGAGTCTTAATGATGTAACAGAAACACTTGGCTGGGACAAGATTTACAAGATTAAATTTGATGGTGCTAATATCGATGTTTATATGACAACAGTCAATGCCAATATTATTCCTGTAAGGGATTTTAACGGCAGGGCAGATGAGTTTATAAGAATGGCACAGCAGCATCTGAAGCCATTCCAGATAAAAGTTGATGTTAAGAAAATGAATAAAGCAGCATAAAAGGAATTAAATATGATAATAGAGACATTTGATTCAAAGCAGACATATGAACTTGGCTATAAGCTTGGCTGTGAGGCAAAGGCAGGAGATATATATTGTCTTGACGGCGAGCTTGGAGTTGGTAAGACAGTATTTACACAAGGCTTTGCCAAGGGCCTTGGAATAGAAGAACCTATTAATAGTCCGACTTTCACAATAGTACAGGAATATACACAAGGACGTATTCCATTATACCATTTTGATGTATACAGAATAAGTGATGTGTCAGAAATGGACGAAATAGGATATGAAGAATACTTTTACTCAGACGGAGTGTGCCTTGTTGAATGGGGAAAGCTTATAGATGAGCTGTTTCCGGACAATACAACATATATCTCAATAAGTAAAGATTTATCAAAAGGTTTTGATTACAGAAAGGTAGAAGTAGCCACTAAAGAAATGGAGGATTAGTATGAAGGTTTTGGCAATTGAAAGTTCTGCTGTAACAGCTTCTGTTGCAATTATGACGGAAGATACGCTTATAGCAGAATATACAATTAATTATAAAAAGACACATTCCCAGACATTGCTTCCTATGATAGATGAAATATGCCGTATGACAGAAAATAATGCGGCGGACTGCGATATAATTGCAGTATCCAATGGTCCGGGTTCATTTACGGGTTTAAGAATTGGTGCGGCGACAGGGAAGGGTCTTGCACTTGCACTTGATAAACCAATGGTGGCAGTTCCTACGCTTGAAGCTATGGCATACAACTTTTATGGTGATGACAGGATTATATGTCCTGTTATGGATGCAAGAAGGGCACATCTGTATAGTGGTCTTTACCGTTTTGAGAATGGAAAGCTTATAACTGTCCACGAACAGTGCCTTATATCATATGGAGAGCTTGCAGGAATCCTTAATGAAGTAAAGGAAAAGGTTGTGTTCGTTGGAGATGGAATAGCGGCAGCTAAGGACTATTTTAAGGATAATCTTACCTGCAATTACACATTCAGCCCAGCCGGTTTAAGGACACAGAGGGCTTCATCGGTTGCCCTTGCAGCTATTGATATGGCTAATGAGGGAAAGACAATCGGATCAGATATGTTAAAGCCAGATTATCTTCGTCCATCACAGGCTGAAAGAGAACATAGTGGGAAGAGGGCATAATTATGGAATATCATATAAGACCAATGGAAGACAGAGATATTTCAACAGTTGAACAGATAGAAAAAAGTATATTTTCCCTTCCGTGGTCGGCTAAATCCTTTGCAGATGCAGCTAATACACCAGAAAATGTATATCTTGTATGTGAGTGTACAGGAGAGATAGCAGGTTACTGTGGTATGTGGACTGTGTTAGGAGAGGGCAACATAACCAATATTGCGGTTTCTCCTTCATATAGAAGAAGTGGTGTTGCAGAAGCACTTCTTAAGGAGCTTGAAAGACGGGCAAGATTAAAAGATGTGACTATATTCTTTCTTGAAGTAAGACAGAGCAATGAAGCAGCCAAGAGGCTTTATGAGAAATTAGGTTATTCTCCAATCGGTGTAAGAAAGAGATTTTATGAAAAGCCGGTTGAAGATGCAATAGTTATGTCCAAATCATAATATTATTAACAAGATGGAAGGAGACGATATGTTAGATGTATGTTTATTAGGAACAAGCGGAATGCTTCCTTTGCCGGGAAGATGGCTTACATCTTTAATGACACGCTATAACGGCAGCAGTCTTTTAATAGACTGCGGTGAGGGAACACAGATAGCTATCAAAGAAAAAGGATGGAGCTATAATCCGATAGATGTTATATGCTTTACACATTACCACGCTGACCATATAAGCGGACTTCCGGGTCTGCTGCTTACAATAGGCAATTCTGACAGGAAAGAGCCATTGACGCTTGTAGGTCCTAAGGGACTTAACAGAGTAGTGTCAGCATTGAGAGTTATTGCACCGGAGCTTCCATTTGAAATAAAGACGATAGAACTGACAGGGCAGCAGGAACATTTATCAGTCAAGGGCTATGAGATTGATGCATTCCGTGTAAACCACGCAGTTACCTGTTATGGATACTCAATTAATATTCCGAGAATAGGCAAATTCAATGCTGATAAGGCGAAAGAGCTGGGTATTCCGTGCAGGGTCTGGAATAAGTTACAGCATGGTGAAGAGGTTACTATGGAAGGGGTTACATATACTCCGGATATGGTTATGGGAGCACCAAGAAAGGGTATTAAGCTTACTTACTGTACTGATACAAGACCTGTGCAGTCAATTGTAGATAATGCAGCAGGTTCAGATTTATTCATATGTGAAGGTATGTATGGAGAAAAAGATAAAGAGGCAAAGGCTAGGGAATATAAGCATATGACATTTTATGAGGCGGCAGATATAGCAAGGAAAGCAGAAGTTAAGGAAATGTGGCTTACACACTATAGTCCATCGCTTGTCCGTCCGTCAGATTATGTAAAGAATATCAAGTCTGTATATTCAAATGTATGTGCGGCTAAAGATGGACAGAGCGTGACACTTACGTTTGAAGATGAGGAGTAGCCTATGAAAAAACATTTAAGATGGATAATTGCGATTATTGTATTAGCGGTTATGGGTGTTGCGTACTATTATTATCTTGCCAATAAACCAGCAGATAAGGATGCAACAGAGTCTGTTGCAGATAGTAATAGTGAGTTGTCATATCTTGTATCCAGAAATATTGAAGATAACTATCCAGAGTCAGTAAGAGATGTTGTAAAATTGTATGCAAGAATAACAAAAGCTTATTATGAGTCTGATGTGTCAGAAGAGAATATAGAAAAGCTTGGCAGACAGGCACGCATATTATTTGATGACGAATTAAAGAATACCCAGACAGAAGATGAATTTTTAAGTGCTTTAAAAGAAGATATAAGCATTTACAGAAATAATAATGCCAAAATAAGCAGTTTTAATATACAGACAGCTAATAATACCAGATATACCAAATTTAACAACAGAGAGTATGCTTCTATAGAGCTTGTATACTATATTCGTGAAGGCACACAGCTAAGAACATCAGGCACTAAATTCACGCTTAGAAGAGATAACTCAGGTAAATGGAAGATACTTTACTGGGAATTAGTGGATTCAGTGGATTTAAGCTGATTTTAGTTAGACTTTAATGGATTAAGCCTGAAATTAATAAATTAGGTATAATCTTAATGGATTGAGTATGATTTTAATATATTTAAGTTCAATTTTAATGGTTATAAGCAGAATTTTGGACGATTCAATTATTGATTAATCAATATATAGAAGGTATTTTTGGGCAGATGAGAGGTAATTCAATGAAAAATGAGAAAGATGTACTGATACTGGCAATAGAGAGTTCTTGTGATGAAACTGCAGCTGCAGTAGTAAAGAACGGAAGAACAGTATTATCAAATGTAATAAATACTCAGATAGCAATTCATACTGAATATGGTGGAGTTGTGCCTGAAATAGCATCAAGAAAGCATATAGAGAATATTAATCCGGTAATACGAGAAGCTCTTAAAGAAGCAGATGTTACATTAGATGACATAACAGCTATAGGAGTAACATATGGACCGGGGCTTGTTGGTGCATTGCTTGTAGGTGTGGCGGAAGCTAAAGCTATAGCGTTTGCAACAGACAAGCCATTGGTAGGAGTTCATCATATAGAAGGACATATTGCGGCTAATTATATAGAGAATAAAGAGCTTAAACCACCATTTGTTGCACTTGTAGTATCAGGCGGACATACACATCTTGTAAAGGTTGTTGATTATGGCAGATACGAGATAATAGGAAGAACAAGAGATGATGCGGCAGGAGAAGCGTTTGACAAGGTTGCAAGAGCAATAGGGCTTGGCTATCCTGGCGGACCAAAGATTGATAAAATAGCTAAAGAGGGCAATCCTGATGCTATAGTATTCCCAAGAGCACATGTTGATGATGCACCATATGATTTTTCGTTCAGTGGAATTAAATCGTCAGTGTTAAATTACATTAATTCAGCGGAGATGAAAGGTGAGACAATTAACAGGGCAGATGTGGCGGCTTCATTCCAGAAAGCTGTTGTAGAAGCACTTGTAACAAGAGCAATCAGTCTTGCTAAAGAAACAGGAATGAACCAGCTTGCAGTAGCAGGAGGAGTTGCGTCTAATTCTGCACTTAGAAAAGCATTATCAGAAGAGTGCGATAAGAACAATATCAAGTTCTATTCACCATCACCAATATTATGTACGGATAACGCAGCTATGATTGGTTGTGCAGCTTATTATGAGTATATGGCAGGTACAAGACATGGATATGACCTTAATGCAGTACCTAACCTTAAATTAGGAGAACGAATATGAATTGCGCTATAGTTCTTGCTGGTGGTAAGGGAACCAGAATGAATAGTGAGATACCAAAGCAGTTCCTTGTGGTTGGTGGAAAGCCTTTGATAAGCTACAGCCTTGATGTATTTGAGAAAAGTCCGTTTATAGATGCTATAATAATTGTCACATCCCAAGACTATACAGGTTATATGAAAGCCCTTGTTAAAGAAAATGGCTATAAAAAGATAGCAGGTATAGCCTTGGGCGGCAAAGAACGCTACGACTCTGTACATTCAGGACTTGAGCTTATACAAACACTGATGAGCAGTGGGGCTGGGCAGTTATCAAGGGATGAAGAATGGTTATCAGGCGAGGACTATATATTTATCCACGATGGGGCAAGACCCTGCGTAACTGCACAGATAATATATAATTGTATGCAGGATGTAATGGAATATAAAGCGTGTGTGGCAGCAGTACCGGTAAAAGATACAATAAAGGTGGTTGATAAAGCTGGAATGTCTGTTAATACACCAGATAGGAGCACACTGTGGCAGATACAGACACCACAGGTGTTTGAAGCTGGTCTTATAAAAGAAGCATACGAAAGGCTGTATAATGATACGACAGCAGGCAACATAACAGATGATGCTATGGTTGTGGAGCACTATATGGATAGGACTGTGAAAATGACAATGGCAGACTATAAGAATATAAAAGTAACAACGCCAGAAGATATGGACATAGCAAGGATATTTTTAAAGGCATAGGCAAATTACCTGTGCCAGACAATATGTAGTGATATGGTAATATGTAGTGGTATAGTATTATGTATTGATTATTATGTGTTATATATTAATTATAATATATAGATTTATATTGTTTCACCAGCCTGCCTTCAGGATTTGTCTTAAGGTGTTTAGCAGATATATAGATTTATATTATTTTTATCAGTCTTTTTGCATTGGTATCTCTGAAAACAGATTGGAAAGCTGAAATGGAAATATTGGTCTGAAACCCAGTGAAATAGCCACTTTTGAAGCTTGTAAAATGGTATTGAAGATGAAAAACATAAAAAAGTTTAAAAAAGTTTGAAAAATGTGTTGACAAAACATAATACGAATGATAATATAACTAAGTCGTCAGCGAGACGAACAAAACACAGATGAATATGTGGAATATGGAGAGGTACCGAAGTGGTCATAACGGGGCGGTCTTGAAAACCGTTTGTCTT
>OHTK01000495.1_pt1 | contig 18921 bp, 9 predicted proteins | sample 1578931 | NCBI WGS metagenome assembly OHTK01 (sample SAMEA3879553, study PRJEB24766) | human gut metagenome | biome: human-associated habitat; feature: feces | place: USA | collected 1985/1987 | reverse complement strand
CTTCTATTGCTGCTTCTATTTTGATTGGTATATCAACAACCTACATTCTAAATCAAACAACAACTACTGACATCGACCTACAAGCCATTGCAGAAGGGATGGATAGCCAAACTGTTGATGAAGTGACTCTTATAACTGCTAAAGAACAGTTAAACCTGGATGAAGATGCTTTTATCAAATACTCAAAAGAGGGAAAAGTCGCGGTTAATTCTCAAATTATTAAAGAAGAGCAGGAATATAACCAGTTGCTTGTTCCCCCCGGTAAGAGGGCACGAATAGAATTGTCGGATGGAACTCACTTGGTTGTAAATTCTCAATCAAAAGTAATTTATCCTCGTCGTTTTAAGGGTGATATCCGTAAAATATATGCTCAAGGTGAGGTGTTTTTAGAGGTTGCTCATGATAAGAAACATCCTTTTATTGTAGAGTCAGATGGCTTTAACTTACGAGTGTTAGGTACAAAGTTTAATATTTCCAATTATAAAGGAGGGACAACTAATATCGTGTTGGTAGAAGGCTCCGTGGAAGTGACTGATAAAAATGAGAAAAGGGCACAATTAGCCCCTAATGACTTGTTGAATATAGCTGATGGCGCAATAACTTCCCAAAAGAAGGTAGATGTAGCTGAATATATTAGTTGGGTAGACGGAATTATGTTATTGAATGGTAATGAATTGTCTCAGATTATCCAAAAATTAAGTATTTACTATGGTATATCCATACAATGTGATCCTAGTGTTGGTAGTGAGAAAGTTTATGGAAAACTTGATTTAAAGGATGATATAGATGAAGTGATTGAATGTATTCGGCAGACACTCCCATTTAAGGTAGAAAAAAGTAGTACTAGTATATACTTGAATAAATAATAACTTATTAATTAATCTTTTAAATATACATGCCTATGGAGAACAAATAATATTATGACACACAAAAAATCGGATAAATATTGGCGTATTTACCCGATATTAATTCCTTAGTTAAATCAATAAATCCAAAATTGTTAACCTAAAAAGAAATTTTTATGGTAAAGAAAACTATTTTTCTACACTTAAAGAAAAGACTTAAGCTTTTTTGCATTATAAACGTCTTTTTTATGATTCCATTCTCTTCATTCGGTACTAATTCTATTAGTTGGAATTCCGAAGAAGATTTATTCTCAGTACAGTATGAGAATGTTACAGTTAAAGATATTTTAGATTATATCGAAAAACATAGTAAGTATATTTTTATTTACTCTGCCAATGTTCAGAAAAATCTGAATAACAAAGTCTCCATTTCAGTTTCCAATAAGAAAATAGATGCTGTATTAAAAGAGTTGTTCTCAGAGACAGGACTGAATTATAAGATGTCGGGAAGACAAATTACTATTTCGGTGCCAGAAGCTCCTAAAGTACAGCAAACTATACAACAAAAGGGTATTAAGGTAACAGGTAACGTTTCAGATGAAAAAGGTGAGCCTTTGATTGGTGTAACAATCATTTTGAAAAATGATTCCACAGTGCATGCATTGACAGACATGAATGGTAATTATAGTATTATTGTTCCTGAAAGAAAATCTGTGCTTTCTTTCCGTTATATTGGTTTTATTCCTAAAGAAGAGGTTGTTAATAACCGAAAGGTTGTTAATGTACAAATGGTAGAAGATGTTGGTCAATTAGATGAGGTTGTAGTGGTTGCCTATGGCGCACAAAAGAAAGAGTCTGTTGTTGGTTCTATCACAACGATTGAACCTGCAAAGTTAAAGGTTTCTACTACTCGTTCAATAAGTAATAATCTGGCTGGTACAGTTGCCGGTGTATTAGCTGTGCAACGTTCTGGTGAACCGGGATATGATAACTCGACCTTTACAATTCGTGGAATCGGTACTTTCACGGGAAATACATCTCCATTGGTAATTGTAGACGGTGTGCAGCGTGACGATGTGAACTCCACTTATGGAGGTGCTTACAACAATATTGACCCGGAAGATATCGTTAGCATCTCTCTCTTGAAAGATGCTTCTGCTACTGCTGTATATGGTGCGAAAGGTGCTAACGGTGTGATGATTATTACTACTAAACGCGGGTCGGTAGGTAAGCCTAAAATCTCCATAAAGGCAGAAACGGGTTTTACCAACTTCACTAAAGTTCCGGAGATGTTGAGTGGTGTTGATTATATGATGTTATATAATGAAAGTCGTCGAAATTCGGGACTGAGTGAGGTATATTCCCGTGAACAGATATTAAAAACCGAGAGTGGACTGGATCCTTACTTATATCCGAATGTGGATTGGATCGATAAGATTTATAAGAATGTTTCATCTGTATCTAATGTCAACCTGAATATTAGTGGTGGTAGCGACTTGGTTCGATACTACTTGTCCGCTTCTTTCTATAACCAGGGAGGACAATATAATGTAAAGAAGGAAAACGGGTATGACCCGAACCTGAATTATAAGCGTTATGATTTCCGTAGTAACGTAGACGTGAACATTACAAAAACTACTTTATTACAGATGAACCTGTCGGCTATTATGACAGATTCGCGTTATCCGGGTATCGCTTCTAACAAACTATGGTATGAAGCTTTCTCAACTTCACCGGTTGCTTTTCCTGTTCGCTATCCGGACGGGCGTTGGGCAGGTCCTCCGGCCAATGCTGGTTCCAATCCGATGAACGAAGTGCAGAACAGCGGGTACACTGATACTTTCCGTCCGGCTTTGCAATCGGTATTTACCGTCAACCAAAAATTAGATTTCATAACCAAAGGACTTTCGGCTTATGCTCGTTTCTCTTTTGACAGTTATAGTGAGTTCAATAATAAGCGTACCGGAGGGGTAGACTTATGGTATACCAACCAGCGTGACGGAAACGGAGAACTTGTCTTTGGTAAACCGATCAAGGAAGGTTCTGATGAACTTTATTATGAACATAGCGATACGGGAGAAAGAGTTATTTATACTGAAGCCAATATCTCATATGATCGCACTTTCGGTCATCATAACGTAAATGGAATGGTGCTTTATAATATGCGTAACCGTATGATTGCTACTGCCGGAAGTGCCATTGCTTCTATTCCATATCGTAATCAGGCGATTGCTGCCCGTTTCGGCTACGGATATAAAGAACGCTATTTAGCAGAGGTGAACGGTTCTTACACCGGTTCGGAGAACTTTGCTCCCGGACATCGTTTCGGTTTCTTCCCGGCTGCTTCTGTGGGTTGGGTCATTTCAAACGAACCGTTTTTCAAGAATATGACTCGTACGGTAGACTTGTTGAAATTGCGTGCTTCTTATGGTATCGTAGGTAATGATAACATTGGTGGTACAGGAGACCGTTTTGCTTATTTTACTCAGTTCGGAAGCGGAAACAGCTATGGATTCGGACCGAACGGAAATCTCGTATACGGTATTAGAGAGACGCTGCTGGGGTCGGACAAACTGACTTGGGAGAAATCTTATAAGACAAATATTGGTTTGGAAATGATGCTTTGGGGCAAATTGAACTTGACATTGGATTATTATTGGGAAAGACGTAAGGATATTCTGATTCAACGTTCTTCTTTGCCGAGCATGGCAGGCTTTGATGCCTCTATCTATGCCAATATGGGTGAAATGGATAATAAAGGAGTAGATGCGAATTTGGAATACCAGACCCGTATCGGTAACAAAGTAGGGTTGCGTTTATTTGGTAATCTGACTTATAGCAAGAATAAGATTGTGTTCCGTGACGAACCGGCTATGCAATACGCTTATCAAAAGAGTGAAGGTACCCGTTATGGCGAGTTCTATGGATATATAGCCGAAGGTTATTTCCAAAGTGAGGAAGAAATCAAAAAGAGTCCGAGACAGATGCGTGAACTGGCACCTGGTGACATCAAGTATAAAGACTTGAACGATGATGGTGTGATTGACGCTAATGACCAATGTTATTTGGGCAAGTCTTGGTTCCCTTCTTGGTCATACGGTATGGGCTTTAATATCAACTATCATAACTTTGACTTGGCTCTCTTCTTCCAGGGAGTGTCGGATGTATCTATTATGGCCAATGGTGGTTCTATTGATACCGGCAATGGTGACTGGGGAGCAAGTGGAGTCGGTATTGTACCTTTCACCGGCATGGGACTGAATCCCAGCAATGTCATCACCAAAGCATTAGATCGCTGGACGGCGGACAATCCTCGTGCAGATGCATGGTATCCGCGTATGACAGCTAATGCAACAACAAATGACAACAACTATGTGAATAGTACGCATTGGTTGAAAGATGGCAGTTATCTGCGTTTGAAACAAGCCTCGCTCGGATATACGCTTGAGAACAAGAAACTAATGGATAAAGGAATAGAATACCTTTATTTCTATCTGTCCGGACAAAACTTGCTGACATTCTCTAAATTCAAGTTATGGGATCCGGAACTTGGTTCTAATGGAGCAAAGTATCCGTTATCGCGTATGGTGACATTGGGAATGAGAGTTTCGTTTTAATCTAATAAAGCAATGAAAACAATGAAAAAAATATTTAGCCGTATATTGGCTGTCGGGCTGTTGTCCGCCGGCATTATAGGAGTCTCTTCTTGTGATTATTTGGACCAGAAACCGGAGAACCTGAAAACTACGGATATGATTTGGGAAACCCGTGTGGAGGCGGAAGCTTATTTATATAACATTTACGGATATATTTGGCTGTCTACTGATGATCCGGTTGTGTTCGGTTTTGCTGATGAAACCTCCTGTGTCTTTTCTAATACGAATGTCCGTAATATGGTAGAAGGCAACTGGGGACCTTCCAATACATTGGGTGATAATAAATGGAGTGCTGCTTATCGAGGTATTCAGAAAGCGCTTGTATTCGAGCAAAACATCGACCGTGTTCCGGAAGGTGTGTTAAGTACTGATTTGAAGACTCAGTATAAGGCGGAATCACGTTTCTTGCGTGGTTGGTTCTATTGGAATCTGTTGCGTCTGTATGGACCGTTTGTTATTTTCGAGAAACCTGCCGAGCAAGACGAAGATTTCAATAATTATGTTCGCCGTCCATTTGACGAATGTGTGGAGTATGTCTGTGGCTTGATGGAATCAACATTGAATGTACTGCCGGATGTATGGACCTCAACAGCTTATCTGGGACGTCCTACGAGGGGGGCTGCTTTGGCGGTGATTTCACAAGCTCGTTTGTTGGCAGCCAGTGAACTCTGGAATGGAAATCCCCGTTTCAAGGATTTCAAGAATAAGGACGGAGAATTGTTGGCACCACAGACCAAAGATCAGGAAAAGTGGCGAATTGCTGCTGAAGCCGCCGAAGATGTGATTGATCTAGGCATTTATCATCTTTATCACAATACAGAAAGCGGTGATAGAGAATTTGATCCGTATCTGTCTTTCCGCGAACTCTTCATGTCCGGCAATCATGCTGAAGTTATATTTGCTACTCATAAATCTGGAGACTGGCAGTGGGGATATGATAAACGTTGTAACCCGAAGAATGGCGGATATAGCATGCAGAATGCAACGCAGAATATCGTAGATGCTTTTTTGACTCGTGACGGACTGGATATCAATGATGACGAGAATTATTCGGAAGAAGGATTTGCGCAGAAAGATGATCCGGACGAATACGGAAAAGTCCGTAATGAGATTAACCGGGGATACCGTAAAGGAGAATCGAATATGTACGTTGATCGTGAACCCCGTTTCTATGCTTCCGTACATTATAACGGACGTCCGGTACTCTCTGCCATAACTGTTGACGACCGCAATTATTTTTCTTCCGACAAGAATAAAGATGGATTCGGAAGAGCTGAATATTACTATTCCGGTTCATCGGGAGCGGGAACGCAGATGACCGACTTCACCGGGTATAATGTAGCCAAGAAAGTAAGTACCTCTTCCAGTATCCGTAACGATCAGGCAGTATACCGCCCGTATATTCATATTCGTTATGCCGAAATATTATTGAACTATATGGAAGCGATGAACGAATACAATCCGGAAGATCCCAAGATTATCACTTATTTTAATGAGATTCGTGAACGTGCCGGTATTCCGAATATTACGGTTACCTATCCTCAGGATTTGGGTGATAAAGAAAAAATGCGTGAATGGATTCTTCGCGAACGTCAGATTGAACTGGCATTTGAAGGCGACCGTTTCTGGACGCTTGCGCGCCGGTTACTTTATGAGAAAGAAGAGAATCGCAAGATTTATCGTATGAATGTACTTGCTGACGATCAGGGACAAGGATTTGCTTTTGAAGGTTTCTATGAACGCAAGTTGTTGCAGACCAGATATTGGGATAATAAGATGTATTTGTACCCGATCGCTCAGACAGAGATTGACCGTGGACGTGGCTTGGTTCAGAATCCGGGTTGGTAGAATTTTCCTGAAAAATATAAAACTAATAAGATAGCATAATGAAAACAATTTCATACTATATATCTATGGTTGTTATTTTGGCAGCAACCATTTTCACCGGCTGTACGGACGATGATGAAAAGTCGTTGTCACCTCGTGCCGGAGAACTTTCTATCTATGATTTTGCTCCGAATACAGGAAAAGGAGGTACGCAGTTATTGATAAACGGTGAACAGTTTCCTTTGGATGCAACTTCTATCAGTGTGAGTATTAATGAAGTACAATTATCTATTCTGCGTTCCAATGAAGAGCAGTTATTGGTGGAAGTTCCGGATAATGAAGCAATAGGAACGGCTCCTATTGTCATTAAGACAAATGGGAAGACAACTCAATCGGAAGTGAACTTTATTTTTCAGAAAACAGCCATTACAGGTTACTCTCCTGCTTATGGAAAGGTTGGGACAAAGGTACGTATCTATGTAGAGAACTTACCGACGGAAATCAAGAATCCGTCCGCTACCTACAATGGGCTAGCTGCTGATTGTACAGTTGAAGAAGGATATTTCCTGGTGACTATTCCGGAAACAGACTTCGGATCATATCCTATTGTAATCAGTTTTAACGGAAGAACTCTTACTACGGGAGATTTTGAATATAAAGAACTCGTGTTCGAGCGTACAGTTACCACTCTGCCGGGAAGTTCCGAATTTAATATTATGGATGGGCAACCCCGCCGGGGTGGTATCGCAACCGATAACAATGGAAATGTTTATTTGACGGATATAGGTAATTTGCGCGTACGTAAAATTGCTCCTGACGGTACTGTCACGGAAATGGCGGGTACAGGAACGGCAGCTGATGTTGACTGGGGACTTAACTGGCGCTTGGACAATGGTGGCGCAGGTTCGTATAACGCTGTAGTGCGTCCTACTGACTTAAAGATTGATAGTAAAGGGAATATGTATATTTGTGACGATTGGACGAGTGCAACTGTACGTTTTGAACCTGATGGTAAAGCACATTATCTAGGGTGGCAGATAGCTGTCAGTCTGGCTATTGATGAGGCAAGCAATCGTCTTTACAGTATGACCGCAAATGGAAATATTCTTCTTAAGGACTTGGATGATTACGGCAGTTCTCCAAGTAGTCATGGCACCATAATAATTACCGGTAATGGAAGTCCCGGTGGTATGGATATAGATAAAAGTACAGGTGATCTCTATATTACCAATATCGGAACCAATCAAATTATTAAATATGTCAAGGATCGTTGGGATACACCTATTGTAATAGCTGGTACCGGCAAAAGCGGATATGCTGATGGTCCGGTTAATGAAGCGACCTTTACTTCTCCGTGGGGAATAGCAGTTACGGCAGACGGTAATATCTTGGTAGCAGGTAATGGTACAGCAGAAGCTTCGACAGTTAGTGCCGACCAAAGTATTCGGTATATAGACCAGAAAACGGGAATGGTTACCACATTTGCCGGTTCCGGAACTTCCGGAAATACGGATAGCAGCTTTGAAGTGCTTTCTTATGCAGGTGTCAATTCAGCGCTTGAAAGCCTGCCAGCCGCCTTTGGTGCGCCTTCTTCTGTCTGTGTCGATAAGGACGGTACGGTATATGTATTAGACCGGCGGAATAATTGTGTAAAGAAAATAACAACCGTAGAAAAATGATAAGTCTTATGAAACTGAACACTATTCAATATATAATTTTGATTTTACTGATAGGCAGTGTAAATCTATTTAGCAGTTGTAAAGACGATGACGGGCACGATGCTGGTAGTCCGGTAGTTGTGAATCGTTTTTATCCGACTAGCGGTAGTGCCGGAACGGAAATTCTGATTACCGGAAAGAATTTTTCTGAGAATCCGGAAGATATCTCGGTAACTTTAGGAAACATTCCTTTGAAAGTGCTTAATTGCAGTATGAACAACATTCTGGCTATCGTCCCTCCTAAATTGGGGGACGGAGAGCTTACTATTACTATTGCCAACCGGGAACCCGTTCGTACTATCGATAAGTTTACTTATTCATTCTCTGCGGTAGTCACTACGTTGGCAGGTAGTGCCAATGGCGAACCGGGATATCAGGATGGAGTTGGAAGTGAGGCGCTGTTTTTCTTTGACGCTGCCAAAGCAGAGCCGGCAGAAGACTGGAAGAAAGGTTCTGTTTGCGTAGATGATGACGGAAATGTGTATGTAGGCGACTGCGTCAACTACTGTGTCCGTAAGATTACTCCTGACGGAACTGTCACGACTTTGGCAGGACTGGCCGGAAATAAAGGTTGCATTGACGGAACAGGAATACAGGCACGCTTTAACGGACTTTACGGAATGGATTGCGATGCGGAAGGAAATATAATTCTGACCGATGTGTTCGAATGGAAAATCAGGAAAATAACACCTGAAGGAGTGACAACTACACTTGGAGAAACAGACTTTGAACCTTGGTTCCTGACCGTAGATAAACGCAATGGAGATATTTTTGTATCGTCCAGCAGTGGTATTTACAAATGGACGGCAGAGGGATCTACCCAGATAACTACCGGTAATTTTAGAGGGATTGTTGTGGATAAGGAAGGTAATTTGTATGCAGCCGACCAGATTCTGAATGGCATTGTAAAATTCAAAGCTGGTACTTGGGAAGCAGAGAATTTGATAGGTAAAGGAACATCGGGCTATCTGAACGGATCTTTTGAGGATGCACTCTTTACATTCCCGTCTGATTTGGCTATTGATTCGAACGGTGATATCTACGTAGCTGGTAATGGTGCGTGGGACGGTGGAGAGAATCTTGACCAAAGTATTCGCCTGCTTGATATGACAAACAGAGTGGTACGCTTGGTTGCAGGTGGCACTCAGGCAGGATATGTGGATGCTAATGCTGGCTCTGCCGCTTTCTCAGGACCTCAGGACCTTGCCGTAGATAAAAATGGTGTGATTTATGTCTACGATAAGAAAAATAATGTGATAAGGAAGATAGTTTATGAATAATTAAGGGGGAATGAGGCGGGGAGGAGTGCTTCTGCATCTTTAAGCCGCCTCTTCTGTTTTTCAGTTTTTAATAGGGTATTTAAAAGAAGTACAAATGAGAAAGAAAATGATTCTATTGGTTCTTACCTTGTTCATCGGGCTTAGCGCGTGTGGCAACGATGATAAGGAACTACCGGATGAACCGGGAAAAGAACAAGGTGGAAATGGAGGGGATGAACCTGAAAATCCTGATAACCCTTCCGGCAATGAACCGGTAAGCTGGTATGTGGCTACCACAGGCAACGATGGAAACAGTGGTACTCTGGACAGTCCTCTGAAAAGTATTTCAAAGGCATTGTTGCGTGTCAATCCCGGTGATACGATTTTTCTCCGGGAGGGTGCATACCATGAGTTTGTCACTCCTACTCGTTCAGGGGAAAAAGGTAAACTGATAACATTAAAAAGTTATCCGGGCGAAACTGCTAAGATTGATGGGACCGGAATGACGATCAAAGGTTGGTTCAGTGCATTGGTGCAACTGAAAAGTGTCCAATATATGACTTTTGAAAACCTGCATATCTGCAATGCTACGAATTCGGATGTTAATACCGACCCGGAAGGGGTATATATCAATGGAGTGTCAAGAGACATCACTTTCCGTAACTGTAAGGTTTATAATATAAAAAGTACTTGTCTTGCAGGACATAACAACGGTGACTGGCGTAGTGCGCATGCGTTTCTAGTCATAGGAGATGATAACGGCACACCGATACGTAATCTGACAATTGAAAAATGCGAAATCTACGATATGCATACCGGAACCAGTGAAACGCTGACTATTGCCGGGAATGTTGACGGTTTTACCATACAGGATTGCGAAGTACATGATGTCGAGAATATCGGTATTATTGTGGCCGGAGGAGACAACTTGAATGCAGGTGGTAATATATCCGTAAATTATGCGCGTAACGGAGTGGTGAGACGAAACAAGGTATATCGGTGCTCTCATCAGGTCTCAAAGGATTTTTGGGAAGGTGTTTATAATAATCCTGCCGCTTATGGGGCGATTGGAATCTATGTTTGCGGAGGTGCAAGTACTATTATCGAGCAGAATATCGTGTGGGAATGTGACCGTGCTATCGGTTTGGTTAGCGAGAGTAATGTGCTGGCTACCAAAGATTGTATTGTGCGTAATAATTTTGTTTACAACAACTATCGTACGGGAATTTACCTGGGCGATTATATCGGATACACGGTAGGAGGTACGTCCGGATGTTATGTTGTAAATAACACGCTCTATCACAATAACCTGGTTGGCGGTGCGTTGAACGGAAGCAATAATTCGGAAAATATCAATGATGAAAAGGATAGCGAGGGTGAGATTCGCCTGGCTGAGAATTGTACTAATAATACAATAATGAACAACCTCATTTATGCTGTGACCGATAGGGATATTTTTGTCCGTAAATACACCCGGTCCGGTAGCAAGAACAAAATCGGCTACAATCTCTATTATTCTCCGACTTCTGCCAATCACAAGTGGTTTTGGGATGGTGTAGAATATACGAATTTCTCTTCATGGCAGAAAGCCAGCGGAGATGAGAATTCGCTTTATAATGTCGATCCGAAATTGGTGAGCCTTGACATATCCGCTCCTGATTTGCACTTACAATCAGGATCGCCCGCTAAGAACGCCGGTTATTTCATTGCCGCCTATTTCGTAGGTAGCTATGATATTGATGGTAATGCACGTTACAATGGAACAAATATCAGCATAGGAGCCGATCAGTAATAAAACAGATTATAGATTAAATTCAAAGATATTCAATTAAAGCCAAATAGAAATGAGAAAAAGTTTTTGTTCGCTCATAAGCTTTCTTCTATTTAGCTTGTTAGCATGCGGAGCTGCTTCTGCCCATTGGTATGTGGCTCCGACTGGTAATGATGCGAATAATGGAAGTAAAAGAAAACCTTTAAAAACAATAGCCGCAGCACTGCAGCGTGTCAATCCTGGTGATACCGTTTTCTTGCGGGAGGGATCATACGGAGAGTTTGTCGTTCCGACACGTTCAGGAAAACCCGGCAAGATGATAACGTTGAAAAGTTATCCTGGTGAAATTGCTAAAATAGACGGTTCCGACCTGTATATCAAAGGATGGGGCAATGCACTGGTACAGGTCAATAATATAGACTATATGCAATTTGAGAACTTGCATATCTGCCATGCCCACGATTCGGAGAACAACACAGATCCGGAAGGAATTTATATAACCGGAACGTCCGGTAACATAACATTCCGGGGATGCAAAGTATATGATATAAAGAATGACTGCCCGTTAGTTGACGCAAAAGGTGACTGGCGCAGCGCGCACGCAATTCTGGTCTTAGGTACGGATGACAACACGCCAATTCGCAACCTGCTGATAGAGAAGTGTGAAATCTTCGAAATTCATAGCGGCACAAGTGAAGCCTTTACATTGGCAGGCAATGTGGTCGACTTCACCATTCAGGACAATGAAGTACACGATGTGGAGAATATCGGTATCATCATTGCGGGAGGAGATAATCTGAACCCCAAAGGCGATATTTCGGTCAATTATGCACGCAACGGGGTAGTGCGTCGCAATAAAGTATACCGTTGTACACACGAAAAATCGCAGGACTATTGGAGCCAGTCCGTATCCAATGGCGGCGCGATCGGTATATACCTGTGCGGCAACGGAAACACGATTGTAGAGCAGAATGAGGTTTTCGAATGTGACCGTGGTATCGGGCTTTGCAGTGAAAGTTACAAGTTGCAGACCAAGGACTGTATCGTACGTGATAATTTTGTGTACAACAACTTCCGTACCGGTATCTATATGGGAGCTTATCTCGGTTTCGACGGACTAAGTACCAAAAACTGTTATGTTGTGAACAACACTCTGTTCAATAACAACCTCAAAGGCGGCCAACTGGACGGCACGAATAATTATCTCAAAGTGAATGATCGGGATAACAGCAGCGAAGGGGAAATCCGTCTTTCCGAGTTGTGTGAAGAGAATGTAATCGCCAATAATATCATTTATGCCGTATCCGACCGGGATATCTTTATCCGCAAATACACGACTTCGGGAAAGAATAATTATATCGGTGGCAATATCTATTTCTCACCCACGAAGAAGAACCATAAATGGATATGGGATGGTAAGGAGTACACCGACTTTTCCGCCTGGCAGGCTGTAAGTGGTGATAAGACATCAGTGTTCGATGTAGATCCACTATTGAAAAGTACCCGGCTACAACAACCTGACTTACATTTGAAATCCTCTTCGCCGGCGATAGGGACAGGACTCATATTTCAGGGCTATGTCCGGGGAATGTTCGACGTTGACGGCGATAAGCGTTGTGATAATCATCGTATTAACATAGGTGCAGATCAATAAAGTGTCCGCCTTTTCACTAGTTTAAATATACAAACCATGAAAATACTAAAACAATTCTTTTCTGTTCTTTTCGTGCTGCTGTGTGTAGTAGGCACTGGCTATGCCGCTACGTTCGATGGCGTACGCGAACTTGTGTCCCGCCGTGCCCCATGGCTGGGAAAACATATTCAATTCAAGGAAATTGCGTCTTCGGACGGTGATTGTTTCATATTGCAGACTGTCGGCAAGAAATTGGTGGTACAGGCCACGGGAGCAAATGCGGCGGCAGTCGGTGTCAACTGGTATCTGAAATATTATTGCCACCGCAGTATGTCTCATCTAGGTGACCAGCTCGCCCCCGTTACTGAGCTTCCGGTCATCGGGCAACCTGTAACAGTCAAAACCACATCTATATATCGCTATGCGCTGAACTACTGTACTTTCAATTATACCATGAGCTTTTATGACTGGGACGACTGGCAATGGGAACTTGACTGGATGGCACTCAACGGCGTGAACCTGATGCTTGTAGCCAACGGCTCGGAAGCTGTATGGCAAAACACGCTCCGCCGGATGAACTACTCGGAAAAAGAGATTGCCGATTTTATCACCGGACCGGCTTATAATGCCTGGTGGCTAATGGGAAATATCGAAGGTTGGGGTGGCCCTATGCCTCAGTCACAGATAGACAGCCGGAAGAAACTGGTGCAGAAAATGCTGAAGCGTATGAAGTCATTGGGGATTGAGCCGTTAATGCCCGGATTCTACGGAATGGTGCCGAGCAACCTGAAAAACAAGAGTAAGGCGCATATCATTCCGCAAGGAACTTGGGGTGCTTTCACTCGCCCGGATATTCTGGATCCTATGGACCCAGAGTTCGATCGTGTTGCAGCCATCTTTTATGACGAAACCCGCCGTTTGTACGGTTCGGACATTCGTTTCTTCTCCGGCGACCCTTTTCATGAGGGAGGAGCTACGGACGGCGTAGCGCTGGGAGATGCAGGACGAGCTATACAAAAAACGATGCAGAAACATTTTCCCGGATCTATCTGGGTGTTGCAAGGCTGGCAGGACAACCCGAAGCCGGGTTTGCTGGAAAAGCTGGATAAACGCTATGTATTGGTTCAGGAATTGTTCGGGGAGAATACCAATAATTGGGAAACCCGTAAAGGCTACGAAGGAACGCCTTTCATTTGGGCTACTGTTACAAACTTCGGCGAACGTCCCGGTATCAACGGAAAATTACAACGTTTTGCCGATGAAGTTTACCGTGCCTCGAATAGCGAATATGCGAAGTATATGAAAGGGGTAGGTATCTTGCCCGAAGGTATAAACAACAATCCTGTTACGTATGAATTGTTACTTGAACTGGTGTGGCACAAAGACCGGGTGGATGTAGACCAATGGATAGAATCTTATGTTACAGCCCGTTACGGACGTATCACCGATGAAATACGGACTGCCTGGAAGATGATGTTGAAATCTATTTATAGCAGTGAAGTCGGTTATCAGGAAGGACCGCCCGAAAACATCCTGTGCGCACGTCCCGCACTTGAACTCAAATCGGTTTCCTCTTGGGGTAGACTGGCTAAGAAGTATGATAGAGATCTTTACAAGAAAGCAGCGTTCCTTTTTGCCAAGGCAATGCCGGAATTTAATGAGGTTCGTACCTATCGCATTGATCTGATACACTTCCTGAGACAAGTCATTGCCAATGAAGCTGATTCGGTGTTCTATGATATGATAACTGCCTATCAAGAGAAGAAAGTTGAGAAATTTGAGCAGGAAGTTTCCAAATTCCTGATGATGATCGATACCGAAAATGAGTTGTTGGCACAGGACCCGTTTTTCCGTCTGAGCACTTGGCAGCAACAGGCCAAAGATGCAGGAAATACGGCCGCAGAGAAAAAGAACAACTTCCACAACCTGATGATGCTTATTACCTATTGGGGAGAACATGTGACATCGGAAGACAATTTGCATGACTATGCCTATAAAGAATGGGCCGGCATGATGAACACCTATTATAAGGAGCGTTGGCTCGTTTACTTCGATTACTTGCGTGCGTTGCTTCGCGGAGAGGAAGCGAAAGCGCCCGATTATTTCCATTGGGAACGCGAATGGGTGGAAAAGAATTTGCACATGGCGGACGATGCGCCACGAATGTCTTTGGAAGAAATTGTAAATAAGGTCACTGACAGGTAATATTGTTTTATGTAAAAAGAATGAAAGTTATGAACAGGATATTTATCAGTTTAATGATTACCCTTCTGCTTGTAGGCTTTTCCGGTTGCGGGCAGGAGAAAAGCACCATGCATCCCCTTGTGGTGGCTACTCCGGAACGTCCTTCAGGGCAGGAGGACGTCATTCAACTAACTGCTCCCAAGATGGACACGGTACGCGTGGGATTTATCGGACTGGGGATGCGTGGTCCGGGAGCTGTTGTCCGTTTTACACATATTCCGGGTATCCAAATCAAGGCTTTGTGTGATATACGTCAGGAATGTGTGGAAAAAGCCCAGAACATTCTCAAGGAAGCCGGTTTGCCGGAGGCTATGACCTATTACGGTGATGAGAACTCCTGGAAACAGTTGTGTGAAAGGGATGATATTGACCTTGTGTATGTGGCTACTGACTGGAAACACCATGCGGAAATGGGAGTGTATGCTATGGAACATGGCAAACACGTAGCTATCGAAGTTCCCGCTGCCATGACATTGGAGGAGATTTGGAGTTTGATAAATACTTCCGAAAGAACCCGCAAACACTGTATGCAACTGGAAAACTGTGTATATGATTTCTTTGAACTGACAACATTGAACATGGCACAGCAAGGAGTTTTCGGCGAGATTCTGCACGTTGAGGGCGCTTATATTCATAATTTGGAAGATTATTGGTCTTCTTACTGGAATAATTGGCGTATGGATTATAATCGCAACAATCGTGGGGATGTCTATGCGACGCATGGCATTGGCCCGGCTTGCCAACTACTCAATATTCATCGGGGAGACAGGATGAAGACATTGGTGGCTGTGGATACAAAGGCGGTTAACGGACCGGCATATATCCGGAAAACCACGGGCGAAGAAGTAAAAGATTTCCAGAACGGTGACCAGACAACTACTGTCATTCGCACGGAAAACGGTAAGACAATACTCATCCAGCATAACGTAATGACGCCACGCCCGTATAGCCGGATGTATCAACTGGTCGGCACTGACGGATATGCCAGCAAATATCCGGTGGAGGAATATTGCCTGCGCCCCGAACAGGTAGATACGAATGTTGTTGCCAACCATGAAAACCTGAATGCGCACGGTTCTTTGCCCGAAGATGTGAAACGGGAATTGATGAACAAATATAAGCATCCGATTCATCAGGAACTGGAAGAAACAGCCAAAAAGGTAGGCGGCCATGGTGGTATGGATTATATCATGGATTATCGTCTGGTGTATTGTCTGCGCAACGGATTACCGTTGGATATGGATGTGTATGATCTCGCCGAGTGGTGTTGCATGGCTGAGTTGACTCGCCTCTCTTTGGAAAATGGTTCGGCTCCGGTGGCTGTTCCCGACTTTACCCGTGGAGGCTGGAATAAGGTAAGTAAATTCCGGCATGCATTTGTACAATAGGTATAGAAATAAAAATATAACAATCATCTATTATGAATAAAGGACAAAGGCTTTATAAGTTCATACTGGGTTTGCTCATGCCGTTTCTGTTTTTGGCTTGCTCCTCTAAAGAGCGTATTAAGATAGACGGCGGAACTTTCAATGTTGACGGTAAGGATGTGCAGTTGATTTGCGGCGAGATGCACTACGCCCGTATTCCTCACGAATATTGGCGCGACCGTTTGAAAAGGGCACGTGCCATGGGATTGAATACAATATCAGTCTATGTGTTCTGGAACTTTCACGAACGACAGCCCGGTGAGTTTGATTTCAGCGGGCAGGCGGATGTTGCCGAATTTGTACGTCTGGCACAGGAGGAAGGCTTGTATGTGATTCTCCGTCCGGGTCCGTATGCTTGTGCTGAGTGGGACTTCGGCGGTTATCCTTCTTGGTTGTTGAAAGAAAAGGACATGGTCTACCGCAGCAAAGATCCCCGCTTCCTGGAGTATTGCGAACGTTATATAAAAGCGCTTGGCAAACAACTGGCCCCGTTGACGGTCAATAACGGCGGAAACATATTAATGGTGCAGGTAGAAAACGAGTACGGTTCGTATGCGGCGGATAAAGAATATCTGGCAGCTCTCCGCGATATGATAAAAGATGCCGGATTCAATGTTCCGCTATTTACTTGCGACGGTGGTGGGCAGGTTGAGGCCGGACACATCGACGGTGCATTGCCGACATTGAACGGAGTGTTCAGCGAAGATATCTTTAAGATCATCGATAAATATCATCCGGGCGGTCCGTATTTTGTGGCGGAATTTTATCCGGCCTGGTTCGATGTATGGGGACAGCGCCATTCGACAGTCGACTATAAACGCCCTGCCGAGCAACTCGATTGGATGTTGGGACAAGGCGTATCCGTTAGTATGTATATGTTCCACGGAGGAACAAATTTCTGGTACATGAATGGTGCCAATACGGCTGGAGGATATCGTCCGCAGCCCACCAGCTATGATTATGACGCGCCTCTGGGTGAATGGGGAAACTGTTACCCGAAATATTATGCTTTCAGGGAAGTCATTCAGAAGCATCTGCCTCATGGAACCGTATTGCCCGAGGTTCCCGCCGACAATCCGACAACAACCTTCGCAACGATTGAACTGAAAGAAAGTGCTTCTTTGCAGGCTGCTTTTCACCAGACTACCGAATCGGAAAATGTCCTTTCAATGGAAGATCTGGGAGTCGACTTCGGTTACATACACTATCAGACTACCATAAACAAGGCAGGCAAACAGAAACTTATTATACAGGATTTGCGTGATTATGCGGTAATTCTGGTTGACGGAAAGCAAGTGGCAAGTCTGGATCGCCGTTACAATCAGAATAATGTAATGCTGGATATACAGAAAGCTCCTGCTACCCTGGAGATACTGGTAGAAAATACAGGACGTGTTAATTATGGTCCCGATATTTTGTTCAACCGGAAAGGAATTACGAACCAGGTGCTGTGTGGAGATGAAAAGTTGACAGGTTGGTCTATCACTCCTCTGCCACTTTATAAAGAGAAAGTTTCGGAAATGAACTTTGGCGAAAGTATCCAGGGAAAACCTGCTTTCCATAAGGGAATATTTACCGTTCGGCAGAAAGGCGACTGTTTCGTTGATATGAGCCGTTGGGGGAAAGGGGCTGTCTGGGTAAATGGTAAATCGCTCGGGCGTTTTTGGAATATCGGTCCTCAACAGACTTTATATCTGCCTGCCCCATGGTTGAAAGAAGGGGAGAATGAGATTGTCGTTTTTGAAATGGAAGATACCGGAAACCGTGTTCTGCAAGGACTGGACCGACCGATTCTCGACAGCCTCGGTGTAGACAAGAATTATCAGAAGGGACAGCTTCGTGTGGTTACGGGTACTCCTACGCTCGACGAAGGGGATATCATTCTGAAAGCTACTTTGAAAGAAATGAACGAGTGGCAACAGTTCGATTTCCCTGTTGCTGCAACCTTCCGTCATTTTTGCATCGAGACTCTTTCCTCGTATACGGATGACAATCAGGCTTGTATCTCGGAAGTGGAATTGCTGGATGATAAAGGTCAGGTGATTGATAAAACGAAATGGAAAGTTGTCTATGTAGACAGTGAACTGGCGGACCAGAATCTGGGAGTAGGGGAGAACTTATACGACGGAGATGTTTCGTCCTTCTGGCATACGGACCCGACAGCGAAAGCTTCTCATCCGCATCAGATCATAATTGATATGCAGGAGATATATAAAGTTACTGCTTTCCGGGTGAAAGTGCGCGAAGGCTCATTCTTATCCGGTAAAGTAAAAGAGTTCCAATTATATACCCGTCCGCAGTTCTTCCTGTTTCATTGATAAGATAAATCAGGGAGATACGTCAAAAAACTAAGTAATGTTTTACCGTAGGGATGTGGTTTGCCTGTCTGAAGATAATTTGTTATATGTCTTCAGGCAGGTATCTTCCTGTCCCTTACGGTAGATCTTTTTTGGGGGATGGCATCTCTCTTAAAATCTATAAGCTGAATAACTTGAACTTAGTTTTCTACCAGAAAAGATTTTTCAGTTTCATATCTCATAT
>OHTK01000487.1_pt1 | contig 19146 bp, 16 predicted proteins | sample 1578931 | NCBI WGS metagenome assembly OHTK01 (sample SAMEA3879553, study PRJEB24766) | human gut metagenome | biome: human-associated habitat; feature: feces | place: USA | collected 1985/1987 | reverse complement strand
CAAAAAGTTTCAAAAAAGTTCAATTTTTTTCAATCATTGACTTTTAAGCGAGACTGACATGGCTGCGAAACCGCTTGTTTGCTGACTTTCTGCACATTTACATTGTAATCAGAAAGCAAAGACCTACTGTTATATTCCTGTATGCATTTTTAGTAGGTGATAATTCTTGCTGGTTGAGATATTTTCAGAATAAAAGCACACGCAAACATCCAATACAGCTTATTGCGTAGGTCTCTGCTCTGAAGCCATAGCAATATTATAAGAAAACCACCCACTAATTATGTTATCCAATAGCTTCTAGTAGGCATTCGCCCCATAACACAGCACCCACATCCCTATAACACATTCCCGTAACACATCTTCTCATTGCAATCTGCCATAACGCATTAACACATTTTCTCAATCACTCAAATATTGACATAGTAACAACATCAATATACTTTCGAAGCCACTTATTTACTGTCTTTTTTCATTATACCCATTAAATAAAGGAGGTCTTATGCGACCTCCCTGATTATTCCTATGCTTTTAATGCATTCTTAGCTTCATCTGTTATCTCTCTCTGATAAGCTATCTCATTTTCAATATTTCTTGCAACCTCATTAGCAGTATATGCTGCATCTATTACTTTCTTAAGCACATTTCCAACATCATCTGCTTTTTCCTTCTGCTTTGATGAATTATCATAAATATTCTTCATAGCTGTGACCGTTTCATCAACCGAGGTCTGTACTTTATTAATTGTGTCTGTTATCTCTTTGGACGACTTAGCTGACTGAGCAGCAAGATTTCTTACCTCACTGGCAACAACAGCAAATCCCCTGCCATGTTCACCGGCTCTTGCGGCTTCTATTGATGCATTAAGTGAAAGTATATTGGTTCTGTTAGATATTGAACTAATAACAGCTGCAAATTCTTCAATCTTCTTAGACAAAGCTTCAAGTTCTTTAATCTTAGCTGAAGACTCCTCCACAACTTTATTCATTGATTCTATCATTCCAAGAATCTCTTCTACACTTGACATGCTTTCCTTAACCAGATTAAGAGATGTATCTGACGAATTAATAACATCAAATGCATCTTTTTCAAGCTTTTCCTGTGAATCATCAAGTCCATTAAGAATATTGGTGAGATTATTCACCATTGCTTCGTTACTCATAAGTAATCCCCCATCCTGTGTATTTTATATCAGTTTAATTGCTTCCTGAACATTATTAACACCAATTATTTCAATTTTATCATTCTTCTTTATGTTTTTCAAGCATACACCCGGCAATATACATGTTTTAAAACCAAGCTTAACAGCTTCATTAACTCTCTGTTGTGCCTGGCTTACAGCTCTCACCTCACCTGCAAGTCCAACTTCACCAAATATAACTGTCTTTTCGTCTATTGCCCTGTTCTTAAAGCTGCTCACAAGGGCCATCACAATTCCCAAATCAAGCGCTGGCTCACTTACTTTAATTCCACCTGCAACATTCACATAAGCATCACTGCCTGACATATGTATACCTGCTCTCTTTTCAAGAACAGCCATAAGAAGATTAACCCTGTTATAGTCAGTACCTGCAGCAGTCCTTCTTGCCATTCCAAAATTAGAATCGCACACCAGTGCCTGAATCTCTACCATTATAGGGCGTGTTCCTTCCAAAAGGCACACAACAACTGAACCTGATGCATTCTCTGGTCTTCCATTAAGCATATATTCTGATGGATTCTCAACTTCCGACAGGCCGCTCTGCTGCATTTCAAATACACCAATTTCATTAGTTGAGCCAAATCTGTTTTTTACGCCTCTTAATATCCTGTATGAAGCATATCTGTCGCCTTCAAAATAAAGCACCGTATCAACCATATGCTCAAGCATTCTTGGTCCGGCAACTGTTCCTTCCTTGGTAACATGTCCTACAATGAATATAGTAATGTTCAGTCCCTTCGCAAGCTGCATAAGTATTGATGTTGTCTCTCTTACCTGAGAAACACTTCCAGGCGCTGCTGCCACATCTTCTTTATACATAGTCTGTATCGAATCAATTATCACAATCTCAGGCTTATTTCTTGTAAGAATATCTTCTATGCTATCTAAGCTTGTCTCACATAATAACTTAAGTGTTCCACTGCATTGGCCAATTCTGTCTGCCCTTAGCTTTATCTGCTTTAGCGATTCTTCACCGGATATATAAAGTACATCTTTTCCTGCTGCTGACAGGTTGTAACACATCTGAAGCAGAAGTGTTGACTTTCCTATTCCAGGATCTCCTCCTACAAGCACTAAAGAACCCGCAACAATTCCTCCACCAAGCACTCTGTCAAGCTCAGCTATACCTGTGGATGTTCTGTCATTTTCTTCAAAGCTTACACTATTTATCTCTACAGGAACAGGCGCTGATGATGCCGCTGCCCTCTGGCTTGTGCCTGCTATTCCTTTGGCTGACTTAGGTTTACTTACTGGTTCTTCTACAAATGTGTTCCATTCCTTACACGCCGGACACTGCCCGAACCATTTAGCAGACTCATATCCACATTCTTTACAAAAAAAAGCTGTATTCTTTGCCTTTGCCATACATCCCCCTAAAAAAGGCTGCCACAACATATAAATGTGTAGCAGCCCTGTAAAATCAAAATACTTTTAATTATAATCAAGCCTTCTTAATATCTACTTTAACAGGCTTCTCACCATCAAATTCAACTGAAAGAACAAGCTTACCACCCATATTAGTAGCCATTGTTCCTGCATCTTTATCGTTAATTCTGATATCATATGATGTACCTTCTTCAAGGCCTAATGTAATCTGTGCATCCTCATTACCTTCTACCATAAATGATACACTTGTATCTGTTGCCTTAAAATCATTAACAGCTGTACCCGGAACAGATTCATATACAAAAGAGCCGTTCTTCTCAAGCTTTGTGATTTCGTTAAATGTCTTAACTTTGTATGTATCCCCACAATGTTCGAAATCTGGCAGCTTTGACTTGGTATCCAACTTATAATTACCAAAACTGATTGCTCCATCCGCTTCTGAACGAATCAATTCATTTACTACTGGCATATTATTATCCTCCTATATGTTACGATATGTATGTACTGATTATACAATAAACTGACAAAAAGCGCCAGCAATTTGTCAGTTGTTTATTGTTTATTTATTAATTTATTTATTCATTCCTCTCTTGAGAGTAAAGTTAAGCTTATTGTCCTTTACAGTTATCTTCACTTTATTGCCAGCGTGGACTTTTCCCATAAGAATCCGCTCTGCAAGAACATCTTCAACCTCATTCTGGATTGTACGGCGTAATGGTCTTGCACCATATTTAGAATCATACCCCTTATCAACAAGCCACTGTCTAGCTGCATCATCAAGCTCTATTGATAATTTCATCTGTTCCATAATACGCTTATTGACATTGGCAATCATTATATCGACAATCTGTGCTATCTGCTCTTTTCCAAGAACATGGAATACAACTATATCATCTATTCGGTTAATGAATTCTGGCTTGAATATTCTCTTAACCTCGTCCATAACCTTGCCCTTCATCTCCTCATGATTCTGCTGCTCAGTCATTCCTGACGAGAATCCCAGTGATTTAGGTGATACAATATTTTCAGCTCCAGCATTGCTAGTCATTATAATTATAGTATTCTTGAAATCTATAACCCTGCCTGTTGAATCAGTGATATGCCCGTCGTCAAGCACCTGTAAAAGTATATTAAATACATCCGGGTGGGCTTTCTCAACTTCATCAAAAAGAATTACAGAGTATGGATTTCTTCTTACCTTCTCACTAAGCTGTCCTCCCTCATCATATCCAACATATCCCGGAGGTGAACCTATAAGCTTTGACACCGTATGCTTCTCCATAAATTCCGACATATCAACTCTTATAAGAGAATTCTCTGTACCAAACATAGCATCTGCCAGTGCCTTTGAAAGTTCTGTCTTACCTACACCCGTAGGTCCTAAAAACAGGAATGAGCCAATTGGTCTGTTAGGATCTTTAAGTCCTACCCTTCCTCTTCGGATTGCTTTAGCAACTGCTGTAACAGCCTCGTCCTGTCCAATAACTCTGTTGTGCAGAGTTTCCTCAAGCTTCATAAGACGTTCTGATTCTGCCTGTGCAATTCTCTGTACAGGAATCTTTGTCCATGTTGATACAACAGAAGCAATCTCATCCTCATCAACAATAAGATTATTCTCATTAATGCTGTCCTGCCATTGCTTTGTCATTTTTTCAAGCTGTTCTTTTTTCTTTAACTGTTTCTTCTTAATTTCACCAGCCTGCTCATAAGCTTCTGACTTTATTGCTTCTTCCTTATCCTTGGTAAGCTGCTCTATCTGTGCCTCTAATGTCTTAATCTCATCAGGCATTACATATGCATCAAGCCTTGTCTTAGAAGATGCTTCATCAATAAGATCAATAGCCTTATCAGGAAGGAATCTGTCATTGATATATCTCTTAGATAACTTAACAGCTGCAACTACTGCCTCATCTGTAATTGTAACATGATGATGCTCTTCATACCTGCCCTTAAGGCCTCTTAATATCTGAATTGCCTCTTCTGCCGTAGGTTCTTCAACCTTAACAGGCTGGAATCTTCTCTCAAGAGCAGCATCCTTCTCAATATGTTTTCTATACTCCTCAAGAGTTGTAGCACCAATAAGCTGGATTTCTCCTCTTGCAAGAGATGGTTTTAATATATTAGACGCATCTATTGCTCCCTCTGCTCCTCCAGCACCTATTATTGTGTGAATCTCATCCAGAAAAAGTAATACATTTCCAGCATTTTTAACCTCTGCTATTACCTTCTTGATTCTTTCCTCAAATTCACCCCTGTACTTAGAACCGGCAACCATACCTGACAAATCTAATGTCAGAAGACGCTTGTCCTTAATTGTCTCAGGCACATTTCCTTCAACTATTCTGGCTGCAAGTCCTTCTGCTATGGCAGTCTTACCAACTCCCGGTTCACCTATAAGGCAAGGATTATTCTTAGTTCTTCTGCTCAATATCTGAATAACCCTCTGAATCTCTTCTTCCCTGCCAATAACAGGGTCCAATCTGCCTTCTCTTGCCATCTGTGTAAGATCCCTGCTGTACTGGTCGAGAGTTGCTGTGCTTTTTTTATCATTTCCTCTTGGTCTTCCATTCTGGAAATCTTCTTTAACCCTGCCGGCATCTTCTCCCATAGCCATAAGAAGATCAACATACATCTTCTTGACAGGAACCCCTATAGTATTAAGAAGCCTTGAAGCTACGCTGTCTGTTTCTTTTATTATTGCTATTAAAATGTGTTCTGTTCCTATAAGCTCTGACTTAAATCTTGCTGCCTCTCTTGCTGCATTATCGAGTATATGTCTGACCCTTGGAGTATATCCTGATGGTTCTTTGACATTAACTACACTATCTGGTGCTATAAGCTGGCACACAAGATTAATTATCTTCTCATCCGTAATATCATTGCTAAGAAGAACTGAAGATGCAAGTCCGCCCTCCGCTTTGATAAGTCCTATAAGAAGATGCTCTGAACCTATATAACCATGACCTAACATAGCCGCTGTATCTGCCGCATAATTAAGTGCCTCCTGCGCTTTGCTGGTAAATCTGCTCTGCATATCTATAACCCTTTCTATGATTGATTTCGTAAATATCTGTTAATGTATTGTTGGAAGATGTTCTCTTATAAAATCAGCTCGTGACACTTCCAGTTCCTCTTCATCCATATCCTTGTTAGAAATCATAAGAAGATTTGCCGGATGAATTCCAATCATAAGCTGATATATATTACTCTCATCAAATCCGTCAGCCTTAATAAGCCCTGATGCAAGTCCGAATCTTATCTGGGAAAGCAGCAGCTCTCCATCATTAAGTGTAACCTTTCTGGCATATTTTAACACACCATATGACCTGTACACCATATCAAGTGCTGTCATTTTTCTTTTTGTAATATACTGCTTCCTGTAATTTCTTTCCTGTGCAATAATCTGTTCTGCTATATTATCCAGATTGTCAATTATATCTTTCTCACTCTTTCCAAGTGTTACCAGATTAGTAAGCTGGTATATATCACCTAAAGCTCTGTTATTGTCACCCTCCATTGCTTTTAGCACAAGTCCGAATCTTCCAACCTCAGGAATCAGCCCTGATATTTTATCATTTCCTGCAAGTGCTGGCAAATGTAGCATATAACTTGCTCTCATTCCTGTACCTGCATTAGATGGAAGGGTTGTAAGATAGCCAAACTTCTGATCATACGAATAGTCAAGTACATCTCCGATAACATCATCCATCTTATCAGCCAGTGTATACGCTTTCTGCATATTCATTCCAGCAGCAAATGCCTGTATTCTTATATGATCCTCTTCATTAATCATTATTGACACATCTTCATCAGGTGCAACAAATCCTGCTGCGTAATCCTGCTTTTCAAGATACGGACTTATAACATGTCTCTCCCTCATGCCCATCTTCTGATAAGCATCAAGATAGTCAAAATTATATGAATTATAACCGCTTATTGGCGACACTGTCTTTAACTGGTCAGTAACATTTTTTACCAGCTTTTTAGCATCTGTGTCTGACATCTTGTAAGAAAAATTATATCCATTAATATTACGGGCAAGCCTTACTCTGCTTGATATAACAACATCAGAGTTATTGCCGCCCTCTTCAAACCATCTAAGCATCGTGACCGCCTCCCTGTGTTGAATCATCCGTATTATCCATTTTCTTTAACTGGTGAATCATGTCCCTTAATCTGGCTGCCTCTTCATAATTCTCTATCTCAACAGCCTCTCTTAACTTTATCCCCAGTTCCCTGATACGACTTTCATAATCATCATTTTCATCCTGCATGACTGGCAGAGTATCTGTCTCATTATTTTCATCAGACAGCCCTGAGTATTTCTTATATATCTTTCCCCTATGAACTGAATCTCCATGCAGTCTTTTCATATTATCCTCAATAAGAGGTCCGAATACCCCATAGCACTCAGCACAACCAAATTTACCAACCATAGTAAATTCATCAAATGTCATTCCACAGCCTGGGCATCTGATATGCATCATAGGTCCGTCTTCCACCTGGGCTGAATTACCAGCCAGCAGACCCGTCAGAAGCCTTACAAATGGAAACTCCGCATCTGAACTGTCTGACATTCCTGCAAAATTAAGCCTTCTTGCACAATCCATGCATATATGGTGTTCCTTCTTAACTCCGTTAATTATTTCTGTATAATGAATTGAAGCTTCATTCTGATGACAATTCTCACAAAGCATATTATTCCTTTCCAGTCAGGAATCACATTCCTGCTTTATTCAAATACTCTCATCTTAGTTAAAGCATAGTAAGGTCCAAAATATGTTATTAATGCAACCATAAAGGCTATTACCAGTGCCAGAACATTAGATGATGTAAGTGTATACATTCCCTTATATGAAAGCCATGTGAACACGCCCATTATAAGTGCCGATATACCTGGTTTTGCAAATACACTTATATACGGCATCGTATAATCAATCTCCTGATATAAGGTTCTTAGATTAAGTATAAATATTAATATTGGAAATGTTGCATTACCTATAACCACTGCATATATTCCTAGTGCCGAGAACTTAAGAAGCACGAATACCAGCACAATATGAACAGCAAGTGATATAGATGAATGAATCATTGGTACATTTACACGGTCAATTCCCTGCAGTGCTGTACTTGTAACTGTAGAGAGTGTATAGAATACTACCGCAATCGCACCTATTTTTAACATCATTCCACCCTGAGCGCTGTTATAGCGGGAAAATAACAGCTTTATTATAGACTGACCTATAACAAACAGCCCTACAAATGATGGAACAGCAATAAACATGTTAGTCTTTAATGTCTTAGTAATCTTATCATATATAGAATCATAATCCCTGTCTGTAAATGATGCAACAACGCTAGGCAGCATCGAAGCAGACATTGCAGATGCAACCCCCTGTGGAATTCCTATAAGCAGGCTGTAGCTTGAACTGAAATTACCAAGATCCATAGATATGCTCTTAGTAATATCTCTTCCAACCATTATATTGCTAAACATTACATCGTCTATCAAAGCACTTATCTGATAAAATGTCTGTCCAAGTATAATTGGTATCATTGTATATATGATTATCTTACAAATCTGCCCTGTGCTCTGGTTCTCTGTATGTCTGTCTTTTCTTTTCAGTCTGTTAAATGTCGGTGTATATACCGCATACAAAAATCCCATGAATAAAACAGCCGTAAGTGCTCCCATCGCAGTACCAAGCGTACTTCCTGCCGCTCCATATGCAGCCACATCAGGTGATGAAGCAAATGCTTTCATCATTCCATATCCTGCTGCAATACTAACAATCGCATTAACAATCTGTTCAAGTATCTGCGATACCGCAGTTGGAATCATTGTGCTCTGTCCCTGAAAGAAGCCTCTTATAACTCCAAGAATTGCAACAAGGAATATTGTCGGTGCAAGAATTCTTAATGGAATCGCAAGTCCCGGAAGTCCTCCTCCATATATAACATTCTCTATAAATGAAGCGCCAAAAAATACAAGAAGTGCTGCAATTCCTCCTGTACACACTGCAACCATTAAAGAACATCTTAATACCTTAGCTGCACTTTTATATCTTCTCTTTGTAAATCTTGCTGACACAAGCTTTGATACAGCCATTGGCAGTCCGTACGAAGACAACACAAGCATTATATTATATATGTTGAAAGCAGCTCCATATATACCATTACCTTCACTTCCTATAATATTAACTACAGGAATTCTGTAAAGCATGCCTATTATCCTGACAAGAATGCCTGCGATTGCAAGAATACTTCCATGAACTATAAAATTACGTTTATTAGACTCCGACATATTCATCTCCAACTCTTATGTAATAATTGTTTTCGAATTAGATTTTACATCTTATATACAATAAAATCCATTAATTTTTTGTTAAAAAAAGCCGTTCCAACCGCATACGATTAGAACGACTTATATTTTTATATTAATTAATTAATTAAGAAATCAGCAAGCATCCATGTACCATTCTGTTTTACAAATGTATATGTAAGCGATGTCTTATATGTTGTATTACCTGTCTTGTAATCAACATAAAGGTCATAATATACATCACATGAGAAACATTTGTCTGAATACTTTCTGAAATTAGTAATAGATTCATTGTTGAACTGATAAGTATATGACTTACCCCACAGATATGCCCATATAGCTGGAATGTCACTTACATATTCAGCTGCAGTACCAACCATATAGCTTGAAAGCTTAGAAAGACTTCCCCTGTTGATAATATAAGCTCCATACTGTTCCGCTATTGTATATATCCTTGATTCCATACTTTTATACAATTCATCATCCGATGGATAGTAAATTGTATATCCTGTCTTCTTGTCATAATCAACTGTCAGATCTTTACCATTAAGCTTTGCTGTTATATCAGGCTTTGCTATAAGCTGTCCTACATCATACACATCATTAGTTGGTACCGTAACATAATCTGATACATGCAGACAAGGTGCAAACTTAACTTCTGACTCTGTCTTGTATGTATCAGTAACCTGTACTCCATTAATATAAACATCAGCACCTGTTGGAGCTGTTATTTTAACTTCTGCAAGGTTCTTTGTAAAATCTCCAAAAGAAATAGTTCCAAGAGTCCATTTATTAAATTTATGTGCATTCTTTCCTGCCGATTCAAGTTCAACCTTTGCTATCGGCGTATCACCTGCATATACTACATACACAGGAGTTTTTTCAGAATATTCACCAGCCTTTTTCTTATATGATACTGTACCGTCATTTAACCTGTCTGTAAAATATGCTGCTATCGTATCATTCGTTTCAAACTCATTTACTTTCACGTCATTATCTGATAAAAGCTTTCCAATCCCATCAGGAGTAAACTGATTCACAATCTTATCCATTGTTCCTGATGGCATTCCCTCTTCATAATCTTTTAAAAGACTATGAAGCATAATTAATGTAATCACACCTGCCAGAAGAAGAATCCCGCAGTATATACATAAGAATTTTTTAAAATTTGAAAGCTTCTTTTTTCTTTTATTATTTCGTGGCATACTACTTTTCTCCTCCTTACTTAATTAAAAATGCTGTCGGACAGCTTCTTGGACCTGTTGGTGAATATGGTACATTTATTACTTCACCATCATAATACATCTGTGTTGATGTTCCACCATCCATTGTAGATGCATTTACAGCTCCATACTGTGCCATAATATCCTGTAGGTCTGAAAATGTAGCACCTATACTGTTAGGCTGTCTTCCATCTACTGCAAGAAGAAGAATCTTTCCATCTGCTGTCTGTCCTATGGCAGTTCTCGGATTAGTTCCCCCTGCAATACCAACAATATCCTGAGCCTCTCCATTAACAATAAGAAATGGACCAATATGATTGCTTATGCTTACGCAGTCTCTTATATTAAGTTCCTTTGCCTTTGCAGCATTCATATTACCAAGAACAAGCTTATTATCAAATGTAATTCCGGTAACATGAGATGTTCCGCCATTATCATTAAGAATCTCTCCGTCTTTCATTACAAGACCAATCGGCATTGCTGTATAAGTTGTTTCTCCATCAACAAATTCTCCGCCATTAACTCCTCCGATTGCATCATATCTCTTTGCAATATCTGCAACAACCATTCCATTTCCATTGGTAAATTCAGGAACTGTTCCCACAAATAATCTGCTTGGATCTTTTACAATCATGAGTTTTCCAGAATATGTAGCACCCTTTACGTCCACAATCTCAATATCAGGAGTTTCCGGATCCTGGGCTGCTGTATCAATATTTACAAGTCCCGCATCTGTTATCTCATCTGTATCTTTAATTGCGTTATTGGCCTTAATCTGGTCTATCTCATCCTGAGAGCAGAACCAGTTAGCAAGAAATCCTATTGCACTTGTCTCCTGTACAGAAAGTACAAACTGAATCTTTGCTGTCTTAGATGGTCCATACACAAGCATTGCCATAACAGCATACAGAAATATCACCAGAATAAGAATAGTTGACAAAAGTGTCGCACCGACTCTTCCTGCCCATACAAGAACTGGATTCTTCTTTTTATTTTTATTTCTTCTATTAGATGTATTGCCACCCTGTGGCTTATCGTTAGCATACGACTTTTCATCTTCATAGCTGTCATCTAAAACATCAAACGGATCAAAATCATCAATATCTTCAAGTTCAAAATCATCAACGATATCTATATCGTCAATATTATTCTTTCTTTTTGCCACTATAACTTCCTCCTAAACCGTTACTTAAAAACCCATCTTTTCTGAATCTGATAACTTACAAAGAACAATGCAAGATCAATTATTATCTTGGCAATTCCTGAAAGCACAATGCTTAATGCCAGTAGCTTTGTAGCAATATACACCAAAGCATAAGAACAAGCAAGCTGACAGAACCATAAAATGTAATATCTTACCACCGTCTGTTTAAGCCCGGACTGTGATTTAAATACTGCATTTCTGTTAAGCGAGAAATTGAAAACTGATGAAAGCACTCTTGCCGCTGCTGTACTTATGAATATTCTTAAGCTGACTGTAAGCCCTATAAGCACAAATTCAAGCACATTAAATATTATATTATCTATAGCCCACGAAGCAATAGAGCTTCCTACATATTTCATACCTGTGCTTTTAAATAAATATTTAAATATCACTTTGTATATCTTAATTGAATCTTTGACAGGATTAAAATGTGATGATGAATTATCTTCTATGTACACAGTTTCTATCGATTCTTCCTGAAATCCAATATTATACTTTTTGAAAGCAAGCAGCATATTAGTCTCATACTCAAATCGTTCGCCTTCTACCTTGTCAAATGTCTCAAGGTACTTGTAAGGTATTGCTCTTAAGCCGGTCTGGGTGTCCGAAATATTCAATCTGCAAAGCACCTTAAACACTCCACTAGTCATATTATTACCAAATTTACTTCTTGCCGGTACATCATCACCAGTAAAATCCCTTACGCCTAAAACGACATTGCCTGTACTGACCATTGTTTCACTGCATTTCTTAATATCTTTGGCACGATGCTGATTATCACCATCTACTGTCACAACTCCATCAATATCTTTTCTATTCTCAAGGCAGAATTCAAATGCAGTCTTCAAGCCTCTTCCTTTTCCCTTGTTAACTTCATGTGTAAGAATTGTACATTCACTATGTGCTGCTACTTCTTTAAAAGGAGCCATATGTTCCTCATCACTTCCATCATTAACAATAATGATGTCCTTAAAGCCTTCTTCAAGTAAAGCATCAACTACAGCTACAAGCTTATTATCAGGATTCAGTGACGGTATAATAACCGATACTTTCATAATATTCATCCCACTCTTTGCTAATATTTATAGTGCTTTTCCATTTAAACGCACCGTATTTAGAATATAATAATTTCCTAAAGATTGCAATAAAAATTTCATATACTGTGTAACAGGGTCATGCTGTAAGCCATAATATTGTATTGTAGATTAATTTTGGAGGACTTTTACATGAGTGATTTAGCAGCAACAAACTGCGGAGGATGCGGCGGATGTGGAGATAACTGCAATTCTATTGTATGGATTATCATTCTCCTTCTCCTCTTTGACGGAAATAACGGATATGGATGCAACAATGGTTGTGGAAATGGTTGCAATTCCTTCTGGATTATAATTCTCCTCTTCTTCTGCTGTGGATGTGGCAATGGAACTAACTTCCTCAATGGCTTTGGTTGCGGATGCAACAACGGATGCGGATGCAACAGTGGATGCGGATGCCAGTAATTATTTAATATGGGGCTGCCTTAAACGGCAGCCCTTATATATTAATTATTATTATGTTCCATCATACATTTTCCATCTATTTCATATATGGTATTCTCTTCTTCAACAAGTATATTGCCATTGTCCTGAACATCCATATTAATTACCATATCATAATTCCTTTTTTATATATTATATGGGCTTATTTATTAATTGCTAAGACTTACAGGCATAATTAAGACATATAACCTAATATATATAGAATAAAATATTCCGCCGAGAGTTCACATGAAAGAACTTCCCATAACAGAATTTGATATGCAGACACTGCCACAATTCATACAGCTTGCCAAAGCAATTCTTCCTTTTATGGAATTTAATACCCAGCAGACACTTAGTCCTCTGCTCCGTGCATATGAATTTTCATGTACAATGAACTATTACAGCCGCCCTGAAAGCCTTCGTATTGCGGCATGTTCTGCAAAGCCCCACCTTTCATTAAACAGTCCAATACAGGATATACTTTCAGATGAAAATATCATGAATGTTATTCTTACTTACTGTCCAGACAATCTACGGAATATTCTGAGTAATTTTAAGAACTATAACAAAATGTCCGATTTGTTCAACATTTTAAATCGTGATCAGAATGGCAGTAATAGTTTTCTTAATCCTGCCCAGCAAAAAATGTATGAAGCTTATACAGAACAGTTAAACAATCTTAATCTTTAATATTTGGAGGACTTTATGTCAGAATTAGATTTTAGAAAGCAGCTTCTTCTCAACGAATTCAAGACTTTATCCCAGGGAAAGAAAAATGATGAAATCATTCCTCTTCTTTTCGCTATTAATGATAAAGCTAAAAAATCCGGTATAACCTTCACAAAAGAAGATTGTCAGTTAGTCATCAACAGTATGTCTGGACAGCTAAGCGAAAAAGAGCTCAGGCTTCTGCCTGAGCTTCTCTCTCTTCTTAATATGAATTAATGTTTTATTATTCTTAATTATTTTGCAACAATATTAACAATTCTTCCCGGTACATATATTTCTTTAATAATGTTACCAGAAAGCCTGCTTCCAAGTGCTTCCTTAGCGGCAGCAATTACACTGTCCTTGTCAGCATCCTTGGCGATATTGATAGTAGCCTTAGTCTTTCCATTAATCTGGACTGCTATCTCAACCGTTGACTCAACTGTCTTAGCTTCATCGTATTCAGGCCATGTCTGCTGATATACTCTTCCATTCTCGCCGATTGCTTCCCACATCTCTTCTGTAATGTGTGGAGCAACCGGATTAAGTAAGATAAGGTATGTCTTGAGTTCTCCCCTAGTAATCTTACCTGCCTTGCTGAAATCATTGAGCATAGTCATGAGCTGTGCAATAGCTGTATTGTATTTCAGATTCTCATAATCAAACGAAACTTTCTTAATTGTCTGATGCATCTTTGTCTCAAATTCCTTAGAGAAACCTTCCTCATCAGTCATTATATCCTGAAGCTTCCATACTCTGTCTAAGAATCTGCGGCAGCCCTTAACGCCATCCTCTGACCATGAAGCTGCTGCGTCAAATGCACCGATAAACATCTCGTATGTTCTTAATGTATCTGCACCATAATCTCTTACGATATCATCAGGATTAACAACATTGCCTCTTGACTTACTCATCTTCTCGCCGTTCTCACCAAGAATCATACCGTGGGATGTTCTCTTCTGATATGGCTCTGGGCAAGGTACAACCTTCTGGTCGTAAAGGAATCTGTGCCAGAATCTTGAATAGAGTAAGTGTAATGTTGTATGCTCCATTCCTCCGTTATACCAGTCTACCGGAAGCCAGTACTTAAGTGCTTCCTGACTTGCGAGTGTCTCTGTGTTATGTGGATCTGTATATCTTAAGAAATACCATGACGATCCAGCCCACTGAGGCATTGTATCAGTCTCTCTCTTAGCTGGTCCGCCACAGCATGGGCATGTTGTATTAACCCAGTCTGTCATGGCTGCAAGAGGTGATTCTCCATTATCTGTAGGCATATAACTTTCTACCTCTGGAAGCAGTAATGGAAGTTCGCTCTCATCAACTGGAACATAGCCACATTTGTCACAATGAACAATTGGAATAGGCTCGCCCCAGTATCTCTGACGAGAGAACACCCAGTCACGAAGCTTATAATTAACCTTTGCATTACCAATTCCCTTTTCTGTAAGGAATTCAATCATCTTTTCCTTAGCTTCTTTAACTTCAAGTCCGTTAATGAAATCCGAATTAATAAGGACACCTGTTGCTACATCTGTAAATGCTGCATTCTGTACATCACCACCTGCTACTACTTCAATGATAGGCAGATCAAACTTCTTGGCAAAATCCCAGTCTCTTTCATCGTGAGCAGGAACAGCCATGATAGCACCTGTACCATAGCTCATAAGTACATAATCTGATACCCAGATTGGAACTTCCTTGCCATTAACCGGATTAACTGCCTTAAGTCCGTCAATCTCTACACCTGTCTTATCCTTTGCAAGCTCTGCTCTCTCGAAATCTGACTTTCTTGAAGCCTGCTCTCTATAGCTTTCTATTTCATCCCAGTTCTTAATCTCGTCCTTATACTTATCAAGATATGGATGCTCTGGTGATACAACCATATAAGTAACACCGAAAAGTGTATCGCATCTTGTTGTATATATTCTTAACTTATCTTCCTTACCAGCAATTGCAAAATCAACCTCAGCACCTGTAGAACGTCCAATCCAGTTCTTCTGCTGTGTCTTAACTCTCTCGATATAATCGACATGGTCAAGTCCTTCTATAAGCTTATCTGCATAATCAGTAATCTTAAGCATCCACTCACTCTTGACCTTACGGACAACAGGTGAACCACATCTTTCACATACACCATTAACTACTTCTTCATTAGCAAGACCTACCTTACATGAAGTACACCAGTTGATAGGCATCTCCTGCTTATATGCAAGTCCAGCCTTAAAAAGCTTAAGGAAAATCCACTGAGTCCACTTATAATAATCAGGATCTGTAGTATTAATCTCTCTGTCCCAGTCAAATGAATAACCAATTGACTGAAGCTGTTCCTTAAAATGATCTATATTATTCTTAGTAACTATCTTAGGGTGAATCTTGTTCTTAATAGCATAGTTCTCTGTTGGAAGACCAAATGCATCCCAACCCATTGGATATAAAACATTATATCCCTGCATTCTTCTCTTTCTTGCTACGATATCAAGCGCTGTATATGGTCTTGGATGACCTACATGAAGCCCCTGTCCTGATGGATATGGGAACTCCACAAGTGCATAATACTTTGGTTTTGAATAATCATTAGTTGCAGCAAAGGCTTTTTCATCCTGCCATACCTGCTGCCACTTCTTTTCAACTGTTTTGTGGTTATATACTGCCGACATAACACATTCCTCCTTAAAAACGCATAAAAACATTCTACACACATCACTTTAATTTGTCAATTAAATAGCCGCCTTTACATTATCGCTTTAAAGTGTTAAAATACCACTATTCGCATGAATATTAATATTTCTTACATGGAGGTTATAACATATGAAGACAAAGGTTGGATTCATAGGTTTCGGACTCATTGCAGGAGCCTTAGCCCATGCCCTTAAAGAAAGTGGCAGGGATTATCATATAACTGCCACAAGCAGACATCTAGAACCGGTTAAAGCCGCGGTTGCTGATGGTATTGTTGATGTTGCCGCACCTGCGGTAGACGAAACATTTGCACAGTGTGACATAATCCTGTTATGCACACCTGTAATTACTATCACAGAATATCTTACAAAATTAAAAGCCATTGCCAGTCCGGACTGCATAATTACTGACGTTGGGAGTGTCAAGACTATCATACATGAAGCAGCAGATTCATTGGGACTTAATGACCGCTTTATTGGTGGACATCCTATGGCTGGCTCCGAAAAAACAGGTTATGAAAATTCAAGTTCATCAATTATAAAAGGTGCAAGGTACATAATCACACCGACCAAAGAAACCAAGCCTGAAAAAATCGAATTCATGAAACAATTTGCATCAGATGTTGGCATGAACCCTATTGTCATGGACTATCATGTACACGATAAATCAGTAGCCGCCATAAGCCATGTTCCACATCTTTTATCAACTGCACTCGTTCATGTAGTATCAGATAATGATGACGAAGAAAAGCATATGCAGTTACTTGCCGCAGGTTGCTTTCGTGACATGTCAAGAGTTGCAGCTTCTTCTCCTGAAATGTGGGAACAGATATGTTTAACTAACAGCTCTGCAATCAGCAACATTCTTGAACAGTATATTGAAATGCTTGAAACAATCAAAGATAATATTGACAAAAAGACACCAGGCTATGTCGCCAGTCTTTTCGAGATGTCAAGAGAATACAGGAATTCCTTGGAAAGCAGACACCCAGAGCACTAAGCCCTGGGTGTTTTTATTTACAATCATCACACCTTAAAACAGCCACCACCTACGAATTCCCGTAATATAGAATCGATTGGTACGTTCTCGTAGCCGCATGGAAGGAAATAGTTCATGAACTTAAGCAGTCTGTTTGCTTCCTGATATTCAGGGTCAGCTTCTGTTACCTGAAAAAGTATAGGCTCAACGAATGGTTTTAATACGCATGGTTCATATGGCATTGCTGAGTTAAACATAACATCCGCCTGCTCCTGGAATGGGAAGATGTTCTTCTCTTCACCTCTTCTTACAGACTCCCACATCGAAAGAGTCTTCTTTGCAGATGCTCCTCTTGTCCTGTAATCTCTTACAAGCCTTCTTAAAAGTCTTCCATCTGTAGTTGATACCCTGTTATGTTCGTCAACATTAAGCTGTGTAAGTGCACTAATATATATCTTGAACTTACTGTCTATTGGAAGTGAATATGATAATTCATCATTAAGACAATGAATTCCTTCTATTACAAGAACATCCTCTTCCCCTAACTGTAAGAAATTACCATTATATTCCTTTCTTCCGAACTTAAAGTTAAATTCTGGCAGCTCCACTTTTTCTCCGTTAAGAAGTCTGGTCATATGCTTATTAAAAAGTTCAATGTCTACTGCATGAAGGTCTTCATAATTGTAATCGCCATTCTCATCAATAGGTGTCTGCTCTCTTTCAACAAAGTAATTATCGACAGCAATTGGGTGTGGCTTATATCCATTAGCCATAAGCTGAATTGATAATCTATGTGAAAATGTTGTCTTTCCTGAAGAAGATGGACCGGCTATCATGATGAATTTAGTATGCGGTCTTTTCTTTATCTCATCAACTATCTCAACAATTTTCTGTTCCTGAAGTGCCTCCTGCGTAAGCATAAAAGAAGTCATATCCCCATTAGTTATATGGTCATTAAGTTCTCCAACCGTAGACATGCCAAGCATCTTTGCCCAGCTTGTGCTTTCCTTTAACACATTAAACAGCTTTGTTTGTGGATTAAATTCAGGAACTTCAAGAGGTGCGTTCTTAACCGGAAGCTGTAACACTATTCCCTCGTCATACAGGAATATGTCAAATACCCCAAGCATGCCTGTAGAAGATGCCATATATCCGTAGAAATAATCTTTGTAGCCATTCAGGTCATACACATTAACAAATGAACTTCTTCTGTATTTGAACAGTGATGTCTTATCTGTCATTCCTTTTTCTTTAAAAAGATTCATAGCATCAGATATCTTCATCAGCTCTTTCTTGATTGGAAGATCCTTCTCAACCATACTGTGCATAACTGACTTAACTTCATCTATAAACTCTTTGTCGGAAGTCTCCATCAAATGTACAGTACAGTCCCTTACTTAAAGAATATTCAACAACAACTCTGTCAATATTCCTGTCTATCTTCTCTATAGCTGCAAGCATGAGAAGAACCACGCTTCTTCTGTATGTCTCATTACCTATTGATGTCGAAGTTGTAACAAATGTAACATCACTATCAGGGATATATTCTTCTCCAAGTTCTTTAAGCTTACCATTAACATTAGCGAGTATAATCTCATCCTTATATTCGTTCTGCTTCTCTGCTGCAAGCTGTGCCAGTGTCATTCCCATAGCATCCTCCTCTTACGCATCAGTCATAATATGACAATGCATCCATAATTATATTATTCTTCTGCGAAAGCTGCTGTAATCTTAACTTAACCGTAGGATTACTCTCATCTTTCTTAAGACTGTTACTTATCCCATCATTAGTTTCTTTCTCTTTTATAAGATATTCATAAAGAGTCTTATCTTTGTTCTCTAAAAGCTTCCATCCGTACTGATATTGCGTCTCACTGTATTCAGAATAAACATTTTCGTCCGACTTTCTGCATTTGATAATAAAA
>OHTK01000465.1_pt1 | contig 19931 bp, 14 predicted proteins | sample 1578931 | NCBI WGS metagenome assembly OHTK01 (sample SAMEA3879553, study PRJEB24766) | human gut metagenome | biome: human-associated habitat; feature: feces | place: USA | collected 1985/1987 | reverse complement strand
AATTATTCAATTTTGAACCGGTGTCCAGAAAACCGGGTACATATCAGTACGGGACGGCAGCTTTGCTTTTATTGGTTTGCTCTTTTTATAAAAAACTATGATTACAGCGGCATATAGTCAAAATCAATGCGGCCAAGGGCAACATTGGCACCGGCCACCTGCACTTTGACGGGGTCGCCCAGCATCCAGCGTTTTCCGGTCAGCGGGTCCAGAATGCTGACGCCCTCCACCACAGTGGCTTCACCCTTGCAGAGCTGTGCGGCAGGCACAAAGCCCTCTACGGTGTTTTCCAGCGCCACAAAAATGCCGCGCGGTGTTACACCTGCCACGGTGCCGGTGTAGACTTCGCCCAGGTGGTTGTGCATATACTCGGCCTTGTACAGGTCCTCCACATCGCGCTCAATGCGCACGGCGGAAACTTCCTGGCGGCTGGACTGCTCGCTGGCGTGGGTGGCAAAACCGGTATAATCCTTGATGAGCTCCTGCTCCGGCTTGCCCACCAGCATATCCGTCAGGATGCGATGGATGGCAAGGTCCGGGTAACGGCGAATGGGGCTGGTAAAGTGGGCATAGTCTGCCAGCACCAGGCCGTAATGGCCTTTCGGCTCCGGAGAGTAGCGAGCTTTCTGCATGCTGCGCAGGATACCGGTGTGGACCGGGATCTGGATGGGCTGGCCGCGGGTTTCGTCCAGAATGGCAGAAAGCTCCAGCTGGGTGGGCACTTCCCCGGCAAAGTGGACGTTCAGGCCGCAGGCTTTCAGGGTGTTGCTCAGCTTTTCCATGCGCTCGGCATCGGGGGCTTCATGGATACGGTACACAAACGGCACATGATGGGTACGGCCCGCATTGGCAGCGCACTGGTTGGCCAGCAGCATGAACTCTTCGATCATGCACTCCGACACACCGCGGGTGCGCTTGACGATATCCACGCAGCGGCCTTCCTCGTCCATGACCAACTTGGCTTCGTCGGATTCGATGTCCATCGCGCCGCGTGCTTTGCGCAGAGCCAGGCGCTTTTCGTACAGCTCGGTCATCGCGGGCAGCTGAGCCATAACGTCTTTATATTTCGTCACCAGAGCCGGGTCATTGGAGCCGTCCAACAGAGCGTTAATTTCTTTATAAACGCCCTTGACACGGCTGCGGATGACGCTCTTGACGAACTGATAGCTATGGATATTGCCGCTTTCATCCAGCTGCATCAGGCAGGAGAACGCCAGGCGCTCCTCCCCTTCATTGAGGCTGCAGATGCCGTTGGAAAGCTGGGTGGGCAGCATGGGGATGACTTTATCCGCGTAATAGATGGAAGTTGCGCGCTCATAAGCTTCCTTATCCAGCGCGGTGTCCGGGCGGACATAGTGGCTGACATCCGCAATATGAACGCCCAGCTCATAGCCGCCGTTCTGGGTTTTCATCAGGCTGATGGCGTCGTCGATATCCTTGGTCTCGGCAGAGTCGATGGTAAAGATCGGCAGACCGCGCAGGTCGGCGCGGTGGGCAGCTTCGGCGGGGTCGATGAGAGCGTTATCATATGCGTGAGCTTCGGCCAATACCTCCTCCGGGAATTCCTGGCGGACATCACGGCCATACAGCACAGCCTTGGCGCACTCTGCTGCGCGGTCGGAAGTGCCGAAGCGCTCGGCAACAGTGCAACGGTGGTCCATATGGCGCTGGCCGCGGTTGGTCAGGATAGCACCGACCTTATCCCCCAGCTGTGCGCCGTTGACGCCTTTTTTATCCAGCACAATGCGCACATCACGGCAGCCGTCCGGCTCCACGGCAAGGCGTCCGTCCTCAGTCAGCACAATGGTACCGGCAAAGGTGTTGTGCGGGGTGGTCACCTCCACCACTTCACCCTCGGCGCTGCCCTCCACACGGGGGTGGTCGAACAGTTTGATGATGATTTTATCCTGCGGCATAGCACCATGCAGGGCGCGGCCGGGAATAAAGATATCGCCGGTGCCGTCATCGCGGGACGCAAAGCCGAAGCGGGCCGCCAGCTTGACCAGTGTGCAGGGAATGCCAGCGGGGGCATCGGTATTTTCCATCACGGCAAAGCCCGGAACATAGGTACCGTTGCGGGCGGACAGCATACCGGTAGCTACCATGCCGGTTACGGTGTTGCGCAGGCGGGAATTATCCACCTGCAAAGCATTCTGCAGTTCACGCAGGGTCTGGGGGCGGCGCTTGCACGCCGCAAGAATATTTTTCTGTAATGGTGTCATATTTTCTCCTTTGGGTTGGGCACAGGCAGCGGCCCATGCCTTTGTTTTTACTCCTCGTTTACGTCACCCTGCCACCCGGCAGGGTCCTTCCATAGCAGGCGTGGCCTTTGGTTTCGCGGCAGCACCTGCACCATTGTGACCTTTTTATTTTTCCCATAAAAAACGACCCGCGGTATTGGGCGGGTCGTTGACGGTTCCTGAATAAGGGAAAGCGGAACGCCAACAAAATTGGCCAGACCGTTCTCCTTTCATTCAATTACAAGCGGGCACTCAGCACACCAACCAGCAGCGTAGCTACAAAGAAAACAGCGCCGCAGATTTTGGTCACTTTGGCCAGCTTGGCATCCAGGCCACGCTCGCGGCCGGCAGCCATAAAGCTGCTATCACCCATAATGGCAGCAGACAGGCCCTGCCCTTTCTGGGTCTGGGACAAAGTGAACACAACGATCAGAACCGAAACAATGATCAGCACAACGCCGAACGCGATTTCATAAGCGGTCATGGATTAACAGCAACTCCTTTTCAGGCCACAGCCAAAACGGATGTTTCGGCCTGCCCTAACTCTCATACAGGTTATAATATAACATACCAAAAAGCAAAATGCAAGAACTTTACCCTGCCTTGTGCAGAAAAAGATTGCATTGCCTTTTTTGCTCCTTACAGACTCATCTGCTCGGTCGTGTCCTCCTGGCGGAGCAGCGCGCCGGCTGCGGGCAGGGTGCGCACGCGGTAGCGGTGCGGGTCTTTCAGTTCCAGCCCCGCCGCCGGGCGCACTTTGGCGATTCGGGCGTTCTTTTTCAGCGTTACCATGTTGATACCGGCGGTATCGCGGGTAGCCTTTTCGGGAATCAGCGCACTGCCGACCAGGATCAAGCGTGGGCCACCGGTGCCGCCGCTGGTGAAGACGGCCAGCTCGGTTTCTTCCTCAATGTGCAGCATTGCGGCAAGTTCTTCCTTATCGCTATAGGCTTTCAGCAGCTTGCGGCGGTTCTGCTTGGTCATATAGCTGGCCAGCGGGATCTTTGCACACTTGCCGTTCTGGTAGAAGAACAGCATGTAACCACGGTAATCGACTGTGACCGTCATGAACAGCGGCACTTCGCCCTCTTCCATTTCCAGCTTGGAAGCGACATAATCACCCAGCACGCTGGCCTTGGTATCGGCAAATTCCGATGCGCGGGATTTGTACACCTGGGCATGGTTGGTAAAGAAGAGCAGCTCGGCGCTGTTGGTGGTCTCTTTGGTATAAACCACCTCGTCGCCGTCTTTCAGCTTCTGCTCGCCAGACATGCGCAGGCTCTGCGGGGTAATTTTTTTGAAGTAGCCTTCCCGCGTAAAGAACACCGTGACCGGGTAATCCGGGATCTCGTTCTGCTCATCGGCAGCAGAATCGTCCGGCAGGTCGTACAGAATTTCCGTTTTGCGGGGGCTGCCATACTTTTTGGCAACATCGCCCAGCTCGGTCATAATGATCTTGCGGATGCGGGCGGGGCGTTTGAGAACATCTTCCAAGTCTGCGATCGCCTTTTCCAGTTCCTCAATTTCCTCGGTGCGTTTGAGGATATACTCACGGTTGAGGTGGCGCAGCTTGATTTCCGCCACATACTCAGCCTGCACTTCGTCAATGCCAAAACCGATCATCAAGTTGGGCACAACCTCGGATTCTTCCGCAGTGTTGCGCACAATTTCAATTGCCTTATCAATATCCAGCAGGATAGCTTCCAGGCCGCGCAGCAGGTGCAGACGCTTTTGCTTGCCCTGCAGATCATAGTAGGTGCGGCGGCGCACGCATTCGGAGCGGAATGCGATCCACTCCAACAAAATCTGGCGCACGCCCAACACGCGGGGCTGGCCGCCGATCAGCACATTGAAGTTGCAGGCAAAACTATCCTCCAGCGGGGTTGCCTTGAACAGACGCGCCATCAGCTTGTCCGGGTCCTGGCCGCGCTTGAGGTCGATGGTCAGTTTCAAGCCGTTCAGGTCGGTTTCATCACGCATATCGCTGATCTCACGGATCTTGCCCAGTTTGACCAGCTCGGTGATCTTATCCATGATGGCTTCCACCGTTGTGGTCGGCGGAATGCGGGTGATGTCAATGCAGTTGTTCTCTTTATCGTAAGCCCACTGGGCGCGCACGCGGATGCTGCCGCGGCCTTTTTCCAGCACATTCTGCATCTCGGCGGCATCATACAGGATGGAACCGCCGCCGACAAAATCCGGCGCGGGCATCAGCTGGGCCAGGTCCGCCTGGTCGTCTTTCATCAGGGCGATGGTTGCATTGCAGAGCTCCACCAGGTTGAAGGAACAGATGTTGGACGCCATACCGACCGCAATGCCCAGTGTGTTGTTGGCCAGAATGGTCGGGAAGGTGACCGGCAGCATCGTCGGTTCGGTGGTGGTGCCGTCATAGTTGGGCACAAAATCCACGGTATCCTTGTCGATATCGCGGAACAGCTCTTCACACACGGGTTCCAGCTTTGCCTCAGTGTAACGAGCGGCGGCGTAAGCCATATCGCGGCTGTACGCCTTGCCAAAGTTACCCTTGGAGTCCACAAAGGGCACCAGCAGGCTTTCGTTGGAACGGCCCATACGCACCATGGTGTCGTAAATGGCGGCATCGCCGTGGGGGTTCAGGTGCATGGTGCTGCCCACGATGTTGGCGCTTTTGGTGCGGGCGCCTTTCAGCAGGCCCATGCCGTACATGGTATACAGCAGTTTGCGGTGGGCGGGCTTGAAGCCGTCAATTTCCGGCAGCGCGCGGGAAACAATAACGCTCATGGCGTAAGGCATGTAGTTTGTTTCCAGCGTATCGGTAATGGGGCTTTCGATGACCTCACCGGCAGAGAGGATCTCGACGTTATCGCCCAGCTGCGGGCGGGCAGGGGCGGCTTTCTTTTTGGTTGCTTTTTTTGCCATTTTGCTCTCTCCTCCCCTGATTAAGATACATCCAGATCGTCCAGATATTCAGCGCCGTGCTCCGCAATGTGCTCCTTACGGCCCTGCAGATTATCGCCCAGGAGCAGGTCAAACACCTCCGCCGTGCGCTGAACATCGGTGGGCAGAACTTTAATTAAGCGGCGGCTTTCGGGGCTCATGGTGGTCAGCCACATCATTTCGGGGTCGTTTTCGCCCAGACCTTTGGATCGCTGGATCGTAAACTTCTGGCCGTCGATCCGCTTCATGATATCGGCCTTTTCCGGCTCGGTATAGGCAAAGTAGGTCTTATTTTTGGTGTTGATCTCATACAGCGGGGATTCCGCGATATACACATACCCCTGATTGATGAGGGTGGGGGTCAGGCGGTAGAGCATCGTCAGCACCAAGGTGCGGATCTGATAACCGTCCACATCAGCATCGGTACAGATGACGATCTTGTTAAAGCGCAGGTTGTCCAGATTAAAGGTAGCCAGGTCCTTATTGTGGCTGCCGCCCAGCTCCACGCCGCAGCCCATCACGCGGATCAAGTCTGTGATAATGTCAGACTTGAAAATGCGGGCGTAATCGGCCTTCAGGCAGTTCAGGATCTTGCCGCGAATGGGCATGATAGCCTGGAACTCCGAATCGCGGCTCTGTTTGACCGCGCCCATAGCGGAATCGCCCTCCACGATATACAGTTCGCGGCGGGTGGCATCCTTGGTGCGGCAGTCCACAAATTTCTGCACGCGGTTGGCCAGGTCCATCTGCTGGGTCATTGTTTTTTTGATGGACACACGCGCTTTTTCGGCGTGCTCGCGGCTTTGCTTATTGATTAGCACCTGCTTGCAGGCTTTTTCGGCTTCGTCCGGGTGCTCCACAAAGTAGACTTCCAGCTGGTGCTTGAGGAACTCCGTCATGGCCTGGGCCACAAACTTGTTGGTGATGGCCTTTTTGGTCTGGTTCTCGTAGCTGGTGCGGGTGGAGAAGCTGGAGGAAACCAGAATCAGGCAGTCCTGCACATCGTTGAAGGTGATGGAGCTTTCGTTTTTCTTGTACAAACCCTTATTTTTCAACCAGTTGTTGATCTGGTTGACAAAGGCCAGGCGGACAGCGCGGTCCGGGCTGCCGCCGTGCTCCAGCCACGAAGAGTTGTGATAGTATTCCAGCGTTTGCACCGCGTTGGAAAAGCAGAACGCCACGTTCATTTTGACCTGATATTCCGGCTGATCATCACGGTCGCGGCCGATTGCGGAACCGGAGCAGAAATGCACCGGGGTCAGGGTTCCCTCACCGGCGATCTCATTGGCATAGTCCTGAATGCCATGCTCATAGAAATATTCGATTTTTTCGGCACGTTCGCCCGTGCGGTCGTTGAACACGAGAGTCACACCGTCATTGACAACGGCCTGGCGGCGCAGCATATCCTTGAAGGTATCCGCCGGAACATTGATATCGGTAAACACATCGGTGTCCGGTTTCCAGCGGATGACGGAGCCGGTGCGGCGGCCGGTGAACGGCTCTTTTTTCAGCCCGCCGACATTCTCACCTTTTTTGAAATCCAGGTGATAGTGCATACCATCGCGGTAAATATCCGCCGTCATCCACTCGCTGGAATACTGGGTGGCGCAAAGGCCAAGGCCGTTCAGGCCAAGGGAGAAGTCATAGTTACCGCTACCCTCGCCATATTTGCCTCCCGCGTACAGTTCGCAGAACACAAGATCCCAGTTCCAGCGTTCTTCAACTTTATTGTAATCGACGGGGATACCGCGGCCAAAGTCCTCTACTTCCACAGAGTGATCCGGGTAAAGGGTAACGTTGATTTTGTTGCCGTGGCCGTCACGCGCTTCGTCGATGGAGTTGGATACGATCTCAAAAATGGAATGGGCACAGCCTTCCACACCGTCAGAGCCAAAGATAACGGCCGGGCGCTTGCGCACACGGTCTGCACCTTTTAAGCTCTTGATGCTTTCGTTGCCGTATTCTTCCTTCTTTTTTGCCATTCGGCAGTTCCCTCCCGTTTTGGATGCAGGGAATCACGCTGCTGCGTACCCCTGTGCGCGCAGAATTTTGCTTTTTCAGGCGCGTAAAGATAATTAAACCACAGGTTGACAGGAATTGTCAAATCCAATTTTGCGTTTTTGCTGCACAAAGTTCCCTGTTGTGGTTATTTTTTGTCTGCTTTTTTGCGTTTGCGCGGCGGCTGGGCGGAGGCTTTTTCCTCTGCGGGCGCCGGGCGTCCCGGCTCTTCCGGCACGGGGGCCGGAGCTGTGCCCTGCAGTTTCCAGGCGCGCTCCAGCACGGGTTTCAGGTACTGGCCGGTGAAGGAGTTCGGGTTCTGGGCCACCTGTTCCGGCGTACCGGTTGCCACAATGGTACCGCCGCCGCTGCCGCCCTCCGGCCCCAGGTCGATGATATAGTCGGCACGCTTGATCACATCCAGGTTATGCTCGATCACGATCACGGTGTTGCCCGCATCGGCCAGCTTATCCAGCACCTTGACCAGGCGGTGCACATCGGCAATGTGCAGGCCGGTGGTAGGCTCGTCCAGAATATAGACGGTTTTGCCGGTATCGCGGCGGGCAAGCTCGTTGGCCAGCTTGACACGCTGGGCCTCGCCGCCGGAAAGTGTGGTGGCTGACTGGCCCAGCTGCACATAGCCAAGGCCGACTTCCTGCAGGGTTTGCAGTTTGCGCGCAATTTTGGGCTGGTTGGCAAAGAAATTGCAGGCTTCCTCCACCGTCATATCCAGCACATCGGAGATGTTTTTGTCTTTATATTTTACTTCCAGCGTTTCGCGGTTATAGCGCTTGCCCTTGCAGACATCGCAGGGGACGTAAATATCCGGCAGAAAGTGCATTTCGATCTGCACAATGCCGCCGCCCTCGCAGGCTTCGCAGCGGCCGCCCTTGACGTTGAAGCTGAACCGTCCCGGGCCGTAGCCGCGCATCTTTGCATCCTGGGTCTCGGCAAAGACGGCGCGGATATCGTTGAACACGCCGGTATAGGTGGCCGGGTTGGAGCGTGGGGTACGCCCCAACGGGGATTGGTCTACATTGACTACTTTATCTATATTCTCCAATCCTTCAATAGAATCATATTCCAAAGGTTCTTGTAATGAACGGTAGAATTTTTGTGAAAGAATAGGTTGTAATGTTTCATTAATCAAGGTTGATTTTCCACTCCCTGATACACCTGTGACGCAAATCAGTTTACCTAATGGAAATTCAACATCAACATTTTTCAGATTATTACCTTTCGCGCCTCTCAACCAGATAGATTTTCCATTCCCTTTCCGACGTTTAGCAGGGATTTCTATCTTCATTTTTCCATTCAAATATTGTGAAGTCATTGTATTCGTCTTCAACATTTCCGTTGGAGTTCCGGCAAAAACGACTTCTCCACCGAGACGTCCGGCTTTTGGCCCCATGTCAATCACATAATCGGCAGCCAGCATCATATCTTTATCATGTTCCACTATAATTACGGAGTTTCCCATGTCACGAAGTTCTTTCAACGAATTAATAAGACGCAGGTTATCACGCTGATGCAAACCAATACTCGGTTCATCCAAGATATATAGTACATTCACCAACTGCGAGCCAATCTGTGTAGCCAAACGGATACGTTGACTTTCACCACCGGAAAGACTCACCGAACTACGGTTCAAAGCAAGATAATCCAATCCGACATCTAACAAGAATTTCAGACGCGTACGAATTTCTTTCAAAATTTCTACAGAAATCTTCTTCTGTTTATCGGAAAGATATACATCAACTTTCATTAACCAATCATATAATTCGCTGATGTCCATATTCGCCAATTCGTTGATATTTTTATCATGAATACGGAAGTGCAAGGCTTCTTTATTCAGGCGAGCACCTTTACATTCGGGACAAACAGTTGTTTTTGCAAATTGTTCTGCCCATTTCTGTGCCGTAGCTGAAGCGTCTTTCTCTTGTAACATCTGAATATACTTCACCACCCCTTCGTAAGTGACAAAATAATCAGAAGAAGTACCGATCAGCGAGCTCTTGATTTTTATACGATCATCGGAACCATACAACACTTCTTCAATTGCATCATCCGGCAATTCCTTTACTGGGGTCTTCAGTGTTGCATCGTATTTTTCCAACAAAGCACCGATTTGCCAGAAGATCATAGCATTTTTATATTTTCCCAAAGGTGCTATGGCTCCTTCATAAATGGATTGTTCACAGTCGGGAATCACTTTATCCACATCAATCTGATTGACTACTCCCAGCCCTTTACACTTTGGACACGCTCCCTGAGGAGAGTTAAATGAAAAATTGTGCGGTGCCGGTTCACGATAAGACAGTCCGGTGACAGGACACATCAGTCGCTTACTATAATGACGGATACTTTCCGTCTGTGCATCCAGAATCATCAACAAGCCGTCTCCCTGACGCATAGCCGTCGCTACACTCTGTTTCAGTCTTCTATCATCTTTTTCGGTAACGACCAACTTATCTATTACTACCTCTATATCGTGATTCTTGTAACGGTCGAGTTTCATACCATGAGTAATTTCACGCACTTCACCGTCTACCCGAACATAGAGATATCCTTTTTTACGTATTTGCTCAAAAAGCTCCCTATAATGTCCTTTACGTGTACGAATCAAGGGAGCCAACAAATAGATTTTCTTTCCTTTATAATCTTTCAGAATCAGACCGAGAATCTGCTCCTCGGTATATTTCACCATTTCTTCACCGGACAGATACGAATAAGCCACTCCCGCACGAGCATAAAGCAGACGGAGATAATCGTATATCTCAGTAGTAGTTCCTACCGTAGAACGCGGATTTTTATTCGTCGTTTTCTGTTCAATAGAGATCACCGGGCTCAAACCGGTTATTTTATCAACATCCGGACGCTCCAGATTACCCAAAAAGTTGCGGGCATACGCTGAAAAGGTTTCAATATAGCGACGCTGTCCTTCTGCAAATATCGTATCAAACGCCAAAGAAGATTTTCCACTACCACTCAATCCGGTAATCACAGTCAAGCTATTACGGGGAATCTCGGCATCAATATCCTTCAAATTATGTACGCGCGCACCATACACATTAATATATTCTGTTTCCTGCATATTCATATCCTTCCATAAATGTTGCAAAATTAATGTTTCCGCCCGAAATATGCTCCTAAAAAAGCACAATATTATTTTCTTAACTCAAATCTTATGAAGATATAGTGCATTATTTGTACCTTTGTTCCTTGATTTCAAGAACTAATAGTTATAATTTGATGAAACCGATAAACCGATTATTCTTATTTTTGCTTTTTATAAGCGCTTCATACGCTATCAGTTATGCCCAAGAAAATCAATCATTTTTCTTGCATACTATCGAAAAAGGACAAAGTTTATACTCTATCTCCAAGATGTACAATGTCACTACATCTGACATCATCCGCTTGAATCCCGGTTGCGATGAGAAGATTTATGCCGGACAGACTATTAAAATTCCCAAAGGAAAGGATACTCAGAAAGGGGAAACATTCCATACGATTCAAGCCGGAGAGACTTTATATAAACTGACTACAATGTATAACGTATCCGCCAAGGCAATCTGTGAAGCAAATCCCGGGTTAAGCGCTGAGAATTTTCGCATCGGACAGGTAATTCTCATCCCGTTGGAAAAAGAACCAACCAATACGGTGCAGACTTCGGTGACACAACCTGCGATCCAAGGTCCGGTAGTAGCCAGATGTAAAGAGATGCACAAGGTTAAACGCAAAGAGACTATATTTAGCGTGAGCCGCGAATATGGAATCAGTGAACAAGAATTAATCAACGCTAATCCCGAACTGAAAAAGGGAATGAAAAAAGGACAACTACTCTGTATCCCTTATCCTTCTGCAACACCAGTGCAACCTACACCCAAAGAAGATCTATATGCGGTTCCTCCCAGCAACAGCGAACTTTTCCGTAAGAGTAAAGAAACTCCGAAGAATATCTCGACTATTAAAGCCGCTCTGTTACTGCCTTTCCAGGAAGACAAACGTATGGTAGAATATTATGAAGGTTTTTTAATGGCAGTTGATAGTTTGAAACGTACGGGTACTTCTCTTGATTTGTATGTATACGATTGCGGTAAAGAAGTTTCCACGTTGAACACAATTCTGGCTAAAAAAGAGATGAAAGAAATGAATGTCATCTTCGGCCCGATGCATCAAAGTCAAATTAAACCGTTATCTGATTTTGCGGAAAAGAATGGTATTCGTCTAGTGATTCCTTTCTCACAAAAAGGCGAAGAAGTATTCAACAATCCTGCCGTTTATCAGATTAATACTCCACAATCATATTTATATTCTGAAGTATACGAGCATTTCACTCGCCAATTCCCCAATTCTCATGTTATTTTTATTGAATCGGCAAATCCGGACAAAGAAAAAGCTGACTTCATCAGTGGGTTGAAGCAGGAATTGAAAAGCAAAGGCATTTCCATGCGGACTGTAGACGAAAGCGCAACTAAAGAAACGCTGAAAGCAGCACTACGCAACGATAAAGAAAATATCTTTATTCCGACATCCGGTAAAAATGTATTATTAATCAAGATACTTCCACAGTTAACCCTGTTAGTCAGAGATAATCCGGGTCCCAACATTCATTTATTCGGTTATCCGGAATGGCAGACTAACACAAAAGATCACCTGGAAAGTTTCTTTGAACTAGATGTATATTTCTACTCCTCATTTTATACAAATACTTTGTTCCCGGCTGCCGTGCAATTTACTAATGCCTACCACAAATGGTACAGCAAAGATTTAGCCAGCAAATATCCCAACTATGCAATGCTTGGTTTCGATACAGGTTTCTTCTTCCTGAAAGGATTGTCACGCTATGGCTCGGAACTGGAAAATAACCTGTCCAAGATGAACCTTACTCCTATCCAGACCGGTTTCAAATTCGAGCGTGTAAACAACTGGGGAGGATTTATTAATAAAAAGGTGTTCTTCATACATTTCACTAAGAACTTTGAATTAGTAAAACTTGATTTCGAATAATACGAAAATGATAAAGATAAAGACATTTTTACTCGCAACACTCCTGCTTACAGGACTTGTTTTTCCTGCTACTGCACAGATCGGAGAGCCACGAAGTAACTTCTCTGTTGGTGTCAATGGAGGTGTCAACCTGAACAGCGCTTCCTTCACTCCTACTATTAAGCAAAACAGCCTTATGGGAATTACCGGAGGATTGACGGCACGTTATATTTCCGAAAAGTATTTTGCCATGATCTGTGGCGCACAAGTAGAACTTAATATCTCACAACGAGGTTGGGATGAGTTATTTGAAATGGAAGATGAAAACGGGCAAACGATTAAAGTACCCGGCAAGACATATACCCGCAAGATGACCTATGTCGATATCCCTTTTCTTGCGCATCTTGCTTTCGGACGAGAAAGAGGTTTGCAGTTCTTTGTTCATGCAGGTCCTCAAATCGGTTTTCTGATCGGTGAATCGGAAACAATAGAGGGCATAGATATGAATACGTTGTCGAACACCCAGAAAGCGATATATGGAGTTAAGATCCAGAATAAATTCGATTATGGTATCACTGGCGGTGGCGGCGTGGAACTAAGAACGAAAAAAGCCGGCAGTTTTTTGGTAGAAGGTCGTTATTATTTTGCCTTATCCGACTTCTACAGTACAACAAAAAAAGATTATTTCGCCCGCGCAGCGCATGGCACAATCACTGTAAAACTCACCTATCTTTTTGATTTGAAGAAATAAATAATCTCTCATCAGATTATAAAAATGGCCACTAGTTCATTGCTGAAACAGTGGCCATTTTATATTATATTCTTATTTCTGACGATTATCTCAATCTATCGGCAGCTTTAACCATAACTTCATCACGTCCTATAGAACGGATAGCCAGTATATTCAGAATGATAGAAACAAGGGGTAAACAAAGCGCCCAACCAATACGGAAAAGATTCTCATCGTTTTTCAATGCAAAATAAAAAGCAAAGAAAGCAATATAATATCCTACCAGCAGCAAGCTATTGAAAATAGACATACGAATCTGCAACATACGATTCTTATATAAAAAGATAGTAGCAAAAGCAACTATAGTGCTAAGCATCAATATGCCAAACAACCCCCATGTAGATTGAAAAGCACCATTTACATCCATTCCTAAAGCTTTGAAGGGATGTTCGCCCATTGTATCAGTAAAATATCCCATTGGCAAACACATTGCCGTAATAAGCAACCCTGTAACAGTCAGTAAATAAACTGTTTGAATTCGTTGAATCATAAGTATTCTAATAGTAGTTAAGTTAAACAATAATAGCCAAGCAATAAGGAATAGGAATTACTTTCCCGCTTACTACTTGACTATCAATTCTTTCGTCAGAAAATAAATTACTGAAGTTTTTCCTTTTCCTTTGCCGGATTTCTATAATATATTTTCCCTTCGATGTATTCTTGCGTAGCAATCAAGTCCGGTTTCGGCAACTTCTCATAATAACGAGAAATTTCGATTTGCTCTCTATTCTCAAATACTTCTTCCAAGTTATCATTGTAAGAAGCAAACTCTGCCAATTTCTTAGAAAGGTCGTTCTTGATTTCCACGCTGATCTGGTTAGCACGCTTACCAATAATAGCAACAGTTTCATAAACATTTCCTGTATCGGCACAGAGTTCCATCATGTCACGGGTTACCGTTGTAGCAGGAGCATTCGTTTTTTTGTAGTCCATAAATCTATTTAAATTTAGTCTTTAATTACTTTTTGTGATTCATTAAATATTTTCTCAGCCTCTTTCAAGTACTTGCTTTCCGGAAACTCATTCTTAAAAGCATAATACTCATCAACAGTTTCACGATAACGATCCGCCTTTTTATCTTCCACGCTATAAATAGCCATTTCGTATCTTGCACGCAGAATTAATATAGAAAGTTCTTCGCGATAATCGGTATAAGGATAATCTTTCAGTGCATTCTGAGCCGTGATTACACAAGACTCATAATTATTACCCATATAATTACCCAAATTATAATATAGTTTTGCCGAATAAAGCTCTTTCAACACCAGCTTATCCTGCAAAGCAAAAATCATATCCTGAGCTTCCTGCTTCTTGACACTATTCGGAAAGTATTCCATGAACATCTGTAATTGTTGGATAGCCTGATAAGTACTCGATTGGTCCAGACGTGGTTCCGGAGTATCCAAGAACAAGGCCTTACCTGCATGGAAACGTGCCAATTCGGTAAATGTGCCACGCGGATATGTATTAAAATAGGTGATAAATGTCTGGGCTGCTGTCTGATAATCTTTCTGATTATAATAGCTCATACCCAACATATACAAGGATTCTTCCGCTTTATCGGTTCCTTTAAGAATGGTTATTAACTCGTTCAGCAAAGTAGCTGAGCGGTTATACTGCCCTTTCGCAAAATAGTTTTTGGCGGCTTCGTACTTGTATTCGTAATCGGTGCTTTTCAGCAATTTATTATACTCTCCACATGATGTCAGAGTGGCTGCCGCAAGCAAAGTTATAATGATATTTTTCTTCATCCTATTTAAAAATAATGCGCAAAGTTACTTATTCGCTGGGAATTTAGCAATTAATCTATGTTTTTTAATACATAAAAGGCGTTAAACATCGACAAAAGGGGAGAAAATAACGGCGAACCGGAAACAATATACGGTGAATAAACTGCACATCACTTAAAAGCGCAACCTATTCACCGCATATTATTTACAATTCATTTTCTACTGTCTACATTTCAGCTATAATACTACAATTTATACAAATCGCTTGCCGCCAACAGGTCGACTTTCTTTTCTTTCAGCACTTCGATGCATTTATCCAGATTGCTGGGGCGAATCACCACATTTGCAATATTGTTGTTAGCAAATGAGTACATATATTCAATAAACACTCCTTCAGCAGACAAATATCCCAGTACCTTTGCCAAAGCTCCGGGTACGTTCGGACAGCTAATGCCGACCACATCAGTCACATTCACTGCAAAATGATTGTCTTTTAAGGCTTTGTATGCTCTATCCGGATCGGATACAATTCCACGCAGAATGCCAAAATCAGCATTTTCGGCGATGCACAAGGCAGAAAGGTTGATATTTTCTTTTGCCAGCACTTCAGTCACTTCCGTCAAACGACCTGACTTGTTTTCCAAAAAGATAGAAAGTTGTTTTGCTACCATAATTATTTAAGTATTAGGTTTACAGTTTTCTGTTATCAATCACTCGTTTCGCTTTACCCACGCTACGTTCAATACTACGTGGTTCAACCAGTTTCACATTAACACCCAATCCGAGTACACTTTGCAAACGTCCTGCCAATTTCTTCTTCAATGCCAACATCCGGTTGATTTCGTCCGAATAAAAATCCGGACGTACTTCCACCTGGAGTTCCATGGTATCGGTATTATTTTCACGGCCTACTATTAACAGGTAATGCGGTTCAAATTCTGCCATTTCAAGAATAACAGATTCGATCTGTGTCGGGAAGACATTCACCCCACGAATAATCAGCATATCATCACTACGTCCCAAGATACGATCCATACGTACCAACGTACGACCACAGGAACATGTGTCATAATGCAAGGCAGTTAAGTCACGAGTACGGTAACGTAATAGTGGCATCCCTTCTTTTGTCAAATGAGTAAATACCAGTTCACCCGTTTGCCCGGGTTCAACAGGTTGCAGGGTATTGGGATCAATAATTTCCGGAAAATAATGGTCTTCATTCAAGTGAGTGCCGTGTTGGCATTCACATTCGTACCCCACACCCGGTCCGGCAATCTCACTCAAGCCATAAATATCATAAGCCTTGATACCCAGTTTTTCTTCAATTTCATGGCGCATTTGCTCCGTCCAGGGTTCTGCACCAAAAGCACCGACTTTCAATTTGAATTCTTCGCGGGGCAAACCGGAGTCTTTGATCGCATCAGCCAGATAAAGTGCATAAGAAGGAGTACAACAAAGCACCGTTGAACCGAAATCATGCATCAGTGTGATTTGTTTCTCCGTATTACCGCTGGACATCGGAATCACGGATGCTCCGATATTTTCTGCACCGGCATGTGCTCCCAATCCACCTGTAAAAAGTCCGTATCCATAAGACACCTGGAAAATATCCGAACGGCCGGCACCATAAGCAGTAAAAGCACGTGAGATACATTCTGCCCATGAAGACAAGTCCTTACGGGTATATCCGACAACGGTCGGTTTTCCGGTAGTACCGGAAGACGCATGAATACGCACAATCTGACTCATCGGCACGGCACAAAGTCCGAACGGATAGTTATCTCTTAAATCATGTTTTGTGGTAAACGGCAGTTTCACAATATCATCAATACTGTTGATGTCATCGGGCGTGATACCCATTTCCTGCATTTTCTTCCGATAGAAGGGAGTGTTGTGATAAACGTAATCTACAATTTTCTTGAGTCGTATGCTTTGAATCTTGCGAAGACTTTCGCGGTCCATACACTCAATGCTCTCATTCCAAATCATGTGTTTCTGGTATTACTAGTTGTATGAATCTGTTTTTTGATATTAATATGTTGCAAAGTAAAGGATTTATTTGGAAAAATGATTTGTTATCTCGATTATTTTACCGAATATTGCTCCACTTTTTAGGATTTAACTATGAATTTTGAATTAACATCAGCCTACAAACCCACCGGAGACCAACCGGAAGCGATTGCCCAACTAACAGACGGAGTAATCCAGGGACTTCCTGCACAGACTTTATTAGGAGTTACCGGTTCGGGAAAGACATTCACTATCGCCAACGTTATTGCTAACATCAACAAGCCGACGTTGATTCTAAGCCATAACAAGACGCTGGCTGCACAGTTATACAGCGAGTTTAAGGGATTTTTTCCGAATAATGCGGTAGAATACTATGTTTCTTACTATGACTATTATCAGCCGGAGGCCTATCTACCCAACAGTGATACTTATATAGAAAAAGACCTTGCTATCAATGACGAAATTGACAAACTCCGTCTTGCTGCCACTTCTGCCCTACTCTCCGGACGAAAGGATGTGGTCGTGGTGTCTTCCGTTTCTTGTATCTATGGCATGGGAAATCCTTCGGACTTCTATAAAAATGTCATAGAAATCGAACGGGGACGTATGCTCGACCGCAACGTATTCCTCCGCCGGCTAGTAGATAGTTTATATGTACGCAACGACATTGACCTAAACCGTGGGAATTTCCGTGTCAAGGGAGATACAGTAGATATTTATCTGGCCTATACGGACAATCTGCTCCGTGTCACTTTCTGGGGTGACGAAATTGACGGTATAGAAGAGGTAGACCCAGTGACCGGAGTCACCATTGCTCCTTTCGAAGCTTACAAGATTTATCCGGCAAATCTGTTCATGACTACCAAGGAGGCGACTCTCCGTGCCATTCATGAAATAGAAGATGATCTGACCAAACAGGTTGCCTTCTTTGAATCAATCGGCAAAGAATACGAGGCCAAACGGCTCTATGAACGGGTTACTTATGATATGGAAATGATCCGGGAGTTGGGACACTGCTCCGGGATAGAGAACTATTCACGTTACTTTGACGGTCGGGCTGCCGGTACTCGTCCATACTGCCTGCTCGATTTCTTCCCGGACGATTTCTTGATTGTTATTGACGAAAGCCATGTTAGCGTACCACAAATCCGTGCCATGTACGGAGGAGACCGTGCCCGTAAAATCAATCTTGTAGAATATGGCTTCCGTTTGCCCGCAGCCATGGACAACCGTCCGTTAAAATTTGAAGAGTTTGCAGAAATGGCAAAGCAGGTGATCTATGTCAGTGCCACTCCGGCAGAATATGAATTGATTCAGTCTGAAGGTATTGTCGTAGAACAAGTGATTCGTCCCACCGGTCTGCTTGATCCTATCATTGAAGTCCGGCCGAGCCTGAATCAAATTGATGATTTAATGGAAGAAATCCAGCTTCGTATCGAAAAAAGCGAACGTGTGCTTGTCACTACTCTCACCAAACGTATGGCTGAAGAACTGACCGAATATCTCCTTAATAATAATGTAAGATGCAATTATATCCACAGTGATGTCGACACTTTGGAGCGTGTGAAGATTATGGATGATCTCCGGCAAGGTATATACGATGTACTGATTGGTGTCAACCTGCTTCGTGAGGGGCTTGACCTTCCGGAAGTATCACTTGTTGCTATCCTTGATGCGGATAAGGAAGGATTCCTCCGTTCACACCGTTCCCTGACACAGACCGCCGGACGTGCTGCCCGCAATGTCAATGGAAAAGTTATCATGTATGCCGACAGAATGACGGACAGTATGAAACTCACCATTGACGAGACTAACCGCCGCCGCGAAAAACAGTTGGCTTACAATGAAGCAAACGGAATCACTCCCCAACAGATTAAAAAGGCTCGAAATCTATCAGTATTCGGAAATGCAAACTCGGAAACAGAAGAACTGCTGAAAGAAAAGCACGCTTATGTTGAACCTTCTACTCCGAATATTGCAGCAGATCCGGTGGTACAGTATATGAGCAAAGCGCAAATGGAAAAGAGCATCGAACGTACCCGCAAACTAATGCAAGAGGCAGCCAAGAAACTGGAATTTATCGAAGCTGCGCAATATCGCGATGAATTATTGAAACTGGAAGACCTTATGAAGGAGAAATGGGGATAAACTTTCCTCATTCTCCACATACTATATTCTGGGTATTAAGGGCTATAAATTCTTAACAAGTCTATAATACAAACATCCATTTTTTAATTAGTGTTATAAAAATACCTTTCATCTGCTGTTAATTTGCAGATATGGCAAAACAACGTATCTTTGCAGTGTGTTTTTCATAGTATTAGATTTAAGGTTAACAAAGGTTGGAGCAAGGCGTTGCTCCTTTTTTTATGCCCATACGCCAGGTGGACTTCCTAATATAATATTACTTGTGATCCGGACTCTACGCTTATACAATCCTCCTTAAATTTTCTCCTGAAAGTCGGGTTGCCCCGACTTCATTATAAATAAATTAAAGCGCCTTATCTATTGCACTTTTAATCAACGGCTCCATTATATCATATCCCTCACTCGTCGGATGAACTCCGTCTTTTGTATATTGAGGATTCAATGCCTGATTTTCATCAACCACCATTACCTTATAATAATTCACGAACGGAATTTTATTAGCCTTCGCATAAGCCTCTATACGAGCATTTAATGCTTGAATCTTCTGTGGCGCATCTTTGATTTCCATTCTCCACTTAAAGGCGGCGGCAGGAAGAACGGAAGTTAATATCACCTTAATCTTATTCGCTTTAGCCAACTCTACCATAGAAACGATGTTACCAAAGGTTTGATCTTCATTGTAAACATTTGTATTTTCCGCTACATCGTTCGTTCCTGCATTAATAACGACCAAAGCCGGAGAAAGATTTATCACATCTTCCCGAAAACGCAACAAAAACTGATAAGAAGTCTGCCCACTGATACCACGACTAATATATCCGTTTGACTTAAAGAAATCAGGATGAGTCCTTATCCAACCTTCCGTTATCGAATTACCCATAAAAACAACTCTTTTTTCCTTCTTTGACGGCTTCGGCAATGCCGCATTCTCTTTAGCAAAACGAGCAGAGTTCGCAAAATCTCTTTCCTGTGCAAACGTCTCTCCTACTGAGAAACTCAGACAAACAACAGCCAACATGATCCACTGGCTTATTCTTTTCTCCTTCATGTTTATATTTTAGATTTTTCTCGGTTTGACTTAACCGATTGAGAAATAAACTTTTAGCG
>OHTK01000455.1_pt1 | contig 20478 bp, 20 predicted proteins | sample 1578931 | NCBI WGS metagenome assembly OHTK01 (sample SAMEA3879553, study PRJEB24766) | human gut metagenome | biome: human-associated habitat; feature: feces | place: USA | collected 1985/1987 | reverse complement strand
ATAAATACGAAAAAAACACATGATGATATTTAAATCACATATTTCTATTCAAGAATTTCCTACTAAAACTTTGATTATCAAATCACTATTGACAACCACATTATCTCATGATACTATCACATAAAGAAACTTTGAATATCAAAGTATATTGAAATCTTTAAAGGAGTATGATTATGTTAAGAATTATTGCTGACAGCACATGTGATATATCTAAAGAAGATGCAAGAAAGATGGGGATTCAGATTGTTCCTATATCTGTAAGGTTTGGGAATGAAGAATTCTTAGATGGAGTTGAGATAACACATGAGGAATTCTATACAAGACTTGCTGAATGTGATGAATTACCTAAGACTTCACAGCCAAGCCCTGATACATTCATGAAAGTATTTAATGAAGCTGTTGCTGCCGGGGATGATGTACTTGGAATATTCATATCTTCTGATTTATCAGGAACATATCAGAGTGCCTGCCTTGCTGCTTTAGACGTTGAAGAAGAAACAGGAAAGAAATTATACATGGTAGATTCAAGAAGTGCATCAATTGGAACAGCCCTTTTAATCAGAGAGGCAGTAAAGTTAAGAGACGCTGGTGTAAATGTATCTGATATCGCTGCTGCATGTACAGAGATGTCAAAATACATCAAGCTTACAGCAGTTGTTGGTTCACTTAAATATCTTAAAATGGGTGGCAGACTTTCAGGAGCGGCTGCATTTGCAGGAACAATGCTTCATATAACACCGGTTGTAAGTATTGAAGATGGAAAAGTTGTTGTGATTGGAAAAACAAGAGGAAAAAAAGCAGCTGAAAAACTTATGCATGATAAGCTCATCAAAGACGGATTAAGTCTTATAAGAGATTTCATGTTTGGTCATATCAACTGCTCTGAATCTTTAGAAACATTTATTAATAAGAGTCTTACTTACATATCGGATGTTAATGGAAATGTTGGTGTAAGCTCTATTGGTTGTTCTGTTGGAACTCATGTAGGTCCGGGAACATACGGAATTGCTTATGTAGAAGCTGCTGAATCAGGAATGAATCGTGAAAGCATCGAAAAGACGGCCTGATTCTTATAGCGTCGCTGTTCTGATGGAACGAATCTGTCAGAATTAACAAGTTCATCAAATTCCTTATACGGAACATACATGTAGTCCATGGTTTCTCCTTCCTGAAGGGTAACATGGACTTCTTTTTCTATTAAATTAAGGTAACTGTGATATATGGCATGCTTAGGCTTATCCACATAGCTGTAGAGCGGAATAAGGTCATCAGTAGAAATCTTAATACCAGTCTCTTCATATAACTCACGAATTGCACCTTCAGCCGCTGTTTCGCCTTTAAGTATAGAACCACCTGTAACTTCCCACTTAAGAGGGTATGTTTTATTTCGTGAACGTTCTGTCGTAAGAAGCTTACCATCCTTAGTCATAGTATATACATTGACAATGACATGATACACCCCATCAGGTAAAGATTTTGCCTGGCTTCTTTTTAAATCGAAACCTAGCAGCTTTTCATTCTCATCATAGGCATCCCATAATTCTTCGTCAACTATTTCAACAAAACTGTCGTAATACTGCTCTTCGAAATATATCATTTCTTCAATCTGCTGGATTGTGTAAGATATATTTTCAGGTGCTATTATCCAGACAGTTTCAGGATCATCACGTCGTCTTGCAACAGCTATAAGCTCTCCGATATATTCATCAACGGCAACATCTACACCTAACAGATAAACTCTCTGCTTATCAAGCTCAGAAAATCCGGCTGTTCTTTCGACATCTACATAGCCACAATTAATAGGATAGACCACCGAGGGGTTATCTTCATCAGTGCTTCCTAAGGGGTGGTCGATTTTCACGGTTACAGTTTCTTCTCTCATTATATCTCCTTGTTAAATGTTTATTAATTTGATATACAAACATGAATATACACCAATTAGAACAAAGGTGCAACCAGTCTTAATATACATTGTCCGATTCTCAAGATTCTCGGCTTATTGATGTACTTGTCGGTTACTTCCTCACTTCTTCTGAAAATGTTGTAGAAATCATTAAGTATGTCGGCAGCAGTTTCCCTGCCATATACATATGCAGCATTTTCAAAGTGAAGGTAAAGACTTCTGAAGTCCATGTTGATTGTGCCGACAACAGATACTTCTCCATCGCTTACCCACTGTTTTGCATGAATGAAGCCCGGTGTGTATTCGTATATTCTTACGCCGTATCTTACGAGATCTGCATAATATGATCTTGTGAGGCTGTAAGTAAGCTTCTTATCAGGAATACCAGGTGTTACAATTCTAACATCAACACCTCTCATTGCTGCCATTGCAAGCTCTCTGGACATCTCTTCTGTAATAAGCAGATATGGTGTTGTAATGTAAAGATAATGCTTGGCACTCTTAATAATATTAAGATAAACATTTTCAGCAACCCTGTTGTTATTAAGTGGACTGTCAGCGTAAGGAACAACATACTGATTATTATTAACAGCCTTGTATCCGTAATCAGATGCCTTGATATATTTAATATAATCATCCTGTGGCTCATCTGTTTTCTTAATAGAGTTCCACATAGAAAGAAACAGCATTGTAAGAGTCTTAACGGCATCGCCGGTCAGCTTAAGACCGGTATCTTTCCACTCACCATATGGGTGTGTTATGTTAAAGTACTCATCAGCAAGATTATAACCGCCTGTGAAACCGACCTTACCGTCAATTACGGTAATTTTTCTGTGATCACGGTTATTCATGAACATATTAAATGCAAGCTTAATAGGATTGAATACGCGGCAGTCAATACCATTGGCACGCATTTCTTTGATGAAATCCTTGTTAAGGAAGAAGATACTTCCTACATCATCATAGAATAATCTGACTTCAACGCCTGCGGCAGCTTTTCTTATAAGTACATCTTTAATTCTGTCAAAGCTTGAAGCTTCTTCAATAGCATGATATTCCATAAATATGAACTTTTCAGCTTTTTCAAGTTCTTTAAGCTGTGCTTCAAGACCTTCCTCACCTATGGAATAGAATTCAATATCCGTATTCTTATATACAGGATATCCTTCATGATTACTCAGATAATGGAACTGGTTATATATATAGATATCCTTATCTTTAACCTCATTAAGAATGTTTTCATCCTGAGAAAGAGATTTTTTATAGGATTCTTCTATTGAATTAAATCTTTTCTTTACATTTCTTGTAACAATGGAACGTCCAAAAAGCAGATAAATAAGTATACCAAGTATAGGAAATGCAAGAATCACAATTATCCATGGCATTTTCATGGCTGAATTAGTAGATGTTCCGTATATCTTAAGCACAAGAATAATTGCAATAAATGTGCTTAATAATGAAATCCATGCGTAGTCCCTGTAAAAATATAATAAAAGATAAGCCAGCCACGCAACCTGGATAAGTACAAATATACCTGTAGCCAGAAGCCGTCCAAAACTGTTTTTTACGGCTGTTTTCTTTTCGGTTCTCATATGCTTGCGATTATCCATAATTTTCTTATCTCCTTGTCCTATTAATCAGATTGCCTTTCCAGCAAACTGTGTCATATACAGCTCATAATATCTGCCTTTAGCAGCAAGCAGAGACTCATGATTACCTGTCTCGACAACTCTTCCATTATCCATAACAACTATGACGTCAGCGTCCTGAATAGTTGACAGTCGGTGTGCAATAATAAGGCTTGTTCTGTTCTTCATAAGATTAGTCATTGCATCCTGAATCTTTTTTTCTGTTCGTGTATCAACACTTGAGGTTGCTTCATCGAGTATAAGAATCTTAGGACTGGCAACAAATGCTCTTGCAATTGATAGTAACTGGCGTTGTCCCTGTGACAGATTCTGTCCATCTTTGGCAAGCATTGAATCATATCCGTCAGGAAGATGCATAATCATATTATGGCAGTTAGCCTTCTTTGCAGCAGCAATGATTTCAGTATCCGTTGCATCCTGTCTTGAATATAGAAGATTATTCTTTACAGTGTCGGCAAAAAGAACAGTATCCTGTAAAACAATTGCAGTATTCTTCCTAAGATTCTCACAGTCGATATCTTTAATATTAACACCGTCAATAGTTATACTGCCATTGTCAATATCGTAGAATCTCATAAGAAGATTGACAACGGTAGTCTTACCGCTTCCAGTGCTTCCTACAAGTGCAACCTTCTGCCCGGCTTTAACCTTAAGGTTGAAATCATGTAATACCTGTTTTCCCGGTATATAGGAGAAATCAACATGATTAAATTCAATGTTGCCGGTAGAATTATCCATTGTAAATTCACCTGATTTGTCCTCGGAAGGTTCATCAAGAACAGCAAATACTCTTTCAGCTCCGGCTATGGCAGTCTGAATCTGCCCCCATATATTGGCAAGCTCGTCAATAGGTCTGCCAAACTGCTTGGCATATACGATAAATGCTGATATTACACCAATGGATACATATCCTTTAATAGCAAAATATCCTCCAGCCCCTGCAATAATGACGAAGCCGGTATTGTTGATGACATTCATTACAGGTCCCATAGAACCTCCAAGAATCTCGGCTTTAATACCAACCTTAGTCAGTTCGTCGGAAGTTTTATCAAAATCTCTGTCAAATGCTGTAACAGTCTTGATACCAGTGACCATCTCCTCAACAGTACCATTAAGCTGTCCCAAAAGAACCTGCCGTCTGGAATAGAATTTCCTCATGGCTTTAGATAAATTCTTAGTTGCAAATATAGTAAGAATCACTGTTGTGCAGGAACATAATGCAAGCTGCGGGGACAAAACCACCATCATAACGACAGTTCCAATAATAGTAAGAATGCCTGAGAATAACGAACTCATAGATTGAGATACAGTGTTAGAGATATTCTCTACATCATTAGTCATACGGCTCATAATGTCGCCATGTGAATGCTGGTCAAGATACTTGACAGACATGCCGACAATCTTATCAAAAAGATCCTGTCTCATATGCTTTACAATTCTCTGACTTAGTATGGCACTTAATCTTGTCTGTATAAATGTGCATATACTGTATATTATGTATACCACTAACATGAAGATAAGTATATGATTTAAATTATTAAATTTTCTTAAAGAAATATAATCAATTGCCTGACTCTGAAGCTTTGGAGCATAGACAGAGCATACAACCATTATAACTACGGCAATAAAAAGAGCAGTAATTACAGGTATTTCTTTAGCAAAATACTGCATAAGGCGCATAAATGTTTCTTTACTGTTGACAGGCTTTTCAACAACGGCACCTCTGTTTCTGGGTCCTCCCTTCATGCCGGGAATTCTCATATTAATCTGTGATGTATTCTTATCCTCAGCCATAATATCTCTGTCTCCTTGCTAGTTCTTATTCAACTGCGAATTATATATATCCTGATATATAGCACTGTTTTTCAGCAGCTCCTCATGAGTACCGACAGCACTTATATGTCCGTCATCAAGAATTACAATTCTGTCAGCATCTTTAACAGAGGCAATTCGCTGTGCAATAATAATCTTAGTAGTGTCCGGATATGCATTTTTAAGCATTGAATACAGATTAGCTTCCGTCTTTAAGTCAAGTGCACTTGTTGCATCATCAAATATAATAATTTCAGATTGTTTAAGAATTGTACGGCTTATGGCAACTCTCTGTTTCTGACCGCCGGAAAGACTCGTTCCCTGTTGTGTTACAAGAGTGTCAAATTCATCTGCTGAAGTGCTGATAAATTCCATAGCCTGTGCGATAGAAGCTGCATTTGCAATGTCATTGTCAGTTGCGTTTTCACGGCCCCACTGGATGTTCTCTTTAATAGTGCTCTGGAATATTTCACTTTTCTGCAGAGCTACAGATATACGCTCACGCAGATTCTTAAGGTTATATTCCCTTACATCAATATCATCAACAAGCACGCTTCCTTCGGTTACATCATAGAATCTTGGAATCAGGTTAATAAGACTTGTTTTACCGCAGCCGGTTTCACCAAGAATACCGATAGTTTCGCCGGGATTGATAACAAGATTAATATTATCAAGAATCTTCTTATCGCCAGTTAATGGATATGCAAATGTTACATTTTTAAATTCAATTTTACCTTTAATAGAAGTTGTGGCGTTAAATGAACCATCTTTGATAGAAGGCTCGCAAGCAAGCACTTCATTAATTCTTCTGCCTGAAGCAATACCTCTTGATGCGGTCTGGAACATATTAGTCATTCGCATAACTGCATTAAGTGACTGCGTGACATATGTAATTGCTGCCATGACATTACCTGGTGTTACAGAACCGTTGGCAACCTGAATACAACCGACCTTGATAACTGCAACTACAGACAGGTTGAGAATAATATTCATAATTGGCTGCATATATGAGAAAATCATCAGCACATTAAGCTGAGTATTTACAAGGTCGTCATTGGATTTTCCGAACCGCTCTTTTTCGTAATCTTCTTTAACATATGCTTTGACAACGCGGAAACCTGATACATTTTCCTGCATTACATTATTAACATTATCAAGCTTTTGCTGCAGTTTTGAAAAAAGTGGATTAGCTTTAGAAAGAAAATATATAACACATATGGTTACAAGCGGCAGTGCACATGCGATAACTGCACCAAAGCTTAGATTAAGGGATAACATGCATATTATGCCGCCGGCAAAAAGCATAAATGTCCTTATAAAACCACGCATACTCATCTGGATAAAATTCTGTAACTGTGTTATATCGTTGGTAACTCTTGTGATAAGTGAACCTGTAGAGAATTTGTCAGTCTGTTCGAAGGAGAAAGACATAATATTTTTAAATATATCTTTTCTTAAATCATTACCAAAATTCTGCGATGCAATATTAGCACACACACCACATAAGATACCGGATAATCCGCCAAGAATTACGAATATTATCATCTTAAGTCCTTCGGTAAGTACAAGATTCAGATTACCAACACCGTTATTAGATAAACCTAAAACACCTTCATCCACGATGGTGCTCATTAAACGAGGCTGAACGAGGTCCGCAAGAACCTCGCCCACCATGAATAAAGGTGCAAGAATGGCAAAAAGCCAGTATTTTTTAAGATATTTCAGCATATAAAAACTCCCTGTCTTTAAATTAATTATTCAAAAACCTTCCTTATGCTGTCGTAATGAAGAAATTCTCCTCTGTCAGCGATAGCCTTGATTTCTTCTGCTGTAGCAAATCTGAAACCGGCAGTCTCTTCTGTCTGTAAATGTATATCTGCTTCTGTAATATCCATGTTAAACTTATAGATATCAACAAAATAATTATCCTTTTCTTCAGGATTATCTCTTCTGTAAGAAAATTCAAATCCGCCATCAGCATGTGATACATCAACACCGGTTTCTTCTAAAACCTCACGGCAGACAGCCTGAAAAGATGTCTCTCCAGCCTGGCATGCACCGCCTGAGACTTCCCAGTGCCCTGGTGCCCATGCTTTAGTTAAGACTCTCTGTGTTATTAAAAATGTATTATCAGGTCTTTTGATTATGCCAAGAACAGTTAAGTGATAGTCACCATCCTTCATGTTCCAGTCATTACGTTTCATAGTACGACCTGTAAGCTGTTTATCGACATCATAGATATCCCATATCTCGCCCATTATTAATCGTCTCCTGTTAAACTAATTATCTTTATGTTTTTTCAGATAGTCAAGTACGCTGTGTACAGCAACATTTCCTTCACCAACAGCCTTGGCATACTGATAAGGTCTGCCTGTACAGTCACCTGCTGCATATACACCATCAATGTTAGTCTTCTGAGTTCTGTCAACAATAATATGTCCACCAGCCATATCAAGTCCTGATAATAATACACCCGGATTGATAGAATCCTTTAAGAAGAAAGCTCCGCTTACAGGGATAGCTTCTCCCTTGAAAGTTACTGAAGCAACCTTCTTATCTCCGTCAACACTTGCAGGAAGTCCGTTAAAATGCGTTATGTTATCATATTGTAACGTGGTTTCCTTATAAGGTGTGAAAAGATATATATGATTAGCAAGTCCTGCTAAAAATGTTACTTCATCCTCGAATTTAGGTGATGCACATATAACAGCAATATCCTTATTCTTATATAATGCTCCATCACATGTAGCACAATAACTTACGCCACAACCAAGGAGTCTTGCTTCACCTTCAATCTCTCTTGTTGTTGTCATACCAACAGTCAATATGACAGCTTTGGCTTCATATATCTCATTATCAGCACCGGCTGCAAAATAACCGCCGCAGTCATATATGGAATTAACCTGTGACTCTGTTATAGTAATGCCACAGTCGTCAATCTGCTTTAAGAACACAGACTGCATTTCGCTTCCTGTAACAGCAGGAAGTCCAGGATAATTCATGATTTTCTCGGCTTTCTCTATCTTAGTGCTTAGTGCTCTTGAACCAAACCATATAAAGTTAAGATTTCTTGCTTTAGCAGTGAGTGCAGCAGATATTCCCGCAGGTCCGCTGCCGATTATCATAAGGTCATACATATTACATAGCCTCCTTATTATGTTGACTTATAAACTAGTATTAATTAAAGGAAACGGCTTATACGCTCTTTCATCTGCTCTTCGCCCATGATATGAACGATAGTCCATAAATCAGGTGTATTAGCTCTGCCGGTTACCGCTATTCTTACCACCTCTGCAACATCTGATACATTACCCTTGAAGTTCTCAGGATTAGCCTTGTAAGCCTTCATATCAGAAGCATAGCCGTTCTTGTCAGCTATTTCCTTAAGCTTGTTAAACCACATGCTGTTATCATCATTATGGTCATAAGCAGCAAGGTAATCGTTAAGAATAACCTTAACCTCGTCATCAGCTAATCTGAATTCATCTCTTTCACCTGATTTGCCATCAAAGAAGAAACTGATAAGTTCAAATATCTGCTTAGCATACATGAAGTCTTTTCTTCTTCTCTTGGCACCAACACCCATGTAAAGTCTTAATATAGCAAGTAACTTCTCTTTGTCAGCAAACCATACCTTTTCCATCTCAGGTTCATTCTCTAATGCCCAGTTGTGAAGAAATTCGTATAAATCATCCTCTGATAACTTAGAAAGCTCATTCTTACAGATGTTATGAAGCTTTTCCTTATCAAATAAAGCACCTGAAACACTCATCTTATCTACAGAGAATGGGAATTCATTGATATCCTTGTCAGGGAATTTTTCATGCCATTCCTCAAAGTTAGAGTTAAGGAGTGTAAGAAGATAAACCTTCATTGTGTATGGATGGTAACCGTCTTTTCTATAGTAATCAAGTGAAAGCTCCGGATCCTTTCTCTTAGATAACTTTCTCTTTCCGCCAGTCTCCTCATCAAACTTCATAAGGTGCGCTGTGTGTGCGTATTTTGGCATCTTGAAGCCTAATACATGGAATAATTCATAGTGTATTGGAACGGAAGCAAGCCATTCACCACCACGTACAACTGTAGTAGTTCTCATAAAGTGGTCATCAATTGCGTGTGCAAAATGATATGTTGGAATACCATCTTTCTTAAGAAGAACTACATCATGGATATTCTCTGGAAGCTTAATCTCTCCCTTAATGCTGTCTGTAAATGTGATTTCATTCTCAGGACTTCCCTGTGAACGAAGTCTTAATACATAAGGCTTTCCTGCCTTAAGATTTTCCTCGATAGTCTCTAAAGAAAGGTCACGGCATACAGCATATTTGCCATAATATCCAGTAAGAACCTTATCAGTCTCCTGCTGTAATCGTACAGCCTCAAGCTCTTCCTCTGTACAGAAGCAAGGGTAAGCAAGACCTTTAAGTACAAGCTCCTTTGCAAATGTATGATAGATATCAACTCTCTGTGTCTGATAATATGGTCCGTATGCATTAACCGGGTCAGAATCCGGGAAGCCTGCACCTTCATCAAATTCAATATCAAAATATCTTAAAGAATTGATTACAAGGTCAACAGCACCTTCAACAGTTCTCTTGGCATCAGTATCTTCAATTCTTAAGTAGAATACACCGCCGTTCTTATGTGCAATTCTCTCATCAGCCAAAGCACTGTAGAGATTGCCAAGATGGATAAAGCCTGTAGGGCTTGGACCTAATCTTGTTACCTCTGCCTTGTTTGGAAGTTTTCTATATGGGTATTTCTCCTCATAATAATCAGGTGTCTTATCCACATCAGGGAATAAGAGCTCTGCTAATTTCTTACAATCCTGTTCGTTCATTATTAATCTCCTTATATTGCTAAATAAATCTCATAATATTTTACACATTTTGCAGACGCATTTCAACCTTGAATATTAATCTGTGTTAATTCTGGGCTTTTTATTGTATTTAAAATGCATATATGCCTGTCTATAGCTCACAAGCTCCGATTTCCTCGCTTAGTATGAGTAAATACCGCTATCTACATAGTTTATTACGGTGTGCGAAGTCAAACGCGCTTCGCTTGAACGAGACTTCACACATCGAACTTTTGTATATAGCGGTATTAACTCATACACAGCTCATCAATAGTCGCTTGTGAGCTATAGACAGGCATATATGCATATAACTATATTGAAAAAGCCCAAGATTAACATATATTAAGTATATTGCGGAATGCGTATGCTACGCCGTCTTTATCGTGGTGCAGCGTTACGTGGTCGGCTATTTGTTTCAGGTGTGGGGCGGCGTTTTCCATTGCTATTCCTACGCCGGCGTATTCTATCATGTCTGTGTCGTTGTCTGCGTCACCGAAGGCTGCTACATTTTCACGGGACAGACCTAGGTATTCTGTTAAGAACTTAACACCTGATTTCTTGCCGGCGTCTTTATATGATATCTCAAGGAGCTGGCTTATTGAACTTGTCATGTAGACTTCGTCTGTGGCTTTTCTTATTCTGTCCATTATGTTTTTCTTTAATTCTTCATCGCCGACTACTATGTCAATACTGTCTAATTCATGGCAGTGTTCAAGTATGAAGGATACAATGTCGTCTTTAAGAATTCTTGTTTTCTTTACATAGTTAAGTGAGTGTTCTGTAGCACCGTATTTTTCAGGATGTGCAGTATATTCTGTTGAAGCGAAGGCCTGTCCTTTTATAAATGCTTCATATGTCACAATATCATTCTCTGTGAGTTTAAGAATTGTCTTTACTGATTCCGGTGTAAGAACATAGGATTTAAGGCACTCTTTGCCTGCAATACGGTAGATGGCAGCACCATTGCTTGTTATTGCATATTCAATTCCGGGCACAGATATGACATCCTCAGGCAGTGTGTCAAATGCACGTCCGCTTGCGATACATACATCTACTCCGTTGCTTATGGCATCAATTAATGCCTGTCTGTTTACTTCTGACAGATGGCTTTCTGAATTAAGAGTTGTCCTGTCTAAATCAAGAGCCACAAGTTTAATATCTGTATTCATAATAATCACCTTGTTTCCGTACTTTTCATTGTAATTGCCATTATAAATAAATAAGGCTGTCCCTTTAAGGACAACCTTATATGTATAGTGATGATATGTCAATATTTTAAGCAGATTTTTTATCATCTTTCGATGGCTTAATCTGCCCCTGAACGATTTCGATAATTTCATCAGATAAGAAATTAAGCTCGTCTGCATCGTGGCAGGCAATTATAATTAAAGCACCTCTTTCCCTGTGCCTGATGAGTATGTCACGAATCTGCTCTGTACCTGTATCATCAAGTGCATTGATTGGTTCATCAAGGATAATAATATCAGGATTCTCCATGATGGCAGCAGCAATTCCAAGTCTCTGTTTCATACCAAGTGAGAACTTATGGAAAGTTCTTTTATCATCAGGATCAAGACCAATCTCGGTAAGAGTCTCGCGTATGCGGTTATCATCAATACGTCTGCGGATAGATGCAAGTGTTTTAAGATTCTCAAATGCAGTGTAATTATTAATAAAAGACGGATTTTCAATTAATAATCCGATACTTGGCGGAAACATAATATCTTTTCCGATAATCTGTCCATTAATATCAACAGTACCCTTAACCTTGATAAGACCTGATATAGCTCTCATAAGCATAGTTTTACCACAGCCGTTCTTTCCCTTGAAACCATATATTTTGCCTGATTCCATGCGCAGATTGATATCTTTAAGGATATCATTGCTCTTAATTTTCTTTGAAACATTTGTAAGCTGAATATACATATTAATCCCCCTTAGATAAAGTCTTTTTTCTTTGAATAAATAATACCGGCTGCAACCAGTAATATATTGATTGCAAGCATTAAGCACAGACCGTACGGCCATCTGCTGTATACATGAGGTATGCGGATAGTCATGAAATAATTATAGAAAAAGAACCATTTCATACTGCATATGCTCACAATAAAGAAGAACAGATTAACAACGAATCCGAATACCGCATTGCTGATATAAGCAAGCAGAAGGCTTATGCCCGTCATAGTTACGAGACACACAAAACACAGTATAATAACCAGAGGCATATTGAAATCAAGTTCAAGCTTAGTCTGTAAAAATATTCTTACTGCCTCAGTGCCTGTAATGTTAAGTGACATTGAAAATCTGCTGCCAGTCATAAGCAGACCAACAATTGTGTTAGCAGCAAATATACCTGCCATATATATAATTACAGCCAGTAACATAGTGATATATTTGCTGAGCCACCAGCCGGAAGCTGAACCTGAGATAACAAGAATATTCTTTCCGACAGCTTTCTGGTCAGTCGTTATGTAATAAGTTATTATAAATGTGATATACAGCACTATAAGAATCTCAAACAGCGGAATGTCAATCTGCATGCCGGGAGAGAATTCTTTTGCACCTCTGAATACATACAGCAGGGAATCTCCAAGAGAAATACTGCTGATTCTGGAATTCTTAATACATCTGTATACATTTGAAAAATACGATACAGCCTGAAATACGCAATATATATAGAAAACCATATAGAATTTCCAGCACATCGACCAGAAGCGTCTGATATCAGCCTTTAAAATACATAAGAAAGTATTCATTAATTCTTAAGCATGTCCTTTCTATAGAATTTAATTACAGCCCAGCTTATCAGAATCATATCAATCCATATAATAAACGGAGTTATAACATCATCAGCATAATAGATACCGGATATGTACACATCTGACTGGTTAAGACACATCTTTCTATAGAAGTTCTCAAAAGGCAGAACAGATACATAAGTAGTAAATATACATGCGTAAGTGATAATAAAATCAGCAACCGGATTTCTTATAATCCAGTGCAGCGCACAGATTGTAAGAATTGTTATCTGAACACGCAGAATATCAAGCAGGAAGCAGATAAGAATTATTACAAATGTGTTCTCAGTCGTAATATTTCCATTAGGTATAAAATTTCTTGCAACACTGCCCTCTTCCAGCCAGTTACAGTTAATAACTGAAGGATAAGATAATGCACAGCCTGTCAGTACCACTGAATTAATCAGAGGAAATACAATACTTATCCATGCACATTTTTTTACACAGTTAAGCCACAGCTTCGACATTGAAGAATACAGCACAACCCTGAAATCAGACATTTCATATCTGATAATGGATATAATCATGAAAGCTGCAACAACAAGTTCGAGATTGCATAGAAAAATGTTGTTTGGAAAATCATAAAAAAACAAAAAGAAATCCGAAACACAAGGTACTGCGTTATCAAAATATCTGCTTGTGTATGGCAGAGTCCTGATTAATATTGCAATTACAATTGTATATATAATTAATATTTTAATATAATGTTTATGTCGTTCTTTAATCATAGGCAAGCCTCTTATCAATGACGGTCAAATACAATGCGCAGCCTTTTTGGATAGAAAGAATATACAAGACTGATATCAGAAGAATCTATCTTGTCAAGTTTACTTTCTTTAACCATGGAACTTCCTAATGTGCATTGCAGGCGCACTTCTTTCTTTTCACCGGGAACAACTACAATACGTGAATCTTTTGATGAATACATAGTTACTCCGTTGTGTGCATTAAGCTCGTCAGACAAAAAAACGAATATTGATGGTGAGAAATTAACAACCTTATCGGATACATTTTCTAATTCTATAGTCATAACCACAATACGGCTCTTACGGGCAGTTTCCTCACGCATATTAAGCTGCTGACCTGATTTCTCGCGGTATTCGTCGATTGTATATACATTATAATCAACAGGAGTAATCTTTAAACCGTCAATAATAGGAGGATTATCAGATGTGTAAGTTACATCTTTGGCATTAGGAAAAATCATATTGATTCTCACGGTGAATCCTATAAATATTGCAATAAGCAGAGTTATTGCTCCAATAATTATTATTCTATAACGCTTCATTATTCTTTCCTTTCATAAAAAATATAATTCCACATATAACACAGATGATAATTGGTTCACATATGTAGGCAAATAACATTCCGTCCTGTAGCTTGGTTGCAGGTGAAAGCAGAGCCATAGGATTGAATGAATAAATATTCATTACGCTTTTACATAAAGTAGAGATAATACCAAGTCCGTAATAGGTAACGAATGGAGATATTATTACTAAAAATGTATTGTCGATAAAGAATGAAACCGCAAGTGAAACAAGTGCAAATGAACCGCCATATATAAAGAACTGTAATACATATATCAATACATAGATAAGCGGATGTTCACAGAAAAGATTTCCCATTATATACGCACCTGAATGAATAAATAAGCCGTTGCCGGATGGCTTCAATGCAGGAATAAACATCATAGTTGCGCATAGATTCAGTAAAAGAGGAAGCATAGTTACAAGTCCTCAAGAGATAAATGTTGCAATGAATCTGGCAGCATGAATCTTATTCTTTGACATTCTGCTGTAATATTGCAGAATGTACTGGTTCTTGTTATCTCTGCAGAAGAATCCACAATACGGAAGTGCTGCAAGCAGCATAAATATATACAGATAAGATGTAGATATAGGCTTAAGCCCCATAAACATTCCCATCCACGAATTAAATACAGAGAACGGATATGTTTCCACTCCCCCATTAAAGCCGTTAGTAATATTAAGATGCGGCTTCGCACACTCAATAAATCCTCCAACAGATAAGGCAAGTCCTATAAAAAGACTTACATAAAATAATTTGCTTTTAAATAATCGTTTAAGTTCTATTCTTAACAGAATTAAAATATCGTGCATAATCCTCCCCCATAAAAGTAAGTGTAGTGATGTTAGTTATAAAAATGTTTAATCAAGTTCAATTAAATTATTTAGTTCAATTAAGTAACCATTATAACTGTCATGGTCATTATAATTTTGAAAATCACCCTGAATATAATAAGTGTTGTCATTGGAATATGTTCCTAATACATGATAGAAAAACCATAAATCATACTCTTTTCCAGGTTCGAGATATAAAACATCTTTTTCCTCATTTGCTAAAGCTTTATCTATAAAAATAAGTAAACCCGGATCATACATTAAATTATCAGTCTGTTTTGAGTAGCCAGTCGTATAAAAGGTCATATTAGTTGGTTGAGAACCAGTATATTTCAAATGAATTTTTACACAGAAAAAAGAATTTTTCTCATTAATTAATTTTCCTGTATCTTTTGAAATATATCGTCTTTTGAATATTTCTTTTTCTAGAGCTTCGTAATATTGTTCATCAACTAATGTATAGAAAAAATCAGAAGATATTGTTTTATAAGCTTCTGTTACGGTACATTCATAATTTCCTTTTGAAAATGTTTCATTCATTTTTATGTATGTAATAGCGTTTTTATTTTTGAAATTGACAGTTCCTTTTTCAACATTTCTGGATTCATTCAAATCAACGGATGGCTTTTCCTCATGATAAGCTGTGCTTAACTCTCCATTAGGTTCTGTTTCATAATCATAACTATATAGATATGTTTTAGTTTCTAACATGTTATTGGTATCATTAGAAGGCTGTGCTGTGCAGCCGCACAACACAGTTAATAATAGTGAAAAGACAGTTGTTTTTTTCAGTTTCAATTATTAAGCCTCCTAGATATCTGGATACCAGTAACCACCAAACCATGCACCATGATAATCGTCTACAGAATACGCCTCACATCTTACAGCAGCGCGTGTATAGCCTTCCTCATTTACCCAGTTAAGCATGTTATGAGTTTCATTGACATCATAATAATATTCATAGCCATGTGATACATCGACCGGATTGTTATTGCCATCAATTGCGTATACTTTACCATAGTAGTATGAACCGTCTATGTCCTTATCAGTGCATGACATCTGAACTGAAGAAGAGGTATATTTATTTTGGCTACCTGTAAATTTAGTTTCACCATCCACACTAAATGCCACACCAAAGTCATTGCCAGCTTTAGACATTATAGGTGCTGAGTTAACCCCGACAATTAATAGCATTGCTGTAAATATAACAGCATTTTTAATAAAATGTTTGTGAACCATTTCTTATCCTCCTGCAAAATTATTTATAAGTACTTATCTCTTAAAAACAGAATAACAGCCCCGTACTCAAAGTACAAGACTGTTATTTTGAGGTTTGTCGTAAGATGCATGTTTAACGTCGTAAGTTACATATTTTATTAGTATAATTATAAAAACATGGATTTATTCGACATCTTCAATGTCGTTAAGTTTGACAAGATAACCACTATAGCTGTCGTCATCAATATAGTTTTGAAATGAACCTCTTAAATAGTAGGTCTTATCATGGCTATATCGATAAGCTTCATAAAGAAACCATGAATCGAATTCATCACCTGGATTTAAGGTTATGTGATGAGATTCATTTTCTAGCAAAGCTTTGTCAATGTAATCAATTCCTCCAAGGGAATAATATGTACCATCTGGATATTTACATATTATTGGGGAATCAAATTGAATTTTTGAAGTATTTTTACCTAAATATTTCAGATGCATCTTGATAAGAAAGAAACGATGTCCTTCGTTATATAGATTGCCATTTTCATCATAATAGCCTTGAAATTTATTTATCTTATCAAGTAATAATTGAGAATATTCTTCTCCGAATGTATCAGCAGCAAATTGTTTTGAAACTGTTGAATAAGCTTTTAAAACTGTACATTCAAGTGTTCCCGAGGTATAAGTCTCATTCATTTTAATAAAGGTAAGACCAGCTTTACTTCTGAAATTGACAATAGGTTCAACTTCTCTATGAGATTCATTCAAATCAACAGATGGTTTTTCTTCATGATAAGCAGTACTTACTTCACCATTGGTTTCTGTTTAGTAATCGTAACTGTAAAGATAAGTTTTAGTTTCTGTTATATCATCTGTTTTATTTACTTGTGGTGATGAACAACCACATAAAGTTGTTATTAATATAAAACTAATAACTACTATTTTCTTTTTCAATAATCTTTCCCTCCCATAAAATTATTGTATATGTTTTCAAGTCTATTATGTTTTATAAAATATTCATTATTATTAGAAAGCTGCGTTGTGCAGTTGCACAACGCAGTTATTACAAGGAATATTTAAATTTCATATTAAATATCTCCTCTTAAAGTAGTAAGACTAATCAATTTCAGTCAAATCATTTAGTTCAATCAAGTAGCCATTATAACTATTATTGTCGTTATAATTTTGAAAATTACCTTTAACATAATAAGTGTTGTCACTAGAATAATTTGAAAGATTATAGAAAAACCACATGTCATATTCTTCATTAGGTTCAAGATAAATATTATCAAGTTTATGGATAGAAAAAGATTTATCAATAAACATTAAAAAACCTAAAAAAAGTATTTCGTTATTAGTGTCTTTGCTGAATATTGTAGAGTATATATCCATAGTCATGGCTTCTTTACCGGTATACTTCATATGTACTTTTACACAGAAAAAGCGAGAAGTATCGTCAATGAGTTTTCCAGTTTCTTTAGAAATATCGCGTTGTTTTGAAATTTCATCTGATAAAATATTGTGATAATTTTCATTAACTAATGTGTAAAAATAATTAGAATCCGAGGTGACATAGGCTTGTGTAATAGCACATTCACAACTTCCAAATGAATATTTTTCATTCATTTTTATGTATGTAACAGCATTTTTTTTGAAATTGACAGTTGCTCTTACAACATCTCTGGGTTCATTCAAATCAACAGATGGTTTTTCCTCATGATATGCTGTGCTTAATTCTCCATTAGGTTCTGTTTCATAATCATAACTATATAGATATGTTTTAGTTTCTAACATGTTATTGGTATCATTAGAAGGCTGTGCTGTGCAGCCGCACAACACAGTTAATAATAGTGAAAAGACAGTTGTTTTTTTCAGTTTCAATTATTAAGCCTCCTAGATATCTGGATACCAGTAACCACCAAACCATGCACCATGATAATCGTCTACAGAATACGCCTCACATCTTACAGCAGCGCGTGTATAGCCTTCCTCATTTACCCAGTTAAGCATGTTATGAGTTTCATTGACATCATAATAATATTCATAGCCATGTGATACATCGACCGGATTGTTATTGCCATCAATTGCGTATACTTTACCATAGTAGTATGAACCGTCTATGTCCTTATCAGTGCATGACATCTGAACTGAAGAAGAGGTATATTTATTTTGGCTACCTGTAAATTTAGTTTCACCATCCACACTAAATGCCACACCAAAGTCATTGCCAGCTTTAGACATTATAGGTGCTGAGTTAACCCCGACAATTAATAGCATTGCTGTAAATATAACAGCATTTTTAATAAAATGTTTGTGAACCATTTCTTATCCTCCTGTTAAATTATTTTGAATAAGTACTTATCTTTTAAAAACAGAATAACAGCCCTGTACTTAAAGTACAAGACGGTTATTCTGCGGTTTGTCGTAAGATGCATGTTTAACGACGCAAGTTACATATTTTATTAGTATAGTTATGAAAACATGGATTTATTCGACTTCTTCAATGTCGTTAAGTTCGACAAGGTAACCACTGTAATGGTTTCCGCCAAGAAGTTTCTGAAACGAACCTTGAATATAATATTTATTTGTATCAGAATAACGGTATGCTTCATATAAAAACCAGCTATCAAATTCATTGCCAGGGTTCAAAGTCAGGTGTTGCTCGTTGTTTTCAGCTAAAGACCTGTCTATAAAATTTATACCTCCTAATTCATATGTTGTCCCGTCAGGATATTCAGCTATAATTGTTGATGTAAATTGAAATTTTGAAGTTGTTTCTCCTAAATATTTAATATGAACCTTTATCCAGAAAAATCTATGTCCCTCATAAAATAGATTGCCGTTTTCATCATAAATTCCCCTATATAGATTAAGCTGATTCATTACAGGCTGGATATATTCTTCGTCAACTAATTCGGTGGCAAATGATTTAGATATAGTTGAATATACTTTTAATATCGTATAATCAAATGAGCCTGTATTATATGTTTCATTCATTTTTATGTATTTTATAGAATTTTTGTTTAATTTTACGATTGGTTCTTCTGTTATTTGGGGTTCATTCGCATCAACAGAAGGTTTCTCTTCATTGTAAGCAGTGCTTACTTCACCATTGGAATCTGTTTCATAATCGTAGTTATAAAGATAAGTTTTGGTTTCGGCTATGTCATTTGTGTTGTTATTGGTATTTGTTGCGCAGCCACATAAGGCAGTTAATAATAGTGGTATAATTATTATATATTTTTTTTTCAATTATTGACCTCCATAGGTTAACTTTTTTACAATTAGAAGACTACGTTGTGCATAGACACATCGTAGCTTTAATAATAAATCATATATAAATACTAATTTATATGTGATTTGTTTTAAATGTCTGGATTCCAATAGCCTCCAAACCATGCACCATGATAATCATCAACTGAATATCCCTCACATCTTACACAAGTCATATTGTAATGTTCTTCATATACCCAGTTAAGCATATTATGTGAGTCATTTACATCAAAATAATACTCGTATCCATGAGAGACATCTATTCTTGTTCCCGCTGAATTTAAAGCATAAACTTTTGCATAGTAATAAGAACCATCAATATCTTTGTCCGTGCAAGACATCCAAACAGATGATGACGTGTTTTTACTTTTTCTATCTGTGTAATATGTGTCTCCATCAAAATCAAAGGATGCTCCGTACCAAACATCATCTCCAGCTTTTGATATCACAGGTGCAGTATACACACCAATAACCAGCATCATAGTAGCAAATATTATTGTGTTTTTAATTATCTTTTTAAATTTCATATTAAATATCTCTTATCTTAAAGTAGTAAGACTAATCAATTTCAGTCAAATCATTTAGTTCAATCAGGTAGCCATTATAACTATCATAATCGTTATAATTGTAAAAATCACCTTGGATATAATAAGTATTATCACTGGAGTATGTTCCTAATACATGATAGAAAAACCATAAATCATACTCTTTACCAGGTTCAAGATATAAAGTATCTTTTTCTTTATTTGATAAAGCTTTATCTATAAAGAAAAGAAAACCTGAAGCATAAATCAAATTATCAGTTCTTTTTGAAAATCCAGTGGTATAA
>OHTK01000445.1_pt1 | contig 20898 bp, 16 predicted proteins | sample 1578931 | NCBI WGS metagenome assembly OHTK01 (sample SAMEA3879553, study PRJEB24766) | human gut metagenome | biome: human-associated habitat; feature: feces | place: USA | collected 1985/1987 | reverse complement strand
TTTATAACACTATCATTACAATCTATTATTACAATCATTACAATTTGATATCAATGTAAATCATAAAGGAAATGACTATATATTAATTATAATAATGAATTTATTATTAATTTCATATCTTTCGGCAAAATTGAATTAAGAAATAATTATATAAGAAATAATCTAAGCATATATAATAGATTACTACAAAATAATATATATCAAAAATATTAAGTAATTTATTCTGATTTATTATATAAATATACTTTATTATATTTTAAATTTATTTATCAATATTGGGAAACCCATTTACTTATTACATAAAATTATTGGATAATGTTTTAATATCTATATATAAATGTGAATAAACAAATAACAGTAAAAATATTTTAAAATATTTTTCTACATTTATAAAAATTGAACTGAGTTCACAAAAAAACTTAACATAAATATCATAAAATAATATAACTTTTGTATTGATAAAACGTAATTTTGTTGTATAATAAAATTAGATTTTAATGAAAGAAGGACAATAATGAGCGAAGTAATAAGTTTAATTAACGAAAAGGGGGGTGTTGGAAAATCATCCTCAGCCATAACAATTGCTCAGATTTTATCTATTTCTGGCTATTCTATATTATTGATAGACTTAGATCCACAGATGAATACAAGTAAAATGTTTGGCAAAAGTGAAGAAGGTAAGGATATTGACTATGAACAGCTGTTTTGTAGTAAATTTGATGATAAAGCTACTGTTATGAATTACATTTCTACAACAGACTATGAAAATATATCTATACTTTGTGCCTCAAGAGAATTAAACAATCTTATATATAAAATATACGATGAGAGTAAAGAATCTAATGTAGAATTATGTTTTAAACATAATCTTAGTCTATTAAAAGATGATTACGACTATATTATAATAGACAACTCACCTTTTAAATCATACCTTACAACATGTGCTATGTGTGCCAGCAATAAAATCATCACACCTATATGTGTTGATAATTTTTCATATGATGGTTTAATGTCACTTTTTGATACGATTGAAGATCTCAATGCCAAATATGCACTTTCTATTGAATTTGCAGGTATGTTTATGACCAGAGTGGCAGGAAGAACAACCTTATATAAACAAATGTTTGAAAGTTATGAGAATATGTTTGGTGACAAATTCCTTCCTGTGTCAATAAGAAATTGCATTGCCGTCAATGAATCTAATACATTGTTTGAACCATTACTCACATATGATAAGAGAAGCACCGCAGCTCAAGATTACATAGAATTAGTTAATTATCTTGGACTTATGGATAATAAACATTACAGAGAATTAGCAAAATATCTTAAAGGAGAGAAGAAATAATGGCTAAGAAATCATTTACTGCTGGTGGTACTAAGACAGGTATCCTTAATTCTGACGGTGGAGAAAAACTTAAAGAAATTCAGGCAAAGACACAATACAATTTTAAATATATTCCTAAAGATAAAATTGTATCTAACCCTAAAAATGAAATGTATGCGCAGGATGGCATTAATGCACTCAAAGAAAGTATACTTGTTAACGGTCTAAGACACAATTTATCTGTATTATATGATTCTGACAAAGATATATATCGTCTTATCTCTGGTGAAAGAAGATATCACGCCATATCAGAAATGGATGAAAAGGATTACCAGACACTTTTTCCTGCTGGAATTCCCTGTAAAGTTGAAAAGTCTGATATTACTGAAATTGACGAAGAAATTATGCTTATCTCAGCCAACCACGATGTAAGAGAATCTTCAATGGAAGTTAAAAGATGGGAAGTAAGCCGTTTAAAAGAACTTTATGAAGCTAAAAAGTTAAACGGCGAAATAAAAAATATCAATGCAGAGATTGCCAAACAGCTTAATATATCAGAAAGACAAGCCCGCAAATATACAACAGCAGAAAAGCTTATTCCTGAATTAAGTGAATTACTCAATAACAATGGCATAGATCTTAACCAGGCTGATAAATTTGGTAAGCTTGATGAGGATGCACAGAAGAGTATATTAAATATTCTTCAAAAAAATGGCAACATTGAAAATGCAGAATTTCAATCTATCAAGAAGATATCTGAAGAACGTGCTAAAGAAGCTGCCAAATATAAGCAGGAATTAGAAGAAGTAACCAGAGAGCTTAACAAAAAGAATGAAACTTTAGAAATTCTTGAAAATAAAATAAATGAAATTTCTACAAATACTGATAAATCCAATTCCAAAATAGATATTGAAGAGGAACTTCGATATATGACTGAGGCTAAGAACAAAGCTGAAAAGGAAAAGGCACGTCTTGAAAGTAATATGGAAAAGATGAAGCAGCAGCAACGTGAGAAAGAACAACGCAAGACAACAATTTCAGATAACGAATTAAAAAGAATATCTTCAATTGCTAAAACAGAACAGGCACTTGCATTATTTGAATCAAACTTTGATATCATTAAGAATAACAAGTCTATTATAAAAAATGATACTGATTTAAAAATAAGAGTAGAAATTTTAAATCAAAGATTAACTGATTTTATTAATTCACTAACCAATAATTAATATATTATGTCCCCAATTTTAATAATATTAACATTGGAGTTGGGGATATATTATGATTATTGTTTGTTCACTTGTTCAGAATGGGGCATTTCAAAGGGATATTCTTCAACTAGGAAAAAAAACAATTGAATGGTGGCTGGAATATGCAGAGTGGTTTGAGAACTTGGAGTATCTCGGATATTCAGCAGGAGAAGTGTTATTTGAACGTAGTTTTACAATGATTCTTATTATTTTGGGAATTATGGGAAGTGTTTTTCTTGTCTGGAAAGCAACTATACAGTACAAAAAAATATGGGATAGTATGTATAAAACAGTTCTTATCTTGAGTGTTTCGTTTATTGCAGTTTTGGGAAATATGATTCGTGAAGTTATTCCCATTAATTTATTAGTTATTGTTTGCTTTATTAATATTGGGACTGTTTGGATTAGGAAGTATTTAGAAAATAAATATTCCTAAAAAATTTGCAGGTATAGACAGGGAATAGGATGTGTTTATATTTCCTGTCTTTTATATAACCAGTTAATATATATTGCTATAAAATAAAATTGAGGTGAAAGAATTAAGTGACTAATAGCTGTTGGAATTGAAAAAATAGACAAAAAATTGTAGATTACAATTTAAAATTGACGGAACGATAAAATTGAGATATACTTTTATAGGTTATACTAAGGCGATTTTCGCATTTTGAAATGGAGGATTAATCGATGGCTGTTAGCTATAGAAAACTTTGGAAACTTCTTATAGATAAAGATATGAAGAAAAAAGATCTTCGTTTATCTTCTGGAATTAGTACAAATGCATTAGCTAAATTAGGAAAAAATGAAAGAGTAACAACAGATGTAATTGATAAAATATGCTGTGCACTTAATTGTGATGTTGGAGATATGATGGAGATCGTTGAGGGTGAAGAAAATATGAATGGAGGACATCATAATGAACATTGAGTTTCTCCAAAAGTATGCGATGACTGGAATATGGGAAACGGAAGATCTTAGATCATATAAGACAGATCTTTTACTTATGGCACAGCAAGAACAAAAGAAATTTAAACCTTTGAAAAAAGAAATGTATTCGGGTAACAAGATACAGATTATAGATTTTTTTAGTGGGGCAGGAGGAACTTCACTTGGATTTGCTGCGGTTAATGACATTATCCCCATATTTGATTTTTTGGGAGGCTGTGATATAAATAAGTTTTCGGCAGAAAGTTATGCACATAATTTTGATACACCTGTTATAAATAGAGATATTATTGAATTGGCAGAAGATAAGGAAGAATTAATCAAAGTACTTGATACTATAGGATATGATAAAATGAAACCAACAATTTTAATTGGTTGTGCACCATGTCAAGGATTTACGTCTCATAGAAAAAAGCATTGGAATGAAGAAGATGATCATAGAAACAATCTTGTGAATGTGTTTGCTGATATTGTGAGTTTTATTCAGCCCATAGCTTTTGTAATGGAAAATGTACCAGAGTTCTTATCAAATAGATATTGGAAATATTTTTATGCAGCAAAAAATAGATATGAACAGGAAGGATACATTGTTAAAGAAAATATATACAATGCTGCATCTTTTGGGGTTCCACAAGAAAGATTCCGATCTGTTGTAATAGGAATGAAAAAAGAATTTATATTACCAGAAGGATATTTGGAACCTAAAAATTATAAAACTGTTAGAGAGGCGATAGGAGCATTAAAACCTGTTGCTGCGGGAGTTGTAGATCCATCGGATCCTATGCATAAAAGTGCAGCACATAAAAAAAGTACCATTGCTGTTTTAAAACAGGTACCTCATGATGGAGGAAACAGACCAGCAGGTGTTGGTCCAGCGTGCCTTGATCGCACAAAGGGATTTTCGGATACCTATGGGAGATTGTATTGGGATCGACCATCAATTACTATAACACATTATGCTCGTAATCCTGCAAGTGGAAGATATACACATCCAGAACAGGATAGAGGACTTACTGCTAGGGAAGCGGCATTGCTTCAGAGTTTTCCAATTGGATTTGAATTTTTAGGGAAATCAGATGATGTATATCGCCAGATAGGAGAAGCAGTTCCCCCGCTTTTTTCAGCCGGGATAGCGATAGACATGTTAATAGAAATATTGTCAGTAGAGCCAACAAAGCAACAATTGAAAGAAGGTCCACAATCAATAGAGAAACCTGTCAGTAGTTCTTACTCAAGTGTTATTGCGGGAATAAAAACAAAACGAAAAGAGGAACTATATGGTTAAATATACATGTATAGATAGCTTTTGCGGAGCTGGTGGTTTGGGGCTTGGGTTACAGCAAGCGGGATTTGATATTCGTTTGAGCTTTGATATTGATAATCGGTGTATTAAAACAATAGAAGCAAATAAAAAATATTTTAGTCATCCAGCATTTACTGCAGATATAAATGATATGTTGGATGGAAGAGCTTTGAATATTTGTAAAATGCAACGAGGAGAATTGTTTCTTCTTGCAGGAGGGCCACCTTGCCAAGGATTTTCGGTGCAGAGACGAGGTGCAGATGAGGATCCGAGAAACCAGCTTGTTTTTAAGTATGCACAATTGGTAGATGAATTATATCCTCGATATTTTGTTATGGAAAATGTTTCAGGAATTGCGGGAAAAAGAGGGAAAACAATTCTGGAGGAACTTCTTGATAAACTAAAAAACATTGGATATACAGTTCATATTAAGCTTTTGGATGCCCAGAATTATGGAGTTGCACAAAGAAGAAAAAGATATATTATTATTGGTGAACGAAGTGATATGGGAGTAAATTACGAATATCCGAAAGAAATGGAGAAACATTACACGGTTAGAGATGTTATAGGAAGTTTGCCAGAGCCGCCTGAAGATGGAAGTGATTATCCCGGTATTTCGTTGCATAGGCGTGATAGGTTGTCGGAAATTAACCTCAAAAGGATTAGAGCTTTAAAACCGGGACAAGGACGAGAGTATCTTCCTAAAGAGCTTTTAGCTGATTGCCATAAAATAGATAGTTCTGTGATTGGATACAGAAATGTTTATGGAAGGATGGCGTGGGATGAGGTTTCGCCAACCATTACAGCAAGATTTGATAGCTTTACAAGAGGAAAGTTTGGTCATCCAGAACAGGACAGAAGTATTTCTCTTAGAGAAGGTGCAATGCTACAAACTTTTCCTAAAGACTTTCTTTTTACTGGAAGTAAAGTTGATATGGCAAGACAAATAGGTAATGCAGTGCCGCCATTGCTTGCTAAACAGATTGGAACTAGTATTATTGATTGTTATAAAAGGAGTGGTAAAATCTAATGTCATACAATGCTATTATGAAGGCGTATTTGAAAGCACTTCAGAATCAATATAAAAATGCTATGAACAGTGGCCAGTACACTGCAGAATTATCCTATAGAATGCCACTGGATGCAATGGAAAAAGCACTAGCTAAAGAATTCAATCCAAATGAGGAGATAGATGTTATTCTTGAACCTACAACACAGGGGAGAGTTGGCCGTCCAGATTGGCGAATCCATAATAAACAGACTATGGGGATATATGGATACATTGAGGGAAAAGGACTTTCAGAGGAAGAATTTGATACAAAACCTTATGCAACACAAATAGAAAAATACCTTACACTGGGGCATAAGCTTATTATTACTGATGGGTTGGAATTTGTATTTTGTATGAGTAAGGACAGTGAACCAGCTGTTATATCTGTTATAGAAAAAGAGAAAATGCATACGAAAGATTGGTCTGCTCAAACGCTTAATCCACGTTTTGAAGTTTATATGAGAGAATTCTTCAAAAACCCATCAGCACAGCAGATGAATGAAGCAAAATTGGTAGAACTAGTTGCTGTGAGAACAAGAATGTTGGCAGATGATATTTTAGAATTGGCAAATATTCCAGTTGAGGAAGCAATGAATGATAATGAAAGAGAAGTTATTATCTTGCTTCAACAAATGCGAAAATTGGTTTATAACCATAATGACTCGAAGTTGAGAACGGCAGACGTATTTGCTGATTTTACAGCACAAGTTATTATGTTCTGTCTTTTATATGCTCATAGAGTTTTGTGTTTACCAGAAGATACTCCAACTGAAAAAGAAAGAAAAATTATAGCCTATATTAAGGAAGATTTATCAGAGGGTGAAGCATTAACACCATTTAGAAATCTTATGCTTTATTTAAGAGATCATTCAGACAAGAATTTTTTTATTAATCAACGGATAGATGAATGTATTAAGTTTTTGTCTTTTATAAAAATGACAGATCAGCAATTAGTTAATCCAGATTATCATCAATTGTTTGAGCTGTTTTTGTCAAAATACGATGCAAAATCAAGATTCGATTTTGGTGCTTATTATACACCTAAAGCACTTGCGGATTTCGTGGTGAAATTGACAAATTATGTTGTGTCAAAGAATTTTTCGGGAAAAAGTATTTATGATGATGGAAATACCATTATAGATCCTTGTTGTGGAACAGGATCATTTATGGAAGAAGTGATTAACCATGACCCAGGAAATGGTGCATATACACTTTGCGGAATAGAAATTCTTCCAGCACCGTATATGTTGGCGAATTATAGAATGGCTGTTTTGAAAAAGCAAGATGAAACGAAAAGAAACAGCGTGCATATTTTACTGGCAAATACATTGAGTAATAGTGTATTTAACGGAGATGCAAATAAAGATTCTATTGAAGGCAGAGAATTATTGGAAGCAAGTCGTATCTCTAATATGCCATTGAAATTAGTTATAGGAAATCCACCATGTTCGGATACGATAAGAGATAATACAGATAAAGACTTTTCTATTATAAATCATCTTATGGAGGACTTTAGACCACCAAAAGAATTGAGAAGAGGTAGACAAAATATTCAGAAACAGATTAATAATCCATTTATGCAATTTTTAAGATGGAGTTGTAAAAAACTGTTGGATTCACCGAATCATTCAGTACTTTCATTAGTGGTGCCATTGTCTTTTTTGGAAGCAGAATCATATAAATATGCTAGAAAATATTTGTGTGAAAATTTTTCTGATGCATGGATTGTATCTGTAGATGCAGATGCAAGAACAGGAGCCAGAAGTGATAGTCTATTTCACACACTTCAAGGGCGTGCAGTTATTGTTTTGACGAGAAAATATGGAGATGATACATCAATAACAAAGCTTCATTATTGCGATTATTCACATTGCATGCGAATAAATAAAGAACAATTATTAAATGAGAGTATTAAGAAAATTGTATCGAGATTTGACACATATGATATTGCTAATGATACATTCGCATTTTCTCCAGCAAAGCCATTTAATACGGAAATGTATAAAAAATTTTGGCCTGTTAGTGGAGAAAAAAAACAAGGAGCAATTTTTATTAATCACTGTTCTGGAATAAAGCTTGCACCAACCGCAATGTTTACGCATGTTAAGGCTCCTATGTTAAAAAGACGGAGTCGCGATATAGCTATAAATGGAGCAACAGAGGCAAGTGCATGGTTTGCAAAGCAGGATAAACCACCTAAAATTGAAAAAATAATGGCATTTGAAAATGCATTGAATGAATGCGAGAACAGAAGTGTGATGGATCAGACTCTTGCTGATAATATAAAGCCATATTCATTCCGGCCATTTTTTACATCTAATGTGTTGTTATGGAAAGAATTATTGGTTAAATATAGCCATATCGGAGGTGGAGGAACACGTCTTAGACCGGAAATAATAAGTGCATATAATCATAAAGATACAATTGGATTTGCTATGGCACATGCTCCCAAAGATTTGAATCCTACATTGTCACAGTTTGTTTCATTTTGTTGGTATTATCCAGATAATGATATGTGTACGCGTGGCAACTCTCACATTTATGTGAATCAATATCCAGATAAAAAAAGTGGAAAAATGTTATCCAATATATCTGCTGATATTCTTCATAGGGTTATGATGATGCTTGGAAAGAATGAGCATGAAAGTGCTAGAGATCTGGTGTTTTATATCTACGCAGTATTATGTTCGCAAGTTTATCTCGATGAATTTGAAGGGGCACTTTTTACTGTAAACCAGTCAGATAAGCGAGCAAGAGTCCCTGTTGTAGCTGATAAGGATATTTTTCTTAAAATTGCTCGAATTGGAGAAAAAATTGCCGAATTAGAAAAAGTAGACTATGTTCCGGAGAATATTTTGAACTATGATTATGACCAAATTATGGAAGAAGTGCCGGTGGGATTTGAATTAAAGAATGTTGCACATCCATTTGATGCCGAAAATGAACAATTATTGCTCACGGATGGGAAAGAAACAATAAGAATTAAATGTCCCTTATCATTACAGAGGTTAAATATATCAGGATATGATGTTATAAAGTCAGTATGGTTAAAATTTAATTCTTATGATTTTACTCATTGTGAATTTAATCGGGATGATATGAAGAAACTTTTAAATTTCCTTAATACAATTGCAACTCATGAGAAAATGGTCAAAAAATTGGATGAGGAGATTGCTCTGGTTCTAGCTGGAAAAGTGAAGTTGATTGAATATCAAAATTGATCTGTAATACTGGAAAGTCACAATGGAAATATGTTCTTTTGTGATTTCCCACATATTATGAGGGAAAGTTATTAAAAAAATATGAGGCAGGATACTTCTGATAAAAAAGTATTTTAAGACAAAGATAGTACACAAATTAATTCGGTGTGTATCAGTGGAAAGGATGTAAATATGTATATATCGAAAATAAAAATTAAAAACTACAGATTGCTTATAGATGCTGAATTAGAAGTTGATGCTAAGACTACGTTAATTGTTGGTCGAAATAATACAGCTAAGACATCATGTTTGGCATGTATAGAAAATGTATTGAATGGACGTCCATTTTCCTTTGATGACTATCCGTTGGTCAAAAGAAAAACATTGTATGAAATAATAGCTTCATTTATGTCAAAAGAAATTTCTTTTGAATCGTTATGCGAGCAATTAGAACCAATATCTATAGAGTTCCTTGTAGATTATTCTTTAGAAGATTCAGAGGATAATTTAGGGGCACTGTCGCCTTTTATTATAGATGTGGATATAGATACTACCACTGCATTAATTCGTGTGGAATTTCGCTTAAAGCCAGATGAAAAAGTGTTATGGAAAACTTTGGAAGAAAGCTATTACCAAAATGGTGTTTTTGCACCATCAGATGAGGCCCGGGATGTTATCAGTACTAATTTTTCAAAACTTTTTGAATTAGTAATTTATGCAGTGAATCCTAAAAATCCAAAGGAAACACAGATAAAGAAACATAAAGAATTGGAAGAACTTTTCCCATTTCATATTATTCCGGCAGAACGTCTCCTTGGAGAGGACGGAACACAGAATAGTTCTCTTTCTTCGCTTATTTCAGAATTTTTTGAAATGAATGAAGAAGAACTGGATCCAAATGTTGCAGAAAAAGTCAAGGAGTTGCGTGCTATTGTAGAGAACGCAAATAAAAATGTTCAGAAACAAAGTGATAGCATTTTAAGTTCACTTGTAAATGATTCGGTTGGGTTTGGGTATCCAAATGGAGAAGAACTTCAACTAGGAGTTACTACTCAATTAAGTATTGATGATCAGATAAAAAATCAAACCCAGCTTTCATACACAGCAGGTACAAGTAATGAATGTCTTCCTAGTACATATAATGGATTGGGATATAAAAATCTAATTAAAATGGAGTTTCTTCTTGCAGCATTTGCGAAGAAGATAGAAAAGTGCGGAAATGCTTGTATACCATTACTTTTTATTGAGGAACCGGAATCTCATATGCATCCACAGATGCAACATGCTTTTGCGGAATATTTAGAAGCGTTCCTTGGAAAAATTACTTCTGTAGGAATTCAGACTCTTTTAACTTCACATTCTGCTCATGTTGCTAATACTATGGCTTTCTCAAAAATTCGATATGCACAAAAAACAAAAGAAGGAGTTATTTATAGAAATTTAAATTCGTTTGAACAGGAGAATCCAGATAATAGTGATTTTATTAGAAAATATCTTACATTAACCAAATGTGATTTGTTCTTTGCGGATAAAGCAATTTTGGTTGAAGGAGCATCAGAACGGTTATTAATACCTGATATGATAGATAAGTGCGATAAGTCAGGAGATTTTAGTTCACAGAAATATAAATTACCAGCTCAATATTATACTTTAATTGAAATCGGTGGTGCGTATGCTTATAAGTTTATTCCATTTATTGAGTTTTTAGGTATTCCATGTCTTATACTTACGGATATAGATTCTGTATCGGGGCAAAAAGGTAAAAATGGACAAGTATATTATAAATCTGTTCCAGTTTCATGTGGTGAAACAACATCCAATGAAACTTTAAAATGGTGGGTTAGAAAAAATAAAGGATTATCGTATAATGATAAAGCCCAAATTAATTTGGCAGATATAATATCAATGTCTTCAGGTGATAAAACCAGAGGAAAATGTCATATTGAATTCCAAACAAAAGAGAATGAATTATGTGGACATTCTTTAGAAGAAGCTATTCGGAATGTCAATCGCTCACATTATGGATTAAGTGATAGCCCGACTGAAGATGATCTGGAGTTTTCTGGAAAATGTAAAACAGATTTTGCACTTAAACTTATTTATGAGTGTACTGATTATAACATTCCGGCATACATTAAATCTGGATTAATATGGCTTAATGACCAAAAGGTACTTGAATAAAAGGGATGATGGATTATGGATGAAAATTATCATGGTGCAAATTATGAATTAGCAAAAGCTGAAGCTGATAAAGTAGATAAGCAAATTATCGAAGCATTACGGGAGGGGCATAGTTTTCGCGTTGAAGCAGGTGCGGGTTCGGGAAAGACTTATTCGCTTAATAGAGTCATTGAATGGATACAAGAAAATATGTGGTCTAAATATAGTCGAAAAAAGCAAAATGTAGCTTGTATTACATATACGAACGCTGCTGTAGAGGTAATTACAGAAAGATTATCAAAAGATTCATTTATTATTCCTGCTACAATTCATTCGTTTGCTTGGAATGCAATCAAACAATATCAAAGCTATCTTGTGGATGTTGTAACAACAGACCCTGATTTTTTACCAGATGAAGGTGACTTTTTTAAGGTTAATGAAGTTACATATACTTTAGGACATCGATATAAGGAAAATGGAGTTCAGTACCTTTATCATGATGATGTTCTTAAGCTGTTTTGTAAACTCTTGGATAATGCAAAATTTCGACGTGTATTTTCTGATAAATATCCTTTGATTTTGATTGATGAATATCAAGACTCCTATAAACCAATTATCGAACGCTTTGTTAAATATTTTATTGCAGAAAAGAAATCGCCACAATTCGCTTTTTTCGGAGATGCGTGGCAAACTATTTATCAGTCAAATAAAGCTTGTGGGATTATAGAACATAAAAATTTAGAAGTGATAAAAAAAGGTGCAAATTTTAGATCTTCTCCAAGAATTGTTCAACTTTTGAATGATATACGACCAGATTTGCCACAAACATCTGCGATAGATAACTTTCAGGGGGAAGTAGTTGTAATCACATGTGAGGATTATGACGGAGAACGTCGTACTGATCGTAATTTTCAAGGTGAATTGCCTCCAGAAGAGCTAAAAATACGTTTAAATAAAATCTCCGAAGAAATAAAACAAAATACAGCGGATTCTGATACATTAAAAATTTTAATGATTACACATAAAGTATTGGCTGCACAACAGGGATATGAACGACTTTTAAATATCATTAACGATGGTTTACGTGACAAGGAAGATCCTTTTCTTTTGTTTTTTATGGATACCGTTGAACCAATCTACCATGCATTAGAAACGTTAAATATGCAGTTGCTTTTTGATACTTTAGGAATTAAGAGATATCCGATTACTAAGAAATCGGAGAAAGAGAAGTGGAAAATATTTCAAGAGAAATTACGAGAAGCGAGAGAGAAAAGAGCAATTGATGTTATTGAGGTTATAAATGAAACAAAATTAATTCCTTTTCCACCTAAGTTGGATGGATGGTATCATTTGTATCATAATGCATCGGGAACAATATATTCATCGAATGCGTCAATTCAAGCATTTTTGGAGTTGGATTATACGCAATTCATTTCGGCAATAGAATTTTTATATCCTGAAGCGTTATTTTCCACAGAACATGGAGTCAAAGGAGAAGAATATGACAATGTTATTTTTGTCATTAGCAAGGGCTGGAATATGTACCAGTTTGAAACATATGCACCTATGATAACTGGAAAGGCTTCTATTCCGAGTGGAAAGCAGATTTCTTTTGAACGAAATCGTAATTTATTTTATGTTTGTTGTTCAAGACCAAGAAAACGGTTGTTCTTTTTTGTAACAGTTCCTATAGATCGAACTTTCAAAGAATTTTTGATGGAACTCGTTGGAGAAGAAAATTATTATACTTATAGTCAGTATATTAAAAAGAATATCGAGTAAGAAGAAATATCAAAGAACAACAAGAAAATATGTATAAAATAAAGGCTCATAGTCTGTATAAAAAATAAAGATTATGAGCCTGGTCGTGTTAAAAAAAAGACAAACGCCATTGTTTCTTAGGTTCATATTTCCCACACCCGTCACAAGTCTGTGGCCAGTTGATTTTCCATTCAAAATATTCATCTCTGGTAATCTCACCGGATTTCAGTTCATCCATTCGAACTACCCATTCTTTCAGAAAATCATTCAGAACTCCATAGTCAAACCACATACAGACAGGAGCATGGGCAGGCCAGCTATCATTGTCATGGTAGTAAACGGAAGTGTCTGCTACTTCATTGCATTTTTCACCAGGAAATTTCCGAGGAAGAAACAGATGCAGGGCAGATGGATTAAATTCATCCAGCCAGAAAAGCAGTTCCATCATTTCGGAAGCGTCACGTCCAGCGGTATCATAGAGGGTATAAGGATTAACATCAAGAGCCTGTGCCATTTTATCGACCAGATCTTTTTTTGGAACACGAACTCCTTTTTCATATTGTACAATTCTATGTTGATCGGTCAGTCCGATCTTCTCTGACAGTTCTTTTTGTGTCATTTTCCGGAATGTCCGGATTTTTTTTAGTTTCAGATTAAAATTCATAAAGTCACCTCTGCATTAGTCCTGATAAACATCCATTGAAGATAGTAAAATCAAAAAATGAATAACTATTTGTCCATATTATAACACAAACTAGCAGAAAATCAATAAAAAAGAGTACAAAAAAGAACCTAAAACGCATGAAGTGCTATTGACATTAGCAGTAACGGGGGATATAATGGCATTAAATCGAAATGGGTACAAAAAAGTACACCTACAAAACTTTTGATTATTGAACCTTGAAAATTGAATGAGCTGTATGGGTGCCTTTCGGGCTTAAAGGTAACACAGGATTCCACCGCTGTATCAGAGAGTAGTATGTGGAAACCGAAGATACTCCGGCAACGGCTGGTATGCTTGAGAAGAAGCTGCCAGTATTCAGAAAGATTTCTGATAGAGGTCAATTGTAACGTTGACACCGCCATATACAAATGGAAGCCAACACGCCGAACAGAATGGAAAATCATCGTAAGAAGTCCAAACAAAAAGTATATGTACTGACAACGGGCATAACCGCTGTCTGGGAGGTGATGCAGAAGAATACGGAGGAAAGGAGGTATGTGCATCATGAGAAAAACAACAGAGTATAAGGCTGAGAATCGTCTGACGGTAGATATTGAAGGATTAATGGCAATGTTATCCTGCGGAGAAGTAACTGCAAAGAAAATTGCAGATTATGCAGAAGCAAGAGTGATTATTGGAAGACGTGTTCTTTATAACGTGGATAAGATAAAAAAATATCTTGATGCAATGGCAGTGTAATGAAAGATGAGAAGATAAAATACAACAACTTTCCTTCGGAATGAAAAGTAAAAAAGGGAAAATATTCCTGTAAAACAGGCAAATAAAAATTAGCATTTTGCAGGAATTTACCCTTGGAAATCATAAAATATTATGTTAATCTGTGAGCAGATATCAGACAGTATATGACTGATACAGACAGGACAAAAATCATTCCGAATAACGAAAAATAAAGTGAAAGGAATGATTGATATGGCAAGAAAAGATAATAAAGGCAGAAATTTAAAAACAGGTGAATATCAGCGTCCGGATGGACGTTATGAGTATCGCTACAAGGATGAAATTACCGGAAAGCGTAATTCGGTTTATGCAGCTGATCTGGCGAGTCTGCGAGAAATGGAAAAGAAGATCAATAAGGATATGGAGGATCTGCTTATTACAGACGCATCAGTCAAGAAGCTGACTGTAAATACGTTGTTTGAGCGATACATGGCAACAAAGAATATCAAGGAAAGAACGAAAAAGAATTATATCCGTATGTGGGACTACCGGATACGAAATACTTTGGGAAACATTCGTGTTGTAGATTTTAAGACATCTCACGTAAGGATGTTCTTTTCCGCATTGTCAGATGAAGGACTGGCACACAGTACGATCAAAGGTCTTTATGGCTTATTGAATCCCAGTTTTGAACTGGCAGTGGAAGATGGGATTATCCGTAAGAATCCGGTAACTGGAACACTTGGAGATTATGGGGCTCCAGCAAAGGAGAAAGAAGCACTGACACTGGAACAGCAGGAAAAACTTCTGAAGTTTGTTGAACAGAGTAATGTGTATAAGCCTCATCTTCCAATGATGCAGGTTATGTTTGGGGCTTGCCTGAGAGTGAGTGAAACCATCGGCTTAACCTGGTCGGATGTGGATATGAAGAATCGGGAGATCCATGTAGGTGGACAGCTTGTATATTATGAAGGTGATGAAGGATATTGTTTCCATGATTCAGAAACCAAAACGGATGCAGGAATCAGAGACATTCCTATGACACAGATGGTATATGATGCGTTCCGTAAACAGAGAGAGCTGAACCTGATGCTTGGTTTGCAGAGTAATGTAGAGATTGGTGGACGCAGTGGATTCATCTTCAATACAAAGCATGGACGTCCGATTATGCCAGCGGGAGTGAACAGCTTTCTGAAAAATATTGTCAATGCCTATAATAAGAAAGAAAGCAAACTGGCAGAAGAAGAGAAACGAGAGCCGGAGCTGATGCCTCCCATTTCATCGCATACCCTTCGTCATACGGGATGTACCAGATTGGGTGAGAACAATGTCAATCCTAAAGTTATGCAGTATGTCATGGGCCATTCGGATGCACAGATCACAATGAATGTCTACAATCATATTGCAGAGAAGTCTCATGTGGAAAATGAGATGTCTAAAATGAATCTGCCGGAAACTGTACCTGCTGTGGTATAAACCATAAGCCGTTGTCGTAAAATGTGGTAAGAAAATCAGACGAATATATTTTTCCAAGAATTTGTGGTAAAAATGTGGTCAAATCAAGAAAATCGAGTGCGAAAGTAAGTGAAAAATCCCTGTGAAGCCCGTAAAATCAAGGCTTCACAAATTCTTCACAAAATAATTAGCACTCACCTCTTGACTTGGCTAAAAACTGCGTGCTATATAATAAGTAGAACAAAGGAAGACAGAGAAAAAGAAAAGAAATGAACTTCTGAATCCTCCGAATGTTCTGACAACAACTGCGAAAGCAGCTTATATAAATTGTGAGATCTTCTCACAAAAGGCAACAAAGTTAGTTAGCATTGAAAGGAGAAATGACTTATGATGATGCCTAGTATTTTTGGAGAAAACTTATTTGATGATGATTGGATGAACTTCCCATTTGAGCAGGACTTCTGGGGAAAGAAGAATCCGTTATACGGTAAACACGCTAAGAACATGATGAAGACAGATATCCGTGAGCATGACGCAGGATATGAAGTAGATATCGATCTTCCTGGATTCAAGAAAGATGAGATTAGCATAGAGCTTGAGAATGGTTATCTGACCGTATCAGCTGCTAAGGGTCTTGACAAGGATGAGGAAGACAAGAAAGGTAAATACATCCGTAAGGAGCGTTATGCCGGAGCAATGCAGAGAAGCTTCTATGTAGGTGAGAACCTTACACAGGAAGATATCAAAGCAAAATACGAGAATGGTATTCTGAGACTGTCAGTGCCGAAGAAAGAGGCAAAACCAGTTGAGACAAAGAAAACAATCGCAATCGAAGGATGATTTGAACACTGATGTGAGTCAGGTGTCAAATGTCGAAGGGGCTTATGTAAGCCCCTTCTTTTTGTGCGTAAATCTATTTATACGTGTATAAAACATATTTTTTCAGTACAAAAACGTTCATAAATTCGGTCGTAAATATTTACGATTGTTTTTATGAACGTTTTTGTATATAATAGAATCAATAGGATTGGAAAGGATGTGGGTGATATGCGTGAAACACGAACATTAGAATTCAAGGAAACGATTACGAATACTTTTTTGAAAACAGTTAGTGCCTTTTCGAATTACAATGGTGGAACAATTCTTTTTGGGGTTGATGATAATGGAAATGTGAAAGGATTGCCAGATGTAAAACAGGCCTGTCTGGATATCGAAAATAAAATCAATGACAGTATTTCGCCTCAGCCAAATTATATGCTTGAACTACAGAATAATGATCAAACGATAAAACTTACTGTAAAAAGTGGTCTTCAAAAACCGTATTTATATAAATCAAAAGCATACAAACGAAATGATACAGCAACGATAGAGGTAGATACATTGGAATTTTCAAGGCTTGTATTAGATGGAAAAAATATTAGCTTCGAAGAATTACCTTGTAAAGATCAGGAGCTATCTTTTAAAATTTTACAGTGTAAACTGAAAGAAAATATTTACATTGAAACTTTCAATCAAGATACTTTAAAGACATTGAACCTGTATGACAATATAAATGGTTATAATAATGCAGCGGGACTTTTGGCAGATAAAAATCATTTTTCAGGAATTGATATTGTTAAGTTCGGTGAGAATATCAGTATTATTCAAAAAAGAGTAACGTTTGAACATATATCGGTTTTAGAAATATATGAAAAAGCACTTGCTGTATTTAGAGATTATTATCAATATGAAGTAATACAGGGGGCTGACAGAAAGATGGTAGAGAAAATACCGGAAGCAGCTTTCAGAGAAGCAATTGCAAATGCTTTGATTCATAGGGTATGGGATATTAATTCACACATCAGAGTTTCTATGTTTGATGATAGAATAGAGGTTGTATCTCCTGGTGGATTGCCAGCTGGAATAACAGCCGAAGAATATTTATCAGGTAAACTATCTATTTTAAGAAATAGAAATCTTGCCAATGTATTTTATCGTTTAGGTTTTGTTGAGATATTTGGAACAGGGATCACACGAATAAAACAATTGTATGAAGAAGGATTGATGAAACCGGAATTTGAAGTATCAGAGAATACGATTAAGATTGTACTTCCATTATTTGAAAAGAACATGAATCTTTCAGAGGATGAAAAGATAATTTATCGGCTTCTTAGCCGAACAATGCTGAAACCAGTGAGTGAAATCATACCATATGTACCATTTGGTAAATCAAAGACAACAAAGCTATTGAAAGAGATGGAACAAAAAGGTGTTATAGATATCCATGGAAAAGGTAGAGGTACGAAATATATAATAAGATAAATATGAATCATAAACGCACAAAAAATCAGCCGTAAATATTTACGACTGATTTTTTGACTTTATAATACATTTGTGATTTATTCAGTTTCCGCTTTGATTCCCTGATCGAAGATTTCAACAGCTTTTTTATTTGGCTCAGCAGTAAGCTTTGCTACAATAACAGCAATTAGAAGACTTGCAAAGAATCCAGGGACAATCTCGAAGATACCTGTGGCATCTGTCATTCCTGTGAGCAGCCATCCGAGATCTACAACGAATCCGGAGATTACACCTGCTACAGCGCCCTGGTAGTTAAAGCGTTTCCAGAACAGTGACAGCAGAATCGTAGGTCCGAAGGAAGCACCGAAAGCGCCCCATGCATTTTCAACCATATCCATGATAGCCTGAGCACCGCTTCCCTTGGAGTTTGCGATACCAAAAGCAATCAGGGAGAGGATCAGTACGAGGATACGTCCAACCATCAGCGTCTCTTTTTCAGAAGCATTTTTTTTGAAGAAAGGCTTGTACAGATCTGCTGTGAAGGAGCTGGATGCTACCAACAGCTGGGAATCTGCAGTGGAGATCGAAGCGGCGATAATCGCTGCAAGCAGAAGTCCACAGATGCCTGCCGGGAAGAATCTTCGCGCCATAGCAATGAATACAAGTTTCTGATTTCCCTGAGTAAGCAGTTCCGCACCCATAACCATTCTTCCAAAGTAAGCAATCAAAACAGCAGAGAACAGTGAGATGATTACCCATACGATAGCTACGATAGAAGATTTCTTGATCATGGATGGTTTCTCGATAGACATAAAACGTACCAGGATATGTGGCATACCGAAGTATCCTAATCCCCATCCAAGTCCGCTGACAATATCCTGCCAGCTGGCATCAAAGATACCGCCTCCGAAAGCACACTGTGTTACAGCGCCTGTAGCGGCATCAGTATACTCATATACCGTAGTAAGAGCAGTAGGATCCAACAGATCACTGTGACCGATGCAGACTACAAGAGGTACAAGCATCAGTGCAAGCATCATCAGTAATCCCTGGAAGAAGTCTGTCCAGCAAACAGCAGTAAAGCCACCAAAGAAAGTGTAGGCAACAATGATCAGCAAGAATGCGAACATAGCAATCTTAGGAGAAACTGTTGGGAACAAAGTTGTAAATACGGAAGTACCGGCTACCAGTGCAGATGCTACATAAATGGTATATGCAAACAGGAAGATCAGTGCACATGTCAACTGCAGTGATCTGGAGTCTGTTGCAAAACGATTTGTCAGATACTGTGGTAATGTGATCGCATCATCTGCAGCTTTAGAGAATGTACGCAGACGTTTTGCGCACAGAATCCAGTTGGCAGCTGTACCTAATGCAAGACCAATACCAATCCACATCTGTCCGAAACCGAAAGCTAAGATCGATCCCGGAAGCCCCATCAGCAGCCATGCAGACATATCGGATGCCTGTGCGGACAGTGCTGTTACCCAAGGTCCCATGGATCTTCCACCAAGGAAGAAGTCCTCGGAGTTCTTATTGGTACCGTTAAAGTAAAATACTAACGCTACGCCAAGCAAAATGGCGAAATACGCAATAAAAGTAATGATTTCCCAATTCATATTCTTTTATCCTTTCCTTATATTATTTTATATGATGATATCAGGCAGGATTGTAAGAAGGCATAGCATTTATACAATCCATAGGTATCAAAATCATAACTGAAGGCGTTTTTAACCCACAATAACATTTAATTTACCGCAATTGGACGGATATTGTCAATAGTTTGAGGAAAATACGTTGTTGCCCGGTATTTTTCATGTTTTGCGGTTAGTTAAAGCGAACAGATTATTTTTTAACAAATTATGTAAAAATCACGAAATATTGATGGAATATCGCGTGGTATTGTGAGATAATAGAAAAGTAAGAGTTGTGTTCTAAAAAATAGAAAACGAGGTAGAACAGCATGAAACTGATCAAAGAAAAGAAGATCTATACAGGGGATGGTATGATTGAAAATGGTTATATCCGCTTCGATGAGAAGATTGAAGAAGTCGGAGATATGACAGGATTTGAGCCGAAAGAAGATGATCTTGAGGTGAACTGTGCTGGAACGATGGTGGTTCCGGGATTTATCGATATTCATAGCCATGGTGGTTATGGAAAAGATAATATGGATGCTACACCGGATGAGATTGATGAGATGGTTAAGCAGATGACAAAGCAGGAGGGAATCACAACTTACTTCTGTACAACTATGACTCAGACCTATGAGAACATCGAGAAAGCAATGCAGAATATTCATGATGCGGCACAGAAGAACCCGGTGATCAAAGGAATCCACGTAGAGGGACCATTTATCTCAACTGTGTTTAAGGGAGCACAAGATCCTTCTTATATTAAGAAACCAGATGAAAACACACTGGAAAAATGGAATGAGATCAGTGGTGGACTGATCCGTATTGTTACTTATGCACCAGAAGAGGCTGATCCGTCATTTGAGACATGGTGCAAGGAAAATGGAGTTGTCTTAAGCGCAGGACATTCGAATGCATTATACGGGGAATTGAATGCAAGCGGAGCAACACATGTGACTCATCTTTACAATGCACAGAGAGGACTGAATCACAGAGAGCCTGGTGTGACAGGATATGGTATGCTGGCAGAAGGGGTACACGCAGAGCTAATCTGTGATGGAAAGCATATCATACCGGATATGGTGAAACTCGCATGCAAAGTAAGAGGGTATGATGGAATCGAGCTGATCACAGATTCC
>OHTK01000392.1_pt1 | contig 23049 bp, 9 predicted proteins | sample 1578931 | NCBI WGS metagenome assembly OHTK01 (sample SAMEA3879553, study PRJEB24766) | human gut metagenome | biome: human-associated habitat; feature: feces | place: USA | collected 1985/1987 | reverse complement strand
GCAAAAATATAAGAATGAAAAAAGGGCGACAAGATAGAATCGCGGAGACGCTTACGTTCATAATGCATTGTTTTTATAATTAAAGAAAATCTCCTTTCACCATAACAAATTGTAAATCAATAGAATTATAATCCGTTTGGTGTGAAAGGAGATTTTATAAAGTCCTGTTTCCGTTCTTATTCAGCCGGTTCTTACAAAGTACAAGTTCCTTCGACCAGCTTGCCCATTGCCCATACGGCACGGATATTCAAGTCCTGGTCAAGAATCAAGATATCGGCATCTTTGCCTTTCTGAAGTGAGCCCTTGCGGTCATATACTCCCATAATCCTGGACGGAGTTTCCGAAGCCATACGGACAGCATCTTCCAATGGGATTTCTGCCTTTTGCACCAAGGTACGGATCAAACGGTCCATGGTAGCCACACTGCCTGCCAAAGCAGAACGGTCGGCCAGTTTGCACACACCATCCTCAATGATGACACGAGGGTCAAAAGCTACATTGCTTTCACTGGCGGCACATGCCAAAGCATCGGTAATAACACAAGCACGTTCCACACCCTTAATCTTATATATCAGGCGCAAGATAGTAGGAGGAACATGAATACCATCGGCTACCACTTCCACTGTCATATCGTCTATCAGATAGATACTTTCTACTGTACCTTCATATTTATACTCACGGCGCTTATGGAAGCCCGGCATCGCATTATAGAAATGTGTAGCATGAGAATAACCGGACTCCCAGGCTGCACGGATATCTTCATATTCGGCCTGTGTATGTGCCACAGAAGCCAAGATGCCTTTTCCTGTGATATACTTACCAAACTGCATGGCACCCGGCAATTCGGGTGCAGCATCCCAACGCTTGATACAGCCCCACTTCTCTACAATAGGAATATATTCCTTCGGATCCGGGTCTTTTATGTTTTCAGGCATCTGACCGCCTGCCATCTTCATATTAAGGTAATGCCCTTCAAGATGAAGACCAAGTACCGGACTGTCCGGTTCCGCCATCAACCTGGTACAAGTTTCGGCAGCTGCCTCAATCATCGGTACGGTAGAAGAAGACAACGTTGGGAAAATACTGGTAGTACCATGTTTCATGTGAGCATTAATGGCTGTACGGAAAGCCTCTTCCGTACCTTCCATAAAATCACCGCCACCACCACCATGACAATGGATTTCCACACCACCGGGAACAACATACATACCTTTAGCGTCAATCAGCTCGGCTCCGATAACAGCTAAATCACAATTGGTAACTTCTAAAATCTTATTGTCGCGCATAAGGACAGATCCGTCCTTCAACCAGCCCTGTGGGGTAAGAATCTTTGCGTTAATGATTTGGGTCAACATGATACTATGATAAGTTAGAATTTTTAATTGGCATATTAAATTTGCCAACAAAAATAGCAACTTTTTCACTTTCTAAAACAGATTTCCCCAATTATTTTCCAACTTTTTTTAATAAATAAGCCCCGCTTAATAAAATCAAGCGGGGCACAGATAGTGGAAATTGAAACAAATCTTTTTACTTACTCATTAAAACTAGCCTACCTGATTTAAGTCCTTTACCTGTTGCGGTCAATATGATTTCTCCCGGTTTATCAGTACTTTGCACAACAGCAGTCATCATTCCGTTAAACACTTTCATCTGCGGAACATGGAAAAGTTCCAATGAAGTGGGATCTCCGTTTGCACCGGCACGATAGGTTCCCGCACCTTTTACAGAATACTTGATGAGATGCTGCGCATCGGGACAAAGATTACCCTCTTTGTCCACCACTCTTACTGTGACAAATGACAAATCCTTGCCATCAGCCTTTATTTCATTGCGATCTGTAACCAGTTCTATATGGTCGGGCTTGCCTGCCGTATGGATTTCCTTTTCGGCCACAGCTTCCCCCTTATCATTATAGGCAACCACTTTTACGGTTCCCGGCTCATACTTTGTATCCATCCACATCAAACGGTAGCGTTTCTGGCGTTTGAAATCTGCTATGGAAGCAGAATCCGCACTATTTTCAGCCGTTACAGTCAAATCTTTGGTACGCTTACCCTGACTCTTGCCATTGATAAACACTTCTGCCGACGGATAATTTGTATAAACAAAGATAGGAGTCACTTCTCCTTCACGTCCCGGCCATGTCCAATGAGGAAGGATATGCAGCGTTTCTTCATCTTTGTTCCAATGACTGCGGTACAGATAGTAACGGTCTTTGGGCAATCCGGCCAGGTCGATGATACCGAACAAAGAAGAATGGCTGGGCCAATCAGTATAATAAGGAGTCGGTTCGCCCAAATAATCGAAGCCCGTCCATACAAATTCTCCGATACCCCATGCGTTATCCTCATGCCAAATCCAGTCATCCTCCGGCAAATTGGACCAACCACAATGTTCCACATCGTAAGAAGAAGACTGATGATCGTCATATTTCTTCATAGCCTGACGGACAACAGGGAATTTATAGACGCCACGCGAACTTACTGTAGAAGCTGTTTCACTACCTAGAATAATCTGCTGAGGCAATTTCTTATAGTTTTCTGGATATTTATGAGGGCGGTAATTGAAACCGGCCACATCCATCACAGCAGCCATATTATTATTTACTACAGCATCAGGCGCATCCATACCTTGTGTTACAGGACGGGTAGGATCTTCACGATGACAGATATCCTGTAACATACGCGAAAGCTTTGGTCCGTTATTGCCATTCCACTGGTCGGGTACTTCGTTACCGATGCACCACATAACAATACTCGGATTGTTACGGTAATGACGGATCAGATTAGTCAGATCCTTCTCCACCCATTCATCAAATATTTTATGATAACCGTTGGCCATCTTTGCCGATTTCCACTCGTCGAAAGACTCCACCATCAGCATCATACCCATTTCATCACAAGCCTCCACCAATTCGGGTGCCGGCATATTATGAGAAGTACGGATGGCATTACAACCCATATCTTTCAGAATACGAATCTGACGACGTATAGCGGCATCATTTACAGCACCGCCTAACGGACCCAAGTCATGATGGTTACATACCCCTTTGAATTTGGTCAGCTTTCCATTCAGGAAAAAGCCCTTGCCGGGAACAATCTCCAAAGTACGGATACCAAAGCGGGTGGTATATTCGTCTTTCAAGGTATTCCCTTCATATACTTTGGATTCAGCTGTATAAAGAACCGGAGTATCAGGACTCCACAACTCAGGATTAGCCACTGCAAACTCCTGTTCAAACAAAGCATTATCAAAAACACTCAACTTGTTTTCCCCGGTAGCAACCACTTTGCCGTTTTTATCCTTGATCTGCGTCACAATACGGTAATTATCCTTATTAGCTCCTTCAGGGCTAACCAAAGAAGTTTTCAAAGACACTTTTGCATATTTGTCTGTCACCACAGGAGTGGTAACATACGTCCCCCAAGCAGGAATATGCGTATCTTCATTGATTACCAGATGAACATTGCGGTACAATCCGGCCCCCGGATACCAACGTGATGATTCAGGCTCGTTTTCCAAACGGACTGCCAGTTCGTTCCTCTCACCCGGTTTCAGATAAGGGGTCGCATCCACATAAAAAGAATTATAACCGTAGGGCCAATAACCGGCCTCCTGCCCGTTCACATAAACACGGGCATGGCTCATTGCTCCATCAAATATCAAAGTCGCTTTCTTGCCTTTCTCAAAACCGGGAGCATCAAAGTTCAGGCGATACCATCCGGTTCCTACAAACGGAAGACCTCCGGTACGTCCGGCATGTTCCATCGCCTCGGTCTGTCCATCTTGAGTAATAGCCATTTCCTGCTTGTCGTTATTGATACTGAACGGACCATAAATCGCCCAATCATGAGGAACGGTGACGTTCTGCCATTTACTGTCATTATAACCGGGATTGGCAAATTCCGCATTATCTTCACGCGTAAATTTCCACCCTTTTTCGAAAGTCTGCTCTGTACGTACCTGCGCTTGCAAAAAAGCAAAATAACAAACAGCTCCTAACGCAGCACACAAAAATCGTTTCGTATTCATAGTTATTTCTTATTAGGATTTTCTGTTACTATAAAAGTAATTTCACCTGCCTTGATCAAATCATCATGCGAAATCAAATATTTATTAATCTTCTTATTGCCCAGTCTGATTTCCTTTATATAATCCCCTTGTCCTTCTTTCTTGATAACCAATTCTTTCTTGCCCCAATATTTAGGATCAAGCTGAACGGTCACTTTATCAAAAGTAGGAGTGGTCAATGTATATTCGGGCACACCCGGACAATCCGGATAGAATCCCATCATACTGAATATAGCCCATGCAGACATCGTACCCGTATCATCATTGCCGGGAATTCCATCCGGCTTAGTTGTGAAATACTTAGCCAGCAATTCCTTCACCAATTTCTGTGTACGCCATTCTTCACCTTTGAAACGACTGAACAGGTAAGGATAGGCTATATCGGGTTCATTGGCCGGATCATAATTCCCTTCATCAAACACGCTTTGCAATTTATCAACAAATTTCTTGTCGCCCCCCATCAACTTTACCAAGCCATTGATATCATGAGGCACAAAGAAAGTGTAATTCCATGCATTACCTTCATGGAAACCGGGACTAGGTGCAAAATTAGCTCCTTCTTTCGGATCAAACGGTTCATAGAATTTGCCTTCTTTAGTTATCGGACGCAAGGTTCCGAAATCCTTGCTATAATAATTTTTATAGCCCATAGAACGTTTGCGGAACAATTTCGCATCTTCTTTCTTACCTAAAGCCTCCGCCAAGGTAGAAAGTGCATAGTCGGCAACATAGTATTCCAAAGCATGAGAAACCGAATTATCATACTGACTTTCCATCGGCACATACCCTTTGGACATATAATCGTCATTATCCGGACGCATCAGATTATCCTTGCCCGGAGTAGTGGCCGACTTATACATTCCCTTATAAGCTTCGTCAATGTCAAAGTCTTGCAATCCCTTCATCCAACTGTCTACCAGAACAGGAATAGAAGGGTCACCTTCCATCGTCAATGTTTCACGACCATACAATTCCCATTTCGGGAACCATCCGTGTTCCTTGTATATGCCCATCATGGTGTGAATCATATCCATCTGACGCTCCGGATATACCAAAGTCATCAACTGGTGATAGTTACGATAAGTATCCCACAATGAGAATACCGTGTAACGGTTATGGTTGGTGGTCAAAATCTTATCTCCCTCCATTTGTGGATATTGTCCGCTTACATCCTGCAAAATATTCGGATGAACCATCGTGTGATACATAGCGGTATAGAATACTCCTTTTTGCTCTTCCGTTCCACCTTCCACTTTGATACGGGAAAGATCATCGTTCCATTTCTTACGGGCTTCCGCACGCAGTTTGTCGAATGTTGTACCGAAAGGCTGTTCTTTTTCCAGATTCAAACGGGCATTCTCTATGCTGACAAAAGACACGCCCATACTGACTTCAATCACTTCTTCCGCTGTGGTATCGTAAGTAAACCACACTCCTATATCATCTCCGCTTATTTCTTTTGTATAAGCAGTATAGAGTTTGTATTTACCGGCCGTATCATCCCATTGCGCCTCCACACCCATCGGACGCATCATTTTCCAATAACCGCGTTTTGCCGGTACTTTGTTGATACGCATTACAAAATAGATAGGAAATACCGCCTGAGGATTATAACAGAAAGTTCCCAACAATTTGGTACCTTCAATCTCACGGTCGTTTACAAAACGAACGGTAGCACCACTCTCATTGGTCAATCCCTCTCCCAGATTCAACAAGATATTGCTTTGTCCGGCAGGAAAAGTAAAGCGTGCCATACTGGTACGTGGAGTGGCAGTCAGTTCACATTTCACATTGTATTTATCCAGTATATTGGTATAATAACCCGGATTTGCAGTTTCACCTTGATAGAAGCTTCCATAATTATGATAATCCACATCCAGTTTGCCGGTGGTAGGCATTAATAACAATGATCCCAATTCCGGACAGCCTACCCCGCTAAGATTAACGTGCGCAAAGCCGGTAAGATATTTATTATTGAATTCGTATGGAGTGGACCACCATTGCTTGTCTTTATCCTTATCCCCTTCGGGAACCCCCATCACATTGAAAGGAGTCACCGACATCATTCCATGAGGGGTTAATGCTCCGGGGTTTGTCGTACCGTAATTAGTAGTACCCACAAAAGGGTTTACATAATCTACCGGCTCTTTCTGTGCTGCCGCAGAAAAAACTGAGATACAAGCCAGAACAGCCGATAACAAAATTTGTTTCTTCATGCTATTTGTTGTTTATATAAGTTCTATTATTTCACTACAATTTCATCTGTAAACAAGAAACCTCCGAATTCGCCCGAAGATGCCTGATAACGTATGTAACGTGCTTTGGCATTTCCTTCCCAACCAAAGTTGATGAAAGTCACTTTGTCATCCTTCACTACTTTATGCTCCATGCGCTTCAGTTCCGTAAACTCCTTACCATCATTGGAAACGGAAATGATCACTTCTGAAGGCATAAAGACTTCAGGTCCACACACCTGCATAAAGTCTGCTCCAACAGAATGAATTTCTGTTTCTTTTTCCATATCAATGGTCACATCCATTCTTTTCTTGTCTATAAAACCTTGCCAACGCCTGTCACCATAAGTCCAGCCTCCGATCACACCATCTACCAAGGCACTGTCACCACCGGCCGAATAGCCGGGATAATAAGCGGCATCCGGTCCGTAAGCCACTTTCTTACCTACTGCCAAATGCTGTACGGGCTGATCCGCTCCCGGACGATTTCCTATCTCATTTTTCAATTCAAAAGGATGGTATCCTTCAGCTTTCAATGCCTCTACCTCTTTCAATGCACGAACATGAAAATCATCATAGTTCTTCACAGAAGGGGCACTCCAAGCAACTTCCGCCAAGGCAAGAATACGAGGATAAATCATCATTTCCGCATGTTCCGGAGTCGGAATATATTCTGTGAATAAATTAGCTTGTACTCCATACACCAACTGGACTTTATCCGCACTCAAAGTATCGGGTACAGGATTAAATGAATAAACTTTGGACAAAGGCAGATAGCCTCCTATTGCTTCCGGCTGGGAATCAGGAGCATCCTGATAAGAATCAAAATAGCAGAACTCACCCGGACTCATAATAGCCATGTGGCCGGAATCAACCGCTTTCATTCCCCCTTCCGTGCCACGCCATGACATGACAGTGGCATTAGGTGCCAAACCACCTTCCAATATTTCATCCCAACCCAATAATTTACGTCCGTGGGCATTCAAAAAGACCTCAATACGATGAATCAGATAACTCTGTAACTCGTTCACATCTTTCAAGCCTTCTTTTTTCATACGTGCCTGGCACAGTTTGCAAGTGGGCCATGAGGCTTTACCTGCCTCATCCCCTCCTATATGAATATATTCGGACGGGAAAAGTTCCATTACCTCTGTCAACACATTTTCCAGAAACTCAAAAGTCTTTTCATTACCGACACAGAAATCGGCTTGTTTGTAAGGTTCGTGTGTACAAGACAACTCAGGATAAGCAGTCAGTACTTCTTCCGAATGCGCAGGCATCTCTATCTCAGGAATAACAGTAATAAAACGTTCCTGAGCGTATGCCACCAGTTCGCGGATATCATCTTGAGTATAATAACCTCCGTGAGCATCTTTACTGCCTTCTTCTTCATACCGTCGTCCGTTATTCCACCATTCTTTCCAGGTAGGAAACTCACGCCATGCCGCAAATTCTGTCAGACGGGGATATTTTTTTATTTCAAGACGCCAGCCCGCAGCGTCAGTAAGATGCAGATGCAGACGGTTCAATTTATAATATGCCAAAGCATCCATCTGCTTTTTTATAAATTCCTTATCGAAGAAATGACGGGAAACATCCATCATAAAGCCACGATAAGCAAAACGGGGTTCATCTGTAATGACTCCTGCCGGCAATCCTTTTTCATCAACCATTTGCAGCATAGTCTGAACTCCATAGAACAATCCTGCCCCGGAAGTTGCACGAATAAGTACCTGATCAGGAGTTACCGTCAGAACATATCCCTCGGAAGAGTTTACCTCCGGCAGTTCCGCCACTTGTTTCAAGACAACATTATGTCCCTCTTCTGCTATTACCGGTTTCAAATTCATGGAAGAAGCCACCAGATAATCTTCCAAAATCTTCTTGTCCCCCTCAGACGCATCTATATATAACCCTGTTTCCGAATTCAATGAAAACCCTTCCTGCTGTAATTCCACCTTTAATGGTGCGGGAATAACAGAAAGTGTGCGTTGCTCTTCTTTCGTGCAACTTGCAAACAGCAAGCCCAATGCAACTTCCGCCAATATAATCAATCTTCTCATCTTCTCTTTTCTTTAATTCTATTAATTTCATTAGTACGAATGCCCGGTTTCAATTCTCCATTAATAATGTAATGAAATCCGTCCTGCGAAACTATTACAGCTCCGGCACGCGCACCTTGCTCATATTCGCCTAATGTAGTCCATTTATCCGTCTGCGGATGATAGAGCAGCAGGTTTCTATTAAACCGATACCACTCTACAGGATGTGACAAATATTCTTTTCCCGCATAAATACCTTGCAGAGCTTTTAAGAATATATCCTTATCAACTCCTCCGGCACACAATATCATACCCTCGCCAAAAGAGGTTCCCATTCCACCACCTAAAGAGATCTCATTACCTTCCGCATCATACGGGGTGGCAACCGATGACCATTCTTTCGTTTCCGGAGAATACATATATCCATCTACCGACAAAGAAGCCTGATGCCCTTCAACAGCCGGGGCAAATCCCCCCCACACATAAAGTTTTCCATCTTGTGCCACGCAAACAGGTTGTACTCTGGGTTCACCCGGAATATCTGTTTCTCTTTTCCATCCTCCAGACAAATCCGACAGATCAAGCATGTACATGGCCGAGGATGGAATGCCATTTACATTTCCACCGACAATATATAGTGAATGTCCTACTAATGCACCTGCCATATTATCCATAGTTACAGGCAAAGAGGGCAAAGTTTCTCTTTTCAAGGTGTCTTTTTGCAAAGATAAAAGAAAAACATCAGACAAGCTGTGTGTTGCCGTAGTCCCTCCAACACAAATTAACCCTTTTTCAGTAGAAATAGTGACTCCATAAGCTGCTGCCTGAGACAGTTGGCCTATTTTCTTCCACTCAAAAGCCGTATCATTTGACAAAGGGGCGATATATATATCCTGATAATAAGCTTTTTTTCCTCCATCGGCTACCGGTATATCAGGGAAATTACAACCTCCGGCTATCAGCAAATTTCCTTCAATCACTCCCGCATATAATGCAGAAACTCCCTTAAGAAAACCGGTATTCTCTGTAGGGAACCCATGCATTTTCTCAAGAGATATTTCAGAAGCATCCGATTGACCGCTACAAGCAGCCATTGTCATCATGCCCAGTATCGCATAAACGCCATATATTATTTTTCTGATCATGTTTTCATGGTGAAGCAAATAATAAAAAGTGTGCCAAAAGCAAATCAGCCATCCCGCTTGCCCCAGAAACGGATTGCACCAACGCAAACACAACATTCCTTACGCATATGGACGGAGACATTCCACCTCACGCCCAACGGTACTCTATCACACTTTTGGCACACAGTCATTATTTGAATATAACTATCAATTTAATGAAATTTCATCAACAAACAAGAAAGCCGGATTTCCTTTGCCACCGTGCCAAGCAGGAATGCTATGTTCCGCTAAAGCGGTCACTTTCACATAACGGGCAGTCACCGGATCGAAAGTCAACGTATGGTTGAACACTCCATTCTTGTCATCCTGCTTCATTGCCGGATATTTTTCTGAAGCAATTTCCTTAAAGTTCTTTCCGTCTTCGGATACAGCTACAGAAAAAGCACGGGCATCAAACACCCAGTCACCTTTTTCCACACAAGTAGAAATAGAAGCGCTGCTGATTTCTGTCGGTTGCTGCATATCAATAACTGCTTCCATATCATTTTTATAGAAAGCAATCCAACGGCCCGTCTTATAGTTACCGTTACCTTTCAATCCGTCCACCAAAGTGGGAGCGCCTTTGAATTCATATTGCTTGTTTACCGGTTGCAACATAGTGACAGGTTTCATACTAGCCTTGTTAAAAGCAATTTCCTCTGTAACCACGCGGCTATTTCCTGCAGGACGTACAGTAATCGCTTTAAAAGTACAATTCTGTTTCAATTTCAATGTTTCCGTATACAACTGGGAAGCAGCGGAAGGTTCCGTTCCATCCAAAGTGTAATAGATAGGACTATTATCAATAGTAGACAAAGTAACATCCAGCGTACCATCTTTCGGATTAGGAGTAAATACAGCATTTACATCAAAGACATGCTTGGCATAATTATATTTATAAACATCATAAATATCTACCAACTGAGGCAAACGCTTCAAGAAACCTTCATAGTTTTTCTTTTCCGGCATGGTCCACTGAATTTCAGACAAAGCAGCCATACGGGGTAATTCCATATATTCTACCTGACTGTAGGTAGGAATGTATTCAGTCCATAAGTTGGCCTGTACGCCAATGATGTATTTCTGCTCTTCCGGAGTCAGATCAGCCGGCATCGGCTCATAGTTATATACTGTTTCAACGGGTACATATCCACCAATAGCCTCAGGTTCATTAGCAATATCCTTGGTTTGGTAATAGTCGAAATACAAATAAGTATTAGGAGTCATAATTACATCATGTTTCTGTTTTGCGGCTTCAATACCTCCGGCAACACCACGCCATGACATTACAGTGGCATTGGGAGCCAATCCGCCTTCCAGAATTTCATCCCAACCGATAATCTGACGTCCGTGTCCGTTCAGGAACTTCTCTGCATGATTGATAATGAAACTCTGCAATCTTTCCTCGGCAGTATGATTCTTGTCAGACTTAAGACCTAAAGCCTTGATACGAGCCTGGCACTTTGGACATTTTGCCCAACGTACCTTAGGACATTCGTCACCACCTACATGAATATATTCTGATGGGAAAATCTGAATAATTTCCCCTAATACATCTTCAATGAATTTCAAGGTTTCATCATTTCCTGCGCAAAGCACATCTTCTGATACCCCCCAGATTTTCCATACTTCGTACGGACCACCAGTACAGCCCAAGTTAGGATATGCAGCCAAAGCAGCCTGCATGTGTCCCGGCATATCAATTTCCGGTATAACCGTAATATGACGTTCGGCAGCATAAGCTACAATTTCTTTTGCTTCTTCCTGTGTGAAGAATCCACCATAAGGCTTGCCATCATATTTTCCCGAGTTATGTCCGATAACCGTTTCCGCTCTTTTAGAACCTATTTCAGTCAGTTCAGGACGACTCTTGATTTCGATTCTCCATCCCTGGTCTTCAGACAAATGCCAGTGGAAACGGTTGATGTTGTGCAAAGCCAGCATATCAATAAAACGCTTTACAGAATCTACCGGGAAAAAATGACGTGACACATCCAACATTGCACCACGATAAGAGAAACGAGGATAGTCATTGATTTCAACCGCCGGTAAAGCGATATCCACTCCTTGTGTTACCGGAATAGATTTACGCAACGTCTGGATGCCATAAAATACTCCGGCTTCCGTAGGTCCTGAAATAACCACTTGGTCGCTGGTTACCTTTAACTGGTATCCTTCAGGATTTTCAGCATTTCCACCTAATTGCAGGATTATTCCTTTGCCGTCTGTACCGGCTTGTACAGCCAATGACTTTCCGGTAAGATCTTTGATATAACTTGCCAAAAATTCAGCGTTCTTTTGCATTTTTTCATTGCCTTCCGGATACATTATCTTAGTTCCATTTGACAAAATAAACGGAGCAGCCTGATCCATTACCGAAATTTCCTGCGGTAACGGAATTATCTGATAATTTGCTTCTTTCACTTCTGTGTTACAGGATAAAAGCATAAAACCTGCCATTGTCAGCCCTGCAAGGCCCATTAAAGTTTTCATAATAGATATTAATTGATTAGTTAGTATCACTTAATTGCTTAATAGTTATATCAACCTTTTCATTCTTCTTCAGTTTATCTGAAGTAATAATCACTTTCTTTGTCTGTCCCGGCAACAAGTCAAAGAAGTTGTCAGTAAATCTCGCACCCTGAACAGGAATCTCTATGAACACATCCCTGGCCAGCTGTCTGGCAGACAGAGTCACTTCATATTTTCCATCCATCGGCTTCACTTTATAGCGGATCTCGGTCTTCGGAAGCTCCTGATCTTTTGCGTGGTTAAAGTAATAAATTTCTTCGGATAAAACCTCACCTTTCTTATTTTTTAATGTCATTAGAAGAAAAGTATTTTGAGGACTTGTTGTCATACCTGCATAAGGTTCCTTATAATATAAGGTGGAAGCATTGGCCGGAACCTCGCCCTTGATACTCTTTTTAGTCAGAACCTTTCCATTAAAATCCATCACACGCAACAATAAAGTCACCTCTTTATCCGCTTCCAGTTTGTCCGACATAACATAAATATTCAAATCCTCCCCTTCCTTGACAGCATCTACCAATACCGGAGCAAAAGCTCTTTTTGCCTGATAATGCAACGCTTTCCAATTGCCATAATAATCAATGCTCGACCAGGAAACGACCGGCCAGCTGTCATTCAGCTGCCAATATAAAGTTCCCATACAATAGGGACGGTTACGACGATGGGCTTCCAAACCCTGGCGCACTCCTACCCCCTGCAAAACCAAACCCATATAAACCAACTGATCGAAATCTTCAGGCACTTTATAATACAGTCCCATAGTCTTCTTGATGAGGAAATTACCGATAGTGGCTTTTTGATGAGCATTCATCACCTCCGATTCCAATGCATAATCTTCCGGTGAGGCAAAAGTAGCAATCGTCTTCATTTCAGGAAATGCCTGAAAACCAAACTCACTCATAAAACGCGGAATTTCCGTATCCAGACTTTCAAACGGTTTCTGACCATACCAGATACCCCAATTATGGCTGTCGGCAATCTTCCAACTTTCGGGACGTCCCCAATTGGCCTCGTACGGAGAACCATGCATATAGAAACGGTCCGGATCAAGTTCAGCTACTTTACGAGGCAACAACTCACGGAAAAGTTTGTCATAGCCCTGCTTCATTCCTTCCATAATACCGGGATCAGTGTATTTCTTATCCCATCCCCAGTAGCGCATACCTTCATAAATTTCATTGTTTCCACACCACATAGCCAGACTGGCATGGTTCCGTAAACGCTTGATATTATATTCCGCCTCGGCCTCTACCCGTTTCATAAAAGCAGGATCGGACGGATAAGTAGTGCAGGCAAAAATAAAATCCTGCCAAACTAAAATTCCATTCTCGTCCGCCGCCTGGTAAAAAGCATCATCCTCATAAATTCCTCCACCCCATACACGAATCATATTCATATTGGCATCTTTCACATCCTTGAACAACTGGCGGTAACGTTCTTCAGTAATGTTAGGCAGCAAAGCATCATCCGGGATAAAATTCGCGCCTTTGGCAAACATAGGTTCACCATTGACTACAAAATAGAAGGATTCTCCCTGATCGTCTTTTTCTTTCACCACCTTTATTGTACGGAGTCCGATACGCTCTTTTTGAGAAGCTATCACTTTACCATCCACCTTTATTACGGCTTCAAAGTCATACAATGCAGGTTCCCCCCAACCATTAGGCATCCATAAATGAGGCTGCCGTATCTCTATGGGAAGAAGAATATGGTTTGTTCCCGGCTGCAATGTCACCTCTTTCTGTTCGGTTACCTTTTCACCCTCCTTATAAGAATAAGCAACGGTTACTTCCGCTTTCTGAGGAGTTGCAGAAACACTGTTTACAGTCAGGCGGTTTTCAACTTTCGCCAGATCTTTTGTTACCGAAGCCTGACGCACATAGTAATCATCAATGCGTGCCACATCATAGAAAGTCAGTGTCACAGGCCGCCAGATACCACTGGTTACCAAGCGGATTCCCCAATCCCAGCCATAACTGTAAGGCGCTTTACGGCTATAGATACTAACCCGCTTATCACTATGATCATTATCAGCAGGATAATCAAAACCATTGGTTTCCCATTGGGGTAAAGTTTGCTTGACAGGTGAATGAAACAGAATCTGCAAATGGTTTTCTCCCTTCCGCAACACCTCTTTTACCGGAAGAGTATAGCCGACAAACATATTGTCCGTACGTTCCAACAAAGAGCCGTTCAGGTAAATATCCGCATACGTATCCAACCCTTCCAAAATCAACAAGGCAGCATCCCGCGAGAGTTGCTCATCCGTCACATTAAAAGTAGTTTTATAGACCCAGTCCTCATTCTCCACCCACTGCACTTTTTGCTCATTCATCCCATAAAATGGATTGGGCAGCTTATTATGAGAAATCAAATCCTGATGTACCGTTCCGGGCACCGTAGCCGGCAACCATTCATTCCGGCCGACCTGGGCGAACTCCCATCCCTTATCAAGACTCAGACTCTCTGACTTCTTATACTCCTTTGCACTGAGCATCATCGGAAAGCATCCTAACATCATCAAAACTTTTAATGTTTTCTTCATCTTACCTATCTTTATTAATTTATATACTATTCAGCCCGGAATGTGGATGCAGGCAAACCGGCGCCATTTACCAGATTGGCACGGGTAAATGGCTGCCATCCGTAACGAACCGTTTCCGGCTCTTTCACCTTGTCACTCCATACTTTTATTTTACCGTTTTCAACAACAGCCTGTGCCGGATAAAATAATCCATCATCACCTGCCACTTCGAATGTACGAAGCGATTTCCCATCCGAAGTCGACAACTCCTCCGCATAATCAAAAGAAATATAAGCCGCACCTCCACTAAATACGACCGATTTATAAAGCGGTCCCGAAGGAATGACATTTTTATATCCGTATGTTTTATTCAAAGCCCATGCAGCCAACCGTTCACCGACTTCTCTTTTCTGTTTGGGGTGTACGTCCAATGAGTCTCCCCTATCTGAACTGACAGCCATACCGGTATGAGGAATCTCCGCCATCAAACGACGCTGGCTATCACGGAACCAAGTCCATGACGGACGGTCTATACTGGACAATTGGACAAAATAGAATGGAAGTTCCGCATCCCCCCAATTCTTGCGCCAACTTTCCACCAACAATCCGAACAACTTTTCATGAGCCTCCCGATTATGGGCATTGGACTCACCCTGATACCAAATAAAGCCTTTGACCGGAAACTGTTCCAAAGGACGGATACCCGATTCATACAAATAACAAGGCTCATAAGGATGGCGTTGCAATTTATTGGAAGACTGCTTTACATTCAAGGCAGCACGCCCACGCACCCAGTCTTGAATAAAATCATTCTGCATCCAATTACGTAAGATAGCCGGAAAACGATATTCCAATGTACTACGGTCTATCCATGCTTCAGTAGGAGATCCGCCAATGGCATTGCAAATCAGTCCTACAGGAACTTGCAAACTATCCTGCAATTTCTTTCCGAAATAGTAAGCCACCGCCGAGAAATTACCGGCTGTTTCAGGCGAACAAACTGTCCACCGTGTATCCTTATAATATTGCAGATGATTCAATGAATCGAGTACCGAAGCATCCCACTCCACCGCATCCGTACGCCAACGGGCTTTCATATCATAAAAACGGATATTGCTATTTGCAGCTTGAGGAACATCTTGTGCGGCAGTCGCACTCCAATTCAGATAAAACTCCATATTCGATTGTCCGGAACAGAGCCACACTTCTCCCGCCAACACATTTTCATAGACCAGTTTCCGTTTTTCTGTAGAAACAGTCAGCGTATATGGACCGCCCGCCTTCAATGGCCGGACATCCACCGCCCACTTTCCATCTGCTCCCGTCACAGCCTGAAGTTTCTGCCTGTCTATGGAAACAGTCACTTTCTCACCGGCATCCGCTTTTCCCTGAATAGTCAGCAGACGCCCATGCTGCAATACCATATTGTCCGTATAAATTTCCGGCATTTGCAAACCGCCAAAATCACCGGTTATGCCTTCATACACCGTTTTTGCCAGGACAGCCGCACCTTCCTTATCAGGATGGACAGCATCGGGTAACATAAAAGGATATGGATATAAAGGTGCATGAAAATCTATCAACTGTACTTGTGCGTATTTCGCTATCGTTTCTATAGCCAGCTGAATCTCATCATGCCAGTCGCGTGTGCCGGACTCAAACCGCGGATGACGGTCGGCAATCGGAGTCAGACGGGCAATCAAAATACGACATTCAGGATTCGCCACTCTGAACGAATCAATCAGTGCACGATAATCCGCTATAAAAAAATCACGGTAATTGGGCCAATCACGCGGATCTGTATCATTCACTCCTAAATGAATAACCACTACATCACCAGCAAAAGCCAATGCATCCTTAAACTCTTTCTGTTGCATAAAAGGCCGGTGTCCCTTGTTCAGCAACGTAGCTCCCGGCTTTCCAAAACGCTCCACCGTATACCCTTCACCCAGCATTTGCTGTAACCGGGCAGGATAGGACTCCTTATCAGGATCGGATACACCTATGCCATAGGTAATGCTATTACCTACACAAGCAACCTTCACCCGCTTCCGTGCAAATGAAACGGTACAAAGAAACAAACATAAAATCAGTATTAATGTCTTCTTCATTTCTGGTCAACATAAGGTTTTACAATATCACGCCACAGCAAGTATCCCTTTCCTAATAAATGTAATCCGTCATTAGTGTATACTGGATTCATCTTACCTGTCTCTTTCTCCACAAAATGACTATACAAATCAATATAGGCAACTCCTTCCTTTACCGCCAATGGTTCCAACAAATCATTAATTTGTTTTACCACCTGCCAGCGTGATGTATGCCCGTTAAACATACCGTAACAATCATTCACCGGCAATACACTTTGCAAATATAATTTTGTTTTTGGAGATTCTTGCTTTATTTTCCGAACAATCATACTTATTTCTGAAATAATTTTATCCGCAGACGTTCCCCGAGAAACATCATTGATACCGATCAATAAAAAAATCTTTGCCGGTTTTCCCTTTACAATCGGATCCAAACGGTCATATACCCCCATACAGATATCTCCACTGATACCTCTGTTCTTCACATTCTTATTTTGGAACAACTCAGCCCACTCGCAACCGTTGGTAATACTGTTCCCTAAAAAAATAATATCTTTTGAAGTAACCGGAAGTTCTTCAAACAAAGTCGCTCTCTGCTCATAAAAAGTAGAATACTTGCGTTCCTGAGCAAACTGGGGTAACGCTAATAATAATCCCAATAACAATAAGACAATACGTTTCATTTTATTTTTGTTTATCTGGTGAATAAATCAATCCCTCTGCCGCCCTTTCTCCGTCAGGAGTCACAAAGACAGCAGTAAACATCCACTTCACAAGACGCGTCTGGTCCATCCTGAACTTACCGACAGGTAATTTCAGGAACACTTTATTCCAACCCTTATTTAAATGCACAGCCAGTGGAGAACGTGCCACACAATTTTCATTTCCTAATGGAATTTCATTACTCTTCACCTGATGGGTTGCTGTCCATACAGGAGGCATTATCTCCCTATCATTAATCCAAATACGGCTACCTTTATAATCCCATTTACCTTGCAGCGGAGCCAGATCCATCTCCGAACGGCTATAATTCTGAAATTCTGCCCATAACCCCACTTCCTGATCTTTAGGAGAATATACCCAAGTATATGCATACGCGGTATGATCCTCTTTAGGATCGGCATAAAATCCGGGAACAAACGTCCCCCAGACATGGCGTAAATAAATACCTGCCCCTATTGCCTGACGTACACCATACGTATTCCCGTTATAATGATAGGTATCCTTTAATTCCTGTTCAGGCGGGAACACCTTATCCATATCTCCCCCATTAGGAAAAGCATCCGTAATATTCCATTTTACATTAGTCTGTTTTACATAGGCGAAAGGATATCCTTTAAACGTATGCTCCTTATGCCACAACATACGCTTTTCAAAATCAGCGAATTCTTTGAATGCTTCCGTGTCTTCGGGTGGGAGTATCGTACCCAGTCCGTCAAAATATTCCGTACCTCCCCCTCTCCAGGCACGCTCGGCAATAGCAAGCATATTGGGATACAAGCCATTTTCAATAACCAGATTCCACTCATTGTCAATCAAACGATCGTGCCACAAAGCCAATATAGTTCCCGCAATGTCCTCACTGCCTTCTGCCTGATCATAAATACGGCTGTTGTACAAAGCTACAATATCACCGAAAACATCAAAATGATTCAGATAATGAAATTTGGAATCGATAGCAGGAATACCCGGTTGCGCCTTTCCACGGTAACTCCACAAATGTGTCATGTCTATTTCCCCCGGTTTATAGTGCCAGCCCGGATTCCAGGATATTACTTTTTTCCCTTTTGAGCGTACATACGCCACCATTTCGGGTACAAAATGCGGATTGGTAAACTCCACCTCATCCGTACCTATATGTAAATAAGGCACATCAAATGTCTCACACACCTCATCCAGCAACAGTTTCAATATTTTCATCCCTTCCGGACTTTGCATATCATGGCGGAAAGCACGCACAAAGGCAGCACTATGCCCCGGCATATCTATCTCAGGAATCAACAACACCTGATGTTTCTTACAAAAATCCACCAAATCGCGTGCCTCTTCCAGCGTATAATATTTACCCGGCATACGGATGGTGTTCACACTATCATTCAGCATAGGAAAGATTTTACTTTCCAATCTCCATGCCTGGTTTTCAGTAAGATGCCAATGAAATACATTAATCTTAAACCGGGATAAAATCTCGATCTCTCTTTTCAATTCTTCCATTGAAATATAACTGCGTCCCACATCCTGCATAAATCCGCGTATCCGGAATGCCGGCCAGTCTACAATCTCACATCCGGCAACAGAACTTCTCTTCCCTTTTTTCCGTTCCAATTGCCGAAGTGTCTGCATAGCCCAATACACTCCCTGTTCTGTTACAGCCTCTATCTTTATCCGCTTGTTTGAAACAGAAAGACGATAGGCTTCAGCCCTGTTTAGCCTGGCCTCCTCAATAGACGGAACCAGTTCCACTTCAATCACCGATGACGAGTGTTCAACAATCTCACCACCTGCATTCATGATAAAAACTTCCCACTCCGGCCTCAACACCGGAGTAGAAAGTTTCACCTTTCCCATAGTAAAGTTCTTCCCCGTATCCTTATACAACTGAGGTTTAGGAAGTAACGAGATACTGGTTTGTGCCATAGTTACAGCACAAACCAGTATCATACCAATAAAACTAGAAAATCTGCGTTTCATTATTTATTTGGTCTTAATAATATCTTTCAGCTTTATCGCTTGGAAAGTCATGTGGGCCACACTGCTTTCATATAAAATTCCTACTGTTTCCTTGTCAATCATAGTCAAGCAGCTGTATCCCCAACCCCAACCGGCATCCAGCAGCAATTGATTCTCGGGCAACCAAGTCACCCCACCATCCAGACTTGCTTTGATGGTAATGCTATGACGGTTCTTGGCATCATTCGGATTAGAGAACAAAAGGATGTCTTTACCCAATACATTCTCTTTAGCTTTAACACTAATCAAACTGGCCATACAAACCGGTTCCTGTAAGGCTGTACGTGAAGACTCATGTTCTTTCCATGTTTTACCTAAATCTGTAGTTGTAGAAACGGCACGACTGCCACCACGATTATCACGCATATTCAGCATCAGCACTCCCGGTTCCACTTCCGCTACCTGAGATTCAGTTGTATTAGTGCGTGCCAATGTACTGATATTCCAGGTTTTTCCATGATCCTTACTGTATATAATACCGGCATTAGGAATACGGTCATTGCCAATATACTGGCTGGCAAAGACCAATGTTCCATCTTCCATAGAGATACCTCTACCGGGACCTTGCAGCAAGAAATACCATGACGGATCTTTCACCTGTTCTGTTATATTCATAGGCTCCGACCAGGTCTTACCATCATCATCACTTTTCACCATCATTAATTGTGCTGTATGATTACGGTCCATGCCTGTTTGTGAATTCCACCACGCACGCCCATTTCCCATACCATGTGTCCAGGCAGCGACAATCCAGATAGTTCCTGTCTTCTTATCAACCAAAATGGCCGGATCGCCTACTCCATTCTGTGCTTTAGGCAACCCATCATATTCACCAAATGCCATCGGAATGCGCATTTTCTCCCAAGTCTGACCTCCGTCCGTACTTCTGCTCAGACCTATTTCCACATACTCCTGTAAATCCGCACTATTATTATAGCGTACATCATATACCCCCAACAAGGTTCCTTTATTTGAAGTGGCCAATCCGGGAATACGATAGGCAGCAGCCCCGTCGTCACCGGCATGGCGCACGCCGATCCCCATATAATGGGTATCCGCCTTACGGGCTATCTTCAAAGGAGCAACCTGTCCGTCAATCTTAGCTTCCACCACTTCTGCCGACACTTTGGACAAGATAGAAGCAACAGGCTTCATTTGCAGGCTAATCCAAAAATAATTCACTCCCGGAAACAATTTTTGGTCAGCTTTCAATACAACCTCACGCTTCGGGGCTTTCACTTCCGACTTCAAAACGGAATAAGAAGTATTGGCAGCCAATGTTTTTCCCGGAGTATTATTAGATATATAATCTACCGGAGCAAAATAAGTCTTTCCCCTCCTCTCCACGCTTTCAGTTCCACCATAATACAGTTTCACAGATTCAATTTCATTCAAATTCACGTCTTTGCCAAAGTCCAACTTCACTTCATTCAGCATCTGACTTTGAGTAGCCTCTATACGTAAATGAAACAACTCATTATCCTGCCTTTCAATCAACACAGGAATCCGGGTTTCGCGGACAACAACCGTATCTGCCGCCGCACTCAACTTGAAGGGTGCTAATATAAAAACAACAATTAGCAGTAATAAGCTAGGGTTTCTCATAATATTTATAATTTTACGGGTGTAAAAATAAAAGTTTTTATTGAAATTAGAAAATAAAAAGACGGTTTCTTTATTAATTTCATAAAGAACACCGTCTTTTTATGCAATTAAAGATTCTTATCCGACAAAAATTTAATAACCAACCGTTTGTTTCAACAATGGATTATTAGTAAGAGCTCCTTGGTTGATAGGCCAAAGCAGACGGGCAGACTCCGCCGGAGTATAGTCAAGCACGTACGAATCGCCAAAACGCCTCAAGTCATACCATCGTTTACCTTCCAGCATAAATTCAAACAAACGTTCCTGCAAGACAGCATCCGCCGGACGCTTATCGACTTCCTGATTGGGAAACCCCACTGTTGAAGCATCATACGCATCACCAAACGCACGCCGGCGCACCCGGTTTATCTCTGTAGCCGGATCCTCACCCAAAAGCACTTTCGCCTCAGCCAGCATCAATAGCAAATCCGAATATCTATAAATAGGATAATCATCACATCTCACCCGTGTACTCCCATTCATAACTCCCCAATACTTATGCGGATACACCCCCACCAATTCCAACTTGCCATTTTCCACCTTATTATATACATCTTTCAATGTAACGTCACGACGGGTGTCTCCCGGCAGAAACTTCTTGAAGTTTTCCAATTTCACCATCAGGCGCATGATACCGAAATTATTCTCGACAGACGTATTTATCAAAGTACCATCCGCATTATAGAATTTCCCTAAATAATCAGCCTGTGGAAACAAATCATTATTTCCATTCCACAGATTGTATTCAAACAATTCATTATGAATGGTAAAGATAATCTCTTTATTACCTTTATTATCATAAGCAAACACTCCCTGATAAGTATCCATCAAGTCCAGATTGCTACGGCTGATATTATTCTGTATGTCAACCAACGCATTCTTTGCTGTCCGGGCATCTCCTTCTCCCCCGTCACGATGGGCACTCCACAGATATACATCCGCTTTCAGCATCAATGTGGCAGCCTTTGACCACAGCGATTTTTTTTCCTTTATGGTATAATCGGATCCAAAATAACTTAATGAAGATTCTATATCTTTTTTTACCTGCTCAAAGATTTCGGCAGCCGGAGTCGCCGCCTTTGCCAGTTTACCCACTTCAAAACCCAGGCTAGGCTCTTCCGTAAACACGACATCTCCCCATGAACGATATAGCTGATACATATAGTAAGCACGCAATCCATACACCTGTCCCAAATAATAATTCCTGGCACTTTCAGTCAGCACATCCGTATGAAGAGTTCTGCTGATAAACAAGTTCATCTGGTTGATATTCTGATACAAATCACCAAACCCGCTGATTCCGGGATTCTCCGCATTCAATGTATTATAAGGAAAACGTTCCATCCCCTGGGTAGCTTCTCCACCGAAAGGAATTCCCCCAAAGACATCACTTCTTGCCTCACCCAACAAAAACATATTCCACGAATGACTCCTGAAGCGACTATGCAGTCCAAAAACAAATGAATCAAACTGTTCCGGAGTTTTCCAGTAATTCAAGTCAGTGATATCGCTCACCGGGTCCATATCCAACGAAGTACATCCACCGGCCAACATAGCCGATGCGGCAAAAGCCAATATTATCTTTTTTATGTTCATACCTTTTCTTTTTTACACATTAAAATGACAATTGTAAACCAAACAGGACGGTTCTTGGTGTAGGATAGCGTCCATTGTCTATACCGCCACGACCATTTGCCTGAATATCCATAACCGGTTCCGGAGAAGTTCCATCATATCCGGTAATATAGAATAAATTCTGCCCCGTAACATACACGGACGCATCGGTCAAGAACACCTTATTTATAAGATTCTTCGGGAATTTATAACTCAAGGTTACCTCACGCAGACACAAATAATCCCCCTTTTCATAGAAAGTAGAGTTATTATTGTTCAGATTCGTTGTACCATTATTGGAACGGGTAATGTTCTTTTTCGCATTCTGGTCGGCCCAATAGAATTTAGGAATACTAGTCTCCGTATTGTTTTCAGACCACGAATTTCTGACATCCGTAATCA
>OHTK01000382.1_pt1 | contig 23574 bp, 26 predicted proteins | sample 1578931 | NCBI WGS metagenome assembly OHTK01 (sample SAMEA3879553, study PRJEB24766) | human gut metagenome | biome: human-associated habitat; feature: feces | place: USA | collected 1985/1987 | reverse complement strand
AACAGCGCAGGATGGAACAAAGACATACTATCTGGAACCAAAAGCAGCAGGAAAAGCAACGGTAGAAGCGGTAGTAGCAAGAGCAGGAAAGACATATACAGCAACGATTGAGATTCAGGTAGCAGCCGTAGGAAAAGATATCATTCCACTGACAAGTTACAAAGTATACGATGCATTAGAGACAGATGCAGATAAAGATGGAAAAAAAGAAAAGGCAGATGCAAATAACGATGGAATGATCTCAACAGAAGAGATCAAAAATGTAAAATCTATTAATTTAGAAAATAAAGATCTGACGAATGCAGATTTAGCAGGTTTATCCGAAGCAGTCAATTGCGAAAAGATCGATCTCGAAAACAACAAAAACATCACAGACATCAGTTTCATAAAGAATTTAAAACAGTTAAAAACACTCTATCTAAGAGGAACATCTGTGACAGATTTTACAGCATTAAATGATCTGAAAGCACAGTTAGAATCATTATATCTGCCAACAACAGCAAGCACAGCGACAAGAATGTCATTCTTAAGCGACAGCCTGTATCTAAAAGAAGGACAGGAATTAACAATACAGCAGTTTACAAAAGGTGTATTCGTAGATAGCAAAGAAGCATGCACGATCACATCATCTAATACGACAGCAGTATCCATTACAGGAGATAAGATCAAAGCTGGAACAAAAGGACAGATGGCAACACTGACATTAAAAGCTGGAACAACAACAAAAACGATCAAAGTTTACACAACAGACGAAACAGGTAAGATTCCTACACAGGCGGTTGTATTAAACAAAACATTTGTAACGTTAAATCCAGGCAAGACAGAACAGCTGAAGATCACATATTTACCAGATTATGCAACAGCTTCAATCGGAACAGTAAAATGGACATCTTCTAACGGAGCAGTTGTAACAGTTGATGCAGCAGGTAAATTAACAGCTAAGGCTGCAGGAAAAGCAATTATTACGGCAATAACATCTGACGGAAATGTAATGTACTGCATCGTAACAGTAGAAAATATCAAAGTCAGCAAGATTACGATCACAACAACAACATCTAACAAGATCGCAACTGGTAAGAAAGTAACATTAAAGGCGACTGTAACACCATCCAACGCATACAATAAAGGTGTTACATGGAAATCAAGCAATACCAAAGTTGCAACAGTCAGCAGCAGCGGTGTCGTTACAACGAAGAAGAAAATGGGTGGAAAAACAGTAACGATCACAGCGACAGCCAAAGACGGAAGTGGTAAGAAAGCATCATATAAGATCTATGTCAAGAAAGGTATTGTAAAGAAAGTCTACATTTCTGGAGTTAAATCAGTAAAAGCTGGTAAGAAGTTATATCTGAAAGGAAAAACAAGCGCATCTGCAGGGGCAAATAGAACTTTAAAATGGTCAAGCAGCAATACAAAATATGCGAAAGTTTCTTCCAAAGGAACTGTAACAACATACAAAGCTGGAAAGAAAAAATCCGTGAAGATCACAGCAAGAGCAGTGGATGGAAGCGGAAAGAGCAAGACGGTTACAATTAAAATTAAATAGTAAAGTAATCTCTGATATTTATTGAAAGAAAAAGCAGTTAGAAATCAAAATTTAAGATTTCTAGCTGCTTTTCTTCTAAATTGCAAAAGTAGTAACAAAAACTTGCAATACCCCTCTTATATTAAATCAAATGATAATGTTCAAATGCATGATAAATCCCGTCATCGTTTACGGAATCTGTAACATATTCCGCAATTTCTTTTAATTCATCACAGGCATTTCCCATAGCAATTCCATGGCCAGCAGCTTTAAACATGGAGATATCGTTATTACTGTCTCCAAATGCGTAGCAGTCATCTGTAGAGATGTTGAGATGATCAGCGACATATGTAAGACCAGTCCCTTTATCAGGATTTTCAACATGATCCCATGTAAATTCATGCGCCATATAAGGAGCAAGGTCAAAAGCAGTGATCATAAATCCATAATGTGGATGAAAGTCAACATTATGATCGCGGAAATAAGAACATTTTTCCCCTTCAAAGGTGCCATAGATATTGTTTTCTACGCAAATCCGTTTGATCTGTTCGACCACTGTTTCAGGAACTGTTTTGTGATAGATAGTTTCGTCATCAAGAAGGATGTGAACTCCGTTAGAACAAAGATAACCGTCGCAGCCAATATCGAGAATCTCTTTTTCAAAATAAACAAGAGGTCGTCCAGTGTTGATCAGGACTTTATGACCATTTTCCTGTGCTTCATGGATCGCTTTGATCGTAGATTCTGGAACCAGACGCTGTTCTTTACTGTACAAAGTCGCATCGACATCCAGAAAGATTAGTTTGTTGTTTTCACTCATATTATCATTCCCCATCTAAATATTTATAAAAATTAAGAGCCGGATACAAATAAAGATTGATGGTCCGGCTCTGTGCTGTAAGGATATAGTTGATTATTCTTCCACAGTTACAGTCTTCATAACCTGTGGTTTTCTAGGTCTGTCGCTGTAATCTGTGTCTACGCCTGCAATCTTGTCAAGAACATCTTCACCCTCGATAAGCTTACCAAAAGCAGCGTAATCTCCGTCAAGATGTGGAGCGTTCTGGTGCATGATAAAGAACTGTGAGCCTGCAGAATCAGGTCTCATAGAACGAGCCATTGAAAGAACACATCTTGTATGCTTTAAGTCGTTCTTAAATCCGTTAGATGCGAATTCGCCCTTGATAGAGTAGCCAGGACCACCCATACCTGTTCCTTCAGGGTCACCACCCTGAATCATAAAACCTGCGATTACTCTGTGAAATATAAGTCCGTCATAGAATCCCTTCTGAACAAGATTAACGAAATTATTAACTGATGTAGGTGCGATTTCCGGATAAAGCTCAGCTTTCATCACATCGCCGTTTTCCATTGTGAATGTAACTATTGGATTAGCCATATTATTCCTCCTGAAATTCATCAAATTGCCCGCTTGTCTGCATGAGCAAAATGTGATGTAATTAATTCTAAATACTACAGTATAAAAAGTCAAATTAAAACTTTAGAAACAATTATGAAGAGGCATATATGAGAAAATGTATTGATATGGGCGAAGGCAGAAAAATAATAATTAGTGATAAAGATACGTTAAACCCTGATGGAACACTGGAGATTCCTGATATAGGGCTTGGAGAAGCATACCTTGGAAAAGCTTCATATGTTGTATATGATGAGGAAGATATTGATGACGACCTGTTAAAACTTGTATGTGCCAGAAAATACAATGAGCCGCTTGTAATTGCCAGAACGGAGAGGTTTATTATACGGGAGATGACAGTGGGGGATTTACCAAATTTATACGAATTATATCAGACACTTTCAGACTGCCAGTATGTTGAACCATTATATGAATATAAGGATGAAAAAGCATTTACAATAAAATACATTGAGAATATGTATGGCTTCTTCGGGTACGGTCTGTGGCTTGTGTTTGATAAGAAAACAGGTGAGCTAGTGGCAAGGGCAGGCGTTGAAAACCGTAGTATAGACGGACAGAATTGTCAGGAGCTTGGGTATCTTGTAAAAAAAAGCTGGCAGGGAAAGCATGTGGCATGGGAAGTTATGAACCATATAGTGGATATTGCTAAGGACAGGTTTGGTTTAGAAGAATTGTATATATGCACAGTGAAAACAAATATCCCATCCATACAGCTTGCATTGAAACTGGGTTTCACATTGTATGCAGGCGATACAGACGGGATGAATATATATAGAAAAAAGCTGTGATTATATCAGGCTGTCTTCATATTAAATATATATCTTATAAAATCAGCAGCATTGGTCTGATACTTTGATGATGATACAACACCATAGCAAGGGTCTTTCATATTCAGGTCACTGTCTTTGATTACAGGTGCTTCAGTGATATCTACAGCAATAGGATATGTCTCTCCGGCAGTGTTGGTGAAATACACAATGTAATCATCTAACTGCTCTAATTCCTCATCGGAGAATATATCGCGCAAATCACAGAAGAATATATCCTTGTCAGTACAGAAGTAATCAATATACTCACGTTCAGAAAGGTATCCGTCAAGAGAACCAGTTGATGCATAAGTATATAACTTATTAGCTGAAACATATGCTTCCTGGTCCATTGCCACTTCTTTCAGTGAAAATGTATATGAGAAATCAACCTGTTCTTTCTTGCCGTCAATTCCAAGATAGTCTGTAAGTCCGGTTGTGAGAATATCAGTATCATTTTCATAACCTGTCATCTTGCCATCAAGTACAGCAACAAAACATACAGTATCATAATTGTTCTTAACTATGGATGAAATAAGAGAAACTGCAAATATAACTGCAAGTACAACTCCTACGATTGGAATCCAGTAATAGCTCCATATGTATTTGATTTTATCTGAAAAAGACAAATCTTTAAGCTTTTTACGCTGCTCTTTAATTTCGTCGTGAATGTTGTTTCCTTTAGCCATAAACACTCCTTAATAATCGTTATTGTTTAACAGTTTATCATAAATGCTGTGGCAAAAAAACAGCTTTTATAAACATTTAAGAAATATATACGAAAAATTCTTTGATTTTTATGGCAGGTCTTGTATAATCATAGTATTTAAGCAAAGGGGTATATAATTATGAATGGATTTGGATTAGATGGAAAACTTTTTAGAGGACTCACCAAGGCAGGTGACTTTATAATACTGGCAGTTATTACAGTTGTATTTTGTCTGCCGGTTGTAACAATAGGAGCATCGCTTACAGCAGCATTTTATTCAGGAATAAAATTAGTACGAGACGAGGAAAGTTATGTATATAAAGATTTCTGGAAGTCGTTCAAGATGAACTTCGTACAGGGACTTTTGTTAGAGATTGTACATGGAGTTATCGGCTTTCTTCTTTTTATTGATTTAAGAGCAAGCGTACAGTGGGGACTTGTTCAGGGCTCACAGATAGGAACTTTGTTTATATTTGTTGTAATAGGAGTCATGGCAATATGGGTTGGAATAATGCTTTACTCATTTGCAATGCTTTCAAGATATGACAATAAGCTTTTTGGAACGCTTAAGAACGCACTTATTATATGTATGCATCATCTTCCACAGACAATAATTATGCTTATAGCAACTGTTGGACTGATATATTTCTCATGCATATATTTCACTGCATTTATAGTAACAATACCATTGATATTGTATGTTGATTCATATATTTTCTCAAGTATATTCAAGAAGCTGGAAAAAGACATGGTTAAGAAAGATGAACCAGAGGTTATTGAGAATGAGGAATCAGAAGATTTAATTGAAGATACAACAGATAATAAAGAAGAATAAATCCTAAAAAAGGGGTGGGGTCACAGGCTGGGTAGTTTCCTGTGACCCCATTTTATATATCTGTACGGTTATGGGATACAGATAGCGAAAGTTATGTACAAAAAAAGAGATAACGGTCAGATAGTAATTCTGACTGTTATCCCCGTTGATAACCAATAATTAATATGAAATTATAAAGCGTCTGTCCCACGCTCTCCTGTACGGATTCTGATAGCATCATATACGTCATAAACAAATATCTTGCCATCACCATATTCTCCGGTATTAATCTGCTCAATTATCTGATCAATAATTGTCTCGTAAGTCTCATCTGATACAATTGATTCGACCTTAACCTTTGGAAGAAGATTACCACCGAAATCAACACCATTATAAACCTGCTTATGTCCACGCTGGCTTCCATATCCCATTATATTAGAAATCATAAGTCCATGCGCATCATTGCTATTAAGGATGGTCTTAAGATCATCAAGTCTTTCAGGTCTGATAATAATCTCTAACTTTTTCATAATTAATATCCTTTCGTGCTGACGACATCATTAAAACACTGAAACTGGCAAAAGTCAACTCAATTACTGTATAAACGAATAATGTAAATAACCAAATTGTATTTGTTAAAAAATATAAAGTAATCAGTCTTCGTAAAGCTGTCTGCTGGTTGAAAATACTAAGAAACAATAATATATGGTAATTACGGCAATCAATGCTTCAACAAGTATAGACCACATTGTTATTGTAGACTTGAATGCAAAATAGTGGATAAATATTCCGGCAGACATAAGAAGCCATGTTATCTGATAATTTCTTGTAACAGCAGTTTTTTCCTGTATCCTTGCTTCCATGACAAGGGCTTCTGTATAATAATAGGTAAAATATATAGCAAATACGACACTGATACCTATTGCTATAGAATACATAGTCTCTGGCACAGGCCAGTCTCTTGCAATAAGATATTGTGAGAGTATTGCACCGGCAAGTCCGGCAAGAGAAAGAAACATTCCTTTCTTAAAGCGGGAATTAAGTTCTTTCATATTATTGATACCGAGGAATATAAGGATGTATCCGACGATATCATTGCTTATATCAATGTTCACTGTGCCAAAGGAAACCCAGAATCTTGTGCAGATAAGGAAGATTCCTGTAATTACGAATATTGAATTCTTTTTGTTCATATTATTAATGTACTCCTTATAAAAATGTATCTTTATATTAAGTTAATCTTGCGGTAAGGTCAACGTAAAAAGCAGGTGTTTATAAAAAATTTATAGCAGTGTTTATAAATAAATGTAAATTTATGTAGAAATTTGTTGGATAAGATAGTAAATTATCAGATAAACATGCCGATAAATATAAAACAAGGATGTAATCTATGCAGAAAGGAGTCAGCTATGGGAGTAGGAAGAATTAATATTCATTCATTTTATGATAACTATACAATAGGCAGTAAACATAATAATAATCTGCAGAATACAGAAGATGTTCAGATAGAACAGACAGGAGCTGGCTCGCAGGAGGCTGGCAGTCAGAATCAGACTGACAAGGAAATTAACAAAGCACCTGTACATTCTGATCCTAAAGAATTTGCATTTGATTTTGAGAACAGAAACAGATTCAATCTTGTTGCTGCAACAAGCAGTATGGAAGATGTTGACATTAAGAAAGCTGTATCTGATATGGAGAAGGATCAGGTACTTGACCAATACAAGTTCTTTATAGGAACTGCACAAAAGATGCAGAAGATGCCTAATCTTGGTACTGATGCAGATGGTACAGTAACCCTTAAGATGACGGAGTAGACAGGGATTATAACACTTTTGAAATTTTTTTAAAAAAGTGCTTGCATTCCTGAAAACATTCATGTATAATACAGCATGTCGTCACGACATTGGGCTTTCGCCAAGTGGTAAGGCACTGGATTCTGATTCCAGCACTTCGGGGGTTCGAATCCCTCAAGCCCAGCTAGAAACCTCTCGTAGTCATACGAGAGGTTTTTTTGTGCGAGTAGCGATGAGAATAGACGTAGAAAGGCAACAGCCATACTTGCACTGAAATATTATGAAAGGGCTGGTGAAGCTGCCAGCATAGGTGTTGTTATGATAGAGTTAGGAAAAACACAGTGTCTTAACATTGTAAAGGTAACAGATTTCGGAGTATATCTTGGAACAGAAGAAGATAAAGTTCTTCTTCCTAAAAAACAGGTTCCAGATGATGTTGAAGTGGGAGATGCTCTCACAGTATTTGTTTACAGGGATTCAAGTGACAGACTTATTGCAACTACTAATAAGCCAAAGATTCAGCTTGGAGAACTTAAGAGACTTAAAGTATCACAGGTTACAGGTATTGGCGCATTTCTTGACTGGGGACTTGAAAAAGACCTGCTCATGCCATACAAGGAACAGACAACACATGTATCAGAAGGTTCAGAGTATCTTGTTGCTCTCTATATAGATAAGAGCGGCAGACTTGCAGCTACTATGAGAATTAACAAGTATCTTGAAAAGTCAGAGACACTTGTAAAAGACAGTGCGGTTACAGGTACTATAATAGGAATAACTCCAGATTACAGAGCGTATGTTGCTGTTGAAGATAAGTATGATGCATTTATTCCTATGTCAGAAGTGTTTGAACCACTTAGTGTCGGTGAGGTTATTCACGGACGTGTTTCAAGAGTAAGAGAAGATGGGAAACTTGTTATAAGCCTTAAGCAGAAGGCTTATATCCAGATGGACGAGGATTCAGTACAGATATATGACGCTATAGTAAAGAAGGGCGGAAGTCTGGGATTTACTGATAAAGCAGACCCAGAGATTATCAAGAAACATTTTAATATGAGTAAAAATGCTTTCAAGAGAGCTGTAGGAAGACTGCTTAAAGAAGGCAAAATTGAGATAACACAGAATTCAATAGTTCTTAAGAAATAGCTCCTTGAATGAATATGATGATTGCGGTACAATATATTTAATGCGTTTGTAACGTAAAATATGTTGAAATAAGGAGATTATTATGCAGAAAGTAATCAGTACAGACAAGGCACCAAGTGCAATCGGACCATATTCACAGGCTATCGAGATTAACAATATGGTATATACATCAGGAGTTATCCCTGTAATACCAGCTACAGGCGAGATAGCAGAAGGCGGAGTTGAGGCTCAGGCTCTAAGGTAGAGAACATTGTTAAGACAACAGTATTTATTAAAGAAATGAATGATTTCGGTAAGATTAATGAAATCTACAAGAAATATTTTAAGGAGCCATTTCCAGCACGTTCATGCGTAGAAGTTGCAAGACTTCCTAAGGATGTTCTTCTTGAAGTGGAAGCAATTGCATGGAAGTAAGAAAAGTTAATGGCTTCTTTATTATATTTGTAATAGGTTATATCGGATTATCTGTTGTGTGTGCATCAATTATGGCTTATGCACAGAATTCAGGTATAGCTGTGCCTGACTGGATTCAGTATGTTATGTCGGAAGGGATAATTCTTCTTATTGCAATTATATATATGATTGTCCAGAAGATAGATCCTATCAGGGAGATTCCATACAAAAGAATAGGCATAGTTGATGTAATTCTTTCACTTGTTGCAGGATACTGTCTTATTCCGGCAGTATTATTAATAAGTAATCTTAGCATGTTGTTTTCAACTAATTATCTTGAGGAGGGAACAACAACACTGCTTACATATCCATTTGCGATGCAGGTTATATTGCTGGCAGTTATTCCACCGCTTGTAGAAGAGCTTATATTCCGTGGGATATTCTTTGGCTCTTACAGGAAAGCCGGAATGACAGGTGCTGCACTAATGAGCGGATTATTATTTGGTTGCTTTCATCTCAATATTAATCAGGCGTTGTATGCATTTGTTATGGGAATTGTGTTTGCATATATGGTTGAGGCTACAGGTTCTTTGTGGTCGTCAGTTATTGCACATTTTGCGGTAAATACATATTCAATAGGAATTGTACAGATTCTTAAGATGGCGGGAATGTATGCGCAGGATGGCAGTGTATCTGAAACATTTGAAAATGCAGAGAGCGTGGCAGGTCAGAGCACAGCAATTACGGTTGTGCAGATTGCGATGATTGCTGTTATAGCAGCAGTATTTATGATGCTTGCTGTATTATGTATAAGAACAATGGCAAAACGTCATGGAAATCTTGAAAAAATGAAGATTCAGAATGTTAAATTATCACATATAAAGAATTATTTTACAGCTCCGGTTATTGTTGGCATTGTTGTGTGCGTAATGTATATGATAATGCTTGAATTTTCAGGAACTCTTTAGAAAAATATAAAGCCCATGTACATAGAAAACTGTGTACATGGGCTTTGTATTTCTAAAGACATGCATAGGGAAAACTGAATCAGATTCTTAAGTCAATATTCTGACCAAGTTCTGGTGTAACGGATGCTTCCATCATCTTAGCGATATCAGCACCAGCCGTTTCAACTGTATCAAGATTCTTGTTAGCCTCGCCAGCTTCAAATACATATGTAAATACCTTATTGCCAGTCTTTGATAACTGATCCTCTACATACTTCGCATATAAAGGTGCAACATTGCTGTCAGACACAATACAGAGTTTTCTTCCTGTAACTCCTAACTTATCAAATTCTTCTGCTAACTTATCGAAGCTCTGTTCAATAACAATATTATATAAAGGCTTTCCTTCGTATTTAACATTAATACACTTAGACATAATATTCTCCAATCTAATCTTAGTAATAACTAAACTGCCACTCCTTGCAAACCAAAGAGTGGCAGTAATATAAATTATCTAGAACTTTGTATCATTCTTAAATGATGTAAGATCAATACCACCAGCTACTATCTCAGGAATATCTCCTGAAATATCCACATTAGGAGGTGTAACAAGGAATATGTAATTGGTAATCTTCTGTAAATTACCTCTTATCGAATAACATGAGCCTGCTGAGTAATCAATTATTCTCTGTGCAATCTCAACGTGAATTCCTTCAAGATTAAGTACAACAGCCTTACCACTTAAAAGCGTATCTGTTATCTCACTTGCATCTTCCATAGACTCTGGTCTGATAACAACTACTTCAAGACCTCTCGCTGTCTGCTTAATTGGAACAACCTTTCCTCTTGAGTTCTTAGGCTTGTCGCTCATTGTAAATGAAGTTGATGTATCTTCATCATCTGACTTCTTAGAACCTGAAAAAAGCTTCTTTCTTGCTGAAGGCTTATCATCATCTTCGTCATCATCAAACTCTTCATCGTAATCGTAATCATCATCAAATTCATCATCCTGAACCTTGAAAAGATTCAAAAATCCATCAACAAAACTCATAACATCTCTCCCTAATATATTATAATATTACATTAATTATAGTAACTAAAAATCTTATCCTTCTGTATCAACACACATATGTCTTTATCTTACGCATTACCATAATCTCTATGTCCGAATATAGCAGTACCAACTCTTATATGAGTAGCACCTTCTTCAACAGCTATAACATAATCATTAGTCATACCCATTGAAAGCACATCCATATTGATATTATCAATGTTTTTAGCATTAATGTCAACACATAATTGCTTTAATTGTCTGAAATAACACCTATTATCTTCGGGATTTTCTACATATGGAGCACTTGTCATCAATCCACGGACTCTAATTCCACTAAATCCACTAATTGCTCTAACAAACGCTTCAACTTCTTCTGGTTTAAAACCAAATTTATTAAGTTCGCCTGCAACATTTACTTCAATTAAAATGTCAGCTACAATCCCTTTTTTAACAGCCTCCTGATTAACAGCCTCTGCTAATCTTAATGAATCAACCGAATGAATCATAGAAGCCCTGCCAACAACATATTTAACTTTATTACGCTGTAAATGTCCTATCATATGCCATACTATATCTTTAGGAAGCGCATCAACTTTATCTACCATTTCCTGAACATAATTCTCTCCAAACTGGTGTTCACCACATTCATATATCTGCATTATATCTTCCTGTGGCTTAGTCTTGCTTACTGCAATAAGGCACACTTCACTCTTATCACGTCCGCTCCTCTCGCAAGCTGCTTTAATATTCTTCTTAACAGCTTCATAATTAGATTTTAGCATTTCATTATGATTATCCAACATAGCAATTCTCCATTCTGATTAATATATCATTTCATTTGGCTGGTATTTCAATGCGTCTAATATAATTCGGTCATACACTGATATTCCGTGTGTAAGATTTTGCTTGACAATATAATATTCATTATTCTCATCAATAATCTCAACCGGACAGAATATTGTATATCCGGTATTAACACAATATACACCTTTTAACTTCTTCGTTGCCCCGATAACATACCTTGATGCAGAGTCTGGCATTACAACCGCAATTCCTGATTCCCAGTCTGACTTGCTTACATACACATAATCATCAGTAAGCTTGTATATATCTGCTTCAACAAATGTAGTTATAAGATTACCATTATCATATTTCTCACATATAAATCCCTGATTACTGCTGTTACCACCTTTTGTAAGGTAAGACCTTGGAATTTCGTAGAATTCATTTTCTGTAACTGCTGACACAGGTATCTTCATACCACTCTTACCAGTTGTAACAAGCTCAATATCAAGAAATCTTTCCTGTGCATATCTTATCATATAGCTGTCTAGTGATAACTTTCCATAATAGCCATCGCTCTTCTCTATAATAGAAAAACCACATTTTACTGTCATATTATCTTTCTTAATCTTAATATTAAGGCTTTTCTTAGAAGCCAGCCCATACTCATCAATATCATCTTTAGATAACCTGATAAGCATATACCAGTCTTCACTTGTAACTATCTTATAAGCAGGATTACCTGATACAATAAGTGATTCACCTTTTAAATTATTCTTATTATAGTTATCTTTATTGAAATCATTAGTTGTTACATTGTTGTCATTAATCTGTTCGTATCCGTCAACCGCATATACAACAATACCATTGCTTTCAGCTGTTACTGTCTGGAAAAGGTTCTGGCTTCCTGTATTCTCTACAATAGAATCAAGGTTAGCAACAACATTTTCATTAATAGACTGTAATACAGTCACATTAAGGTCTGATTTCAGGTCATATACATATGTAAAATCACTTCCATCATAATCAGTCTTATAATTATTGAGTGTCGTCTTAATATCTGATAAATTCTTCTCTGAAAGTGAATTCTCACCTAATTTGTTATATGAAGAAAGTATCTCTGATACCCTGCCGGTTTCATCGACAGTATAAATGGTATCGCCCTTCTTAACTCTCGTCCCTTCCCGCTGGTAATAATTGACATTGCCAGAATAAGGCGAATTGTATACACTTTCCTCTCTTACTGCTAACGCTGTAAATACAGCATTATTCGTTAATGAACCTACGTTAACTTCATATGTCTGAACCTTTGCTTTGGTTGTATACAACACAAAAAAACATATTATATAAATAAGTACAAGGGCAAATATAAATGCCACAGCCCGTGGTCTTCTTTTATACCTGACTACTTTATTACCTGGCATAACTCCTCCCTTAATCATTAATAATACATCAAAAGCTACCGTTCTTGTTCAAACGGCAGCTTATATTTTAATAATTCTCACTGATTATTGATATATTTCTCTCCATTCCATATCGCCTCTTTCCAGCGACTTAATCAATAATTCTGCTGTGGCAAGATTAGTTGCTAATGGAATATTATACATATCACACAGCATACATATATTATTAGAATCTGGTTCATGAAGATTTGGTGATTCCACATCTCTTAGGAAAATGACAAGATCAAGCTGATTATGCTCAATCTGGGCACAAAGCTGCTGGTCACCACCAAGATGTCCTGCAAGGAACTTGTGTATAGAAAGATTAGTAACTTCTTCTACAAGTCTTCCTGTTGTACCCGTCGCAAATAACTGATTCTTGTTTAGAATTCCTTTGTATGCAATACAGAAATTCTGCATTAATTTCTTCTTTGAATTATGTGCTATTAAACCAATGTTCATAAGAACCCCCTATCTTATGCTGTTATTTTATCAAGATTGCATTTTAATGCTATGGCTTGTTACAGCCAATATCTTTAATACTTATCTATTATCCACGGAAATCATCTGCAAATATCTCATCATCTCTGTCGACATTTCTTTGCAGATTGATATTCAACACAATTCCCATTGCCGCAAATAAATTAACAAGTGATGTTACGCCACAACTAAAAAATGGAAGTGGCAAACCTGTATTAGGCAGAAGCTTTGTAACAACGCCTATATTAATAAACGTCTGGAATGCTATATACGCCGCTACACCGCAGCATATCAGCCGCCCTTCTAAGTCCTTAGCCCTTACTGCTGTAATTATACACTCTATTACGATAGTAAACAACAAAAAAATTGTAATTAAGCAGCCTACAAATCCAAGTTCTTCACCTATAACCGCAAATATAAAGTCATTCTGTGCTTCTGCTATATATCCGGCATTCTTAAGTGAAGATGGATCTTCATTATTAAGGCCTTTACCTGATAACTGTCCTGAACCTATTGCCTGAACCGCATAATTCTGCTGATATACACCAGCACTTACCGTTCCATCAGTAGAATCACTTCCGTATATGAAATCGACAATACGATTTCTCTGATATTGTTCCATAAATATAGGATCCGGTGTAGCAATAATGTATACAAGAAATGCTGCTATAAGTGGAACTACAACAAGCAGCACCATACCAATTATCTTATAACTTATCCCTGCACAGAATATAATAGTAACTACTATAAGAACAACCATAACAGTGGTAGATAAATCTGGTTCTTTAACTATAAGCAGTATAGGAACTAAAAGTACAAGTGCAATTATGACAAGAAACTTCCACGTATTAAGCCTGTCCTTATACATAGATATTACCTTAGCTAAGAATATGGCTATAATAAGCTTCATAAACTCTGAAGGCTGTATCTGAAAAGATGTACCTATGCCAAGCCATCTTTTCGCACCGTGGCTTGATTTACCTATAAGCAGTACAAGAACAAGCAGTATATTACCTATTGCATACCAAAGCCAGTAATATTTAGTTATAAATTTGTAATCAACAAATGATATAAAAATCATCATTAAATATGCTACAGCCATACCAGCACCCTGCTTTATGGTATAACTTGAATTAGCACTGTTTACAACCATTAACGCATATATACAGGTAATTGTTATCAAAGCAATAAGCCTGAAATTATACGATCTTAGTTTATATTTTTTAAACATAAATTCTCCACCACAATAATCCTTATTTGATTACACGTGATTATTTGTCACTATTTCTCATATCCTTAATTGGAATATTAGCATAGATTGCAGGTACAGAACCATTATCACCTTCTGATTCTGTAGATGTTATCTGGATATCAAGTCCTTCTGCATCTATTACCATGTATTTTGAAATAACTTTAATTATGTCATTCTTTATCATTTCCATAACTTCAGGAGAGCAATTAGCCCTGTCAGATACGAGCAAAAGCTTAAGTCTGTCTTTTGCTACATCACCAGAACCCTTCTTCTTAAATAAATCAAGTAAACTCATATCTTCTTCCATTCTGCCATATATGGCTCATATACTTAAGGCCTGAATTGGTCTTAGTTCTTTTTATCACCCTTAAAGAGTGATGATAACTTCTTAAAGAATCCACCCTTGCCATTAAGATCAAGGAAAGGTACATCTTCACCGAGAATTCTATGACATATATTCATATATGCCTGTCCAGCCATACTGCTGTCACCTACTAAAGGCTGACCCTTGTTAGTAGCAACTACAATATTCTCATCATCTGGAACAGCACCTATTACATTGAGCTGTAAAATGTCGTTGACATCTGCGATTGACATCATCTCACCTCTGTTGACCATATCCATTCTTATTCTGTTGACAATTAAATCCTCGCGGTCTTTTAAGCCATTAGCATCTAATAAACCTACAATTCTGTCAGCATCACGGATAGCTGAGACTTCTGGAGTAGTTACAACTAAAGCTCTGTCAGCTGCAACTATGGCATTCTGGAAGCCCTGCTCAATACCGGCTGGGCAATCAAGTAATATGTAATCAAAGTTCTCTGGATCTGCTTTAATCTCATCTACAAGCTTAATCATCTGTTCAGGTGAAATAGCTGACTTATCCCTTGTCTGTGCTGTTGGAAGAAGATACAGATAAGGACATCTCTTATCTGTAATCATAGCCTGCTTTAAACGACAGTTACCCTCTACAACATCTACAAGATTGTATACAATTCTATTCTCAAGTCCAAGTACTACATCAAGGTTTCTAAGGCCTGTATCAATCATAACAACCTTTTTTCCAAGCTTAGCAAGACCAGTACCTATATTAGCTGTAGTTGTAGTCTTACCTACGCCGCCTTTTCCTGACGTAACAACAATAACTTCACTCATTTTATTTCCTCCAAAATTAATATACTAAGTAAATAAATACACAATAAAATAATTATGCGTAATTTTGCTCATTAAATCAAGACTTTTTTTGAATTTATGAACATTTATTCTAAAATAAACCTGTTTACACATTCAAATTTATAAATGAATATCTTCAAGTACATCCTGTGCAAAATCTTCAACATATATATTGCCTTCAAATACATATGCTATCTTAGGCTGTACGCCTTTGACCTTACTCTTTAATCTCTTCTTTATAACAACAGGAGCATCTGAACTTCTGGCTATAACATCTGCAATCTTAATCTGCATAGGATCCATATCAAGAGCAACAACAAATGCATTCTCATTGCCATTGGCACCTGCATATATATTGCCTCTTAAGCTTCCTAATACGATAACATTGCCACACGCTATAACCTTGCCACCCGGATTAACATCTCCAAGTATTACTACACTACTCTCTGTTTCAAGAACTTGTCCTGATCTTAATGTTCCTTTATAGAACTGGCATAATGGCTGTGTAAGTGTATTATCTGTCGATACATCATCTATGCTGGCACTGGAAAATACACGGCTGTGCATAACCTCTTCATTTGTATTATCATATGGTACATCTGGCAATATGCCATCTCCGGCAACCTTGGCGATTGCTCTTGCGTACACTTCATCTTTATCCTTGTTGTGTTCCATCAGACACACAATGTTAATATCCGACTCCTCAGATATAATATCAAGAATTTCCTGCTCCTCGTTGTCAGTAAGATTTCTTCCTTCAAGTGATAATGCAAGATTGGCTTTTTCAAAGAATTTGGCTGACGCCGCAAATTTGGTTCTTATTCTGTCTTTGAGCTCGTCAAATCCAAGATTATCATCGAGTTTAACAGTAATTCCATTCTTACTTCCCTTGATTACTACTGAGTTATCCAACTATCTTCACCCCTTATTTAATATTATTTATAACTATTCCATTCCATAATATATCTTATACACATCTGCTGTCAAATCCATAGATGTTGTTGATGAGTATCCGTGCTGGATACATACTGATACACATATCTGCGGATCATCGTATGGAGAATATGTTACAAGTAATGAATGGTCTGGTTCGTTAGTATTTTCCTGTGCAGTACCTGACTTAGCTGCAATCTTTAAACCAAGCTTGGCTATTGTTGAATATGAATTACCTGCGAGCATCATACCCTCGTGTACTGTACTCCATATATTACTGCTTAGTTCAACCTGATGATCAACATCAGCGTGATTATCTTCAATAAGATTACCATCAGAATCTGTAATCTTATCTACTAGTGTAAGATTATAGCAGGTTCCTGATGTAGCTATAGTTGTTACATATCTTGCAAGGTTTAATGTACTGTATTTGTGGTTACCCTGACCGATAGCTGAAGCAACTGAGTTAGTATTAGAAGCCATTGGCTCACTTTCCTCAATTTCAACACCTGCTTTAGTCGATAAACCCAAAAGGTCTGAGTATTTCTGTAATATAGTTGTTCCGTAAGTACTGTTATAATTGCCATTCTTACTGCACGCAAGATTATAACCTACATTATAGAAGAATACATTACAGGAATCTCTTATCGCTGTTGCAGCCACTTCGCCACCATGTCCTGATAATCTCCAGCATTTTGGTGATGGTGTTACTTTATCAAATGAACCAGAACAATAAAATGTAGTTCCAGATGATATTATACCTGTATCCATACCTGCTATAGTTGTGCATGGCTTGTATGTTGAACCGGGTGCAGTAAATGACTGTGTTGCCCTGTTTAACATAGGACTTGCCTTATCATTAATAAGACTGTTGAAATACTTGGCATCAACGCTTCCTGACAGCTTGTTATTATCATAGCTTGGATAAGATACCATTGCTATGATATCACCATTCTTAGGATTTGTTACAACAGCAGATGCTGAACAAGGTTCTAATGCAAGCTGGGCAGGAGTTATTATTTTATTAGATATCGCATATGTCATAAAATCATATGCTCCAAGGCTTCCTGCTGCTAATGCTGAATATCTTGAATTCTCAGAATTCATATCAAGCACTCCCTGTTCATACAAAAGCATACATACCTGTCTTCCTGATATAGAACCAGAATTAATCATATATTTATACATTTTCTTATAAAATGAAGTATCTTCCCTTAAATATCCATCAATATAATCAAGAAGTGCATCATATGATTCTTGTAAACTTGTGTACTGTTCAGTAGAGAAAACATTAAGATTAATCCAATTCTTAGCTATTCCGTGTGTCAGAAGTTCTTTAAGACTTGTTCCATCTGCCTGTGTCCAGTCCTTATATACATCATCTGTTGTATCGACATTAGATGTATTAAATACCCCTCTGTCTTTAAGGCTTGTATACACATACCATATATAAAGCTGCTGTTCTTCGTTTAGCTTTCCATAAGGTGTATCACCGTCAGCTAACTCACTTCGTATCCAGTCCATTGTACTGTCCTGTTTTGAAAGAAAAGCTGAATAAACCTGTGCCTCCGTGTCTGTACTCTGTTCAGCGATATGCTTTATTGACACAATATTGTTATCAATAAGTGCAAAATATACTTCTTTAGCAAGAATGTATACAGTATCTACACTTCCGTTAGAAGTATATGAATACTTGGTATCACCACTTGTCATATAAGTAAGAAGTATCTGTACAAGTCTGTCCTCAATTGCATTATATAGATTTTTCTGAAGATTAATATCGATTGTAAGGTACACATCATTGCCAGTCTCTGGGTCTGTCTCACCAAGTACCTCTGTAATTCGTCCTACTGTATCTACATAAACCTGTCGTTCACCCTTAGTACCTGAAAGCACGGATTCCATACTCTTCTCAATGCCACTCTTACCTACAGTATCGTTACTGTCGTACTTATCTCCAAGTGTTTCTAACTCGCTTGTAGATACTGTACCTGTGTATCCTAATATCTGTGAGCAGTATACACTGTCCACATATCTTCTTATATATTGTTCTTCTACTGTAACACCTGTCAGATCATCTGAACTCTCAAGTATTGCCGCAACAGTTTCATCTGATACCTCATTGGCAATTGTAAAAGAAATGTATCTGTTATATGAATTAGCAGACATATATCTTCTTAAATTAACAATCATAAGTGCATGGTCAACAGAAAAACCTGCTGCTTCTACCATATACCCCTGTGATTTAAGGAAACTAACTGTTGATGAAAGAACCGTTGCCTGATTTTTTGAACTATCAGACGCAACAACAACCTCATACTTTTCACATAACTGTCTGAAAAGCTCCTGTGCTGTTACATTTCTTTCTTCATCACTAAGCTCACTTATTGAACGTTTGCCATATATATCCCTTAAAAATCTTAAAAGTTCATTATCCTTTATATTGAATACATACTGTCCGTCTTCATATACAATAGGAAAATCATTAGAATATGTATCTCCCTTTGCCTCAATAATATCAAGTGTCTTATCTATTGAAGCATTAAGCTTTTCATTCTTCTCTGCGTTATTGTTATATTTACCGCTGTCACTTATTCTTACGGCATATGCAAGGTCATTATAAGCAAGAAGCACACCATTCTTGTCGAATATTCTTCCTCTTGTCGCCGCAACGCTCATATCTTTCTGTATAGAACTTGATAAATCTTTTACATAAGACTCTCCATTGATTATCTGCAATCCAAACAGCCTGTTAATAAGCACGCCTACCAATATGGCAAATACCAATATAAGTGGAAAAATTCTTGATTTGAAAAGACTTAATATATACTCAAATACTTCCTTCATCTAATATACCTTTTTTCCTTTTCTTCCATTGAATATCTAATATTGAATCGAACTTCATCAAAGGATAATACAATACCAATGCTACAACTAATGTATACACAACCTCCGGCATAATAAATCTTCTTAAAAAGAAGTCTACATTCAGCCTGTTGTGTAATAAGAAATTGCCTATATATGATAAAAATTCAAAAACAAAATCAGATGCCATTATCATTGCCAATGGAATAAGGACTTCAACCTTCTCATATTCTTTATAAAATATTCCCGAAAAATATCCTATGTATACAAAAACCAATGCTGAAAATCCAAACAGTGAAGAAAAGAAAAGATCATACATAACACCTGATAAGAAGCCTACTAACATTCCTTCATTCCTGCCTTTAAAAAAGCCAAACAGCACCGGCAGTATTATAAGCAGATTAGGTGTAATGCCACCTATTCCGATAGCATTGCCAAATGTAACCTGTATCAGATAAAATAATAATATTAAAATTATTTCTGCAACTTTCCTTTTCATAACACTCCTGCTTTAAATCACTGATTTTTCATTTCCGTTATAATAAGTACCTCTTGAAGATTATTAAAATCAACTGCTGGGACAAGATAACCTGACTGTGTCAGATTATTAGAGTCCGCTGTTACATCCTTTGCATATCCTATAAGAATTCCCTGAAGATATTTGTCGCTGATATTGGAAGTAACTATCTTATCACCATTTCTTACTGTTATATCAGCCTTAATATGGTTAAGATGTACAAGACCACTGTCAGAAAGCTCAATATCTCCCTCAACTATACAGGTATCATTAGTATCTATTAACATTCCACTTACTGAATTATTATCTTCAATAATTGTCTTGACTATGGAATAATTCTTTCCTACCTCAGCAACTATTCCAACAAGACCACCACTTGCAATAACATTCATATCTTTCTTAATTCCGTCATCAAGGCCTTTATCTACTTTAAATGCCTTAGACCAGTTATCTGTTGTAACACCGATAACTCTTGCACCTACTTTAGTATAGCCCGGATACTTCTCGTCAAGCTTATATAGCTCTCTAAGACGTGTAAGTTCATAGGAATCCTGTCTTAACTGGTTGTTCTCTTCTGTCAGATTATCTATCTGGTTCTTTAACTCATTATTCTCGTCTAATACAACTGAGATTTCCTGTAAAGTAGTAACTTTATCATAGGTCCAAAGTCCAAGATTATTCATTCCCTTCTGCAACGGAACAACAACCATAGAAACAGCATTTCTTAAAGGTGCTACAAGACTATCTGTAAAGAAGCTTGTTGAAACAAATATTATACATACAACCGTCACTGCAATAAGAATGTATCTTGATGTCATATATGAAGATAATTTTTTTCTCATATTACCTGTCCTTAATCATAATTTTTATCTTGTGGAGTATATGCAACCTTAGAAAACTGTGGGTTATTTACTACTCCTATAAGACCTCTTACAACACTTTCAGAAGGCTGGTCTACGATATTAACATTAAGATTAGTCTCCTGCTTTATAAACTGTTCAAGATTGTTAATCTGTGATGTACCACCTGATACATATACACCATTCTTAATAATATCAGCTGCAAGTTCTGGTGGAGTTCTCTCAAGTATAACTTTGATTGCATCCATAATTGAGTGAAGTGCATCAACAATCGCATTATAGACAACATCTGATGATACATCTACGCTTACAGGAAGTCCTGAAAGTACATTACGTCCAAAGCCGAGTGCAAATGTTTCTTCAACCTTTACCGCACTTCCAAGTTCCTTCTTTAAGCTTTCTGCTGTCTTGCTTCCTATTACAAGATTGTATACCTTTTTAACATTATTGATAATGCAGTCATCAAGCTTATTACCACCAATCTTGATTGACTTGCTTATTACAATACCACCTAATGACAATACAGAGATTTCTGTTGTCTCTGCACCGATATTAACCATCATAATACCTCTTGACTTAGTTACATCAAGACCTGCACCGATTGCATCTGCAACTGGCTTATCAACGATATATATATTCTTGGCTTTAACTTTTGAATCAGCAACAAGTTCATAAAATGCTCTCTTTTCTACTTCAGTAACATCAGTAGGAACTGCAATATAGAAATCATTATTGCCTGTATTCTTCTTATCTCCATTAACCTTATTAAAGAAATTAAGAAGTAAAGTCTGCATATTCTCAATATCTGCAATCACACCAAACTTAACCGGGAACGAAACATCAATATTCTCTGGTGCTTTCTCATACATTTCATATGCTTCATCACCAAATGCTAAAAGGTCTTTCTTATTAGCAATGGCTATAATGTTCTTCTCATTTAATATTGTATCTTTTTCTTTACAGCACATTTTAAAATTACTTGTACCAATATCAATTCCATATACGTTAGACATATTTTCTTCCTTTCCTGTAGCAACAATTCTATTGTCTCAAATAACCACATTCATTAAGACTTGTGAAATTATTATCTCCAATAATTATATGATCTATCAGATGTATTCCAAGAATAAGACCCGCCTTTCTTATCTGCTCTGTAACACTTATATCCTGCGGACTTGGTGCTGGATCACCGCTTGGGTGGTTGTGAATAAGAACTATGCTTACCGCTTTGTTCTTACAAGCTTCACTAAACACCTCTTTAACTGAAACAAGTGAGCTGTTCACCGTTCCGATTGATATAACACTGTCCTTAATAAGATTAAGCCTGCTGTCAAGCATTACAAGAACAAGACGTTCTTTGGTTAAATGTCTCATATCCTGCATATAATACTCAGCAATAGCATATGGCGATGAAAAATCCAGTCTTTTCCCTGCTGACTGCTTGGCAAGTCTTCTTGACAACTCACAGATACACTTTAACTGTGCCGCCTTCGCAAGCCCTATTCCCTTGATATCCATAAGTTCATCAATAGACATATCAAATAGTCCTAACAATCCTTTGTTATGGGACTTGTCAAGAATATCCTTTGCAAGCTCTCCCGCAGGCTTTCCTGATACACCAGTCTTTATTATCGCTGCAATAAGTTCTGTATCAGTAAGCGACTGTTCACCCAGTGATATACATTTCTCGTATGGTCTTAAGTCTTTAATACAATCTTTGTCACATATTAAATTGTCATTCATAAAATCTTAGATAAGATTTACCCTAAATAAATTTATATATAACAATTGCGAGTATAACGCCAATAATACTGGCAATTGTTATCTTAATCTGAATTGAAAATGTAAGAACAATAAATCCCAGATTAAGAATAACAGGACTCTCCATAAGTCCCGCCCCAAATGACTGGCCATATGAAAGCCAGCTAAGTGCTGGTATGCCCGATGTTATCTCAGCTATAAGCCCACCCAGCACAATACCTATAAGAATGAACAGTATAAGAAACCAGCCATTCTTGTACTTGGAAATACTACTCATATTCCTCCATTCTTGCGTATTAATATTAATAATACGCTAACATTTTATCAACTTTTTTATAAGAATACAATATTAACTATTCAATATATTATAATATTATTAAAAAACTGACTAATGTAGTATAACACAATTACTAAATCTTAAGAAGCCCTTTTTCATACATTTTCTGCATACTCATCATAATTCCAAGCTTAGCGTGGTACCATGTAAGACCACCCTGGAAATATACAGCATATGGTTCTTTTACAGGACCATCCGCACTAAGTTCTATTGATGACCCCTGTACAAATGCACCTGCTGCCATAATAACATCTGAATCATAACCTGGCATTGCCCAAGGCTCAGGTGTTACAAAGCTGTCAACTGGTGCTGCTGCCTGAATACCCTTACAGAAAGCTATAAGACCTTCCTCTGATTTTAACTCAACTGCCTGAATAATGTCATATCTTTCCTCTGTGGCATCAGGGACGCACTTAAATCCAGCCTTTTCATATACATTTGCTGCAAATACAGCACCCTTAAGTGCACCGGCAACTACAGTTGGTGCAAGGAATAATCCCTGATAGAAGGACTGGTTGACACCGAGTGTTGCACCGACTTCTT
>OHTK01000367.1_pt1 | contig 24354 bp, 15 predicted proteins | sample 1578931 | NCBI WGS metagenome assembly OHTK01 (sample SAMEA3879553, study PRJEB24766) | human gut metagenome | biome: human-associated habitat; feature: feces | place: USA | collected 1985/1987 | reverse complement strand
GCTTCCTCAGAAAGGGCGCCATAGCTCATGGCAGCGGTCTTGAAGCGGTGTACGATGGAATCCACGCTTTCCACTTCGTCCAGCGGGATACCGGCGTCAGGATAATTGAAGTCCAGCAGGCTGCGCAGGTGCATGGCATCGCCGCCCTCGGCGTTCACGGCATCGGTATAAGCCTTGAACTTGTTGTAATCGCCGGTCCAGCAGGCCTGCTGCAGCAGGTGGATGGTCAGCGGGTTGTACAGATGATCTTCGGCCAGCTTGCCGCTGCGGAGCTTGTGCTCACCCAGGCTGGTCAGCTCCATGCTGATATCCAGACCCAGAGGGTCGAATGCCTGCTTGTGGCGGGCTTCCAGGTCGTTCTGGATGTCGCGGATGGTAATGCCGCCCACACGGCTGACGGTGTTGGTAAAGTACTTATCCACTACCTCGTTGCTCAGACCCAGCGCTTCAAAAATCTGGCTGCCCTGGTAGGACTGGATGGTGGAAATGCCCATCTTGGAGGCAATCTTGACGATGCCGGCCAGAACCGTAGCCCAGCAGGGTGGCAAAATCATGAACCTTGCGGGGCTCACCGCTTTCCAGGATCAGGGCCATGGCGGTGCGCTTGCGGGTACGAACCAGATACTTGGAAACTGCGCCCACAGCCAGAAGGCTGGGGATGGCGACATGGTACTCATCAATTTCGCGGTCAGACAAAATCAGGATGTTGGCACCATCGCGGTAGGCGCGGTCCACATCAACGAACAGGCGGTCAATGGCCTTTTCCAGGTCGGTGTTCTTATAGTAGCAGATGGAGATGGTTTCCACCTTAAAGCCGGGAACCTTCATGGCCTTGATCTTCATCAGGTCGGTTTCGGTCAAAATGGGGTTGGTGATTTTCAGCACCTTGCAGTTCTCGGCGTCCTCTTCCAACAGGTTGCCCTGTGCGCCAACGTATACGGTGGTGGAGGTCACGACCTTCTCGCGCAGGGCGTCGATGGGCGGGTTGGTGACCTGGGCAAACATCTGCTTGAAATATTCAAACAGCGGGGGATGGGTGTGGCTCAAAACGGCCAGCGGGGTATCGCTGCCCATGGCACCGGCAGGCTCTGCGCCGTTCTTTGCCATCGGCAGGATCATGGTGGAAACATCCTCGTACTGGTAGCCGAATGCTTTCTGCAGCCGCACCAGCTCGTCATGCTCGTGGCTGGGCACACGCTCGTTGGGGATCTTCAAATCGGCCAGGTTGACCAGGTTGCGGTCCAGCCATTCGCCGTAAGGCTCGCGGCTGGCGTAATCGGCTTTCAGGCTTTCGTCGTCCACCAGCTCACCCCTGGCGGTATCCACCAACAGCATTTTGCCGGGGCGCAGGCGGTCCTTGCGCACGATTTCTTCGGCGGGAATATCCAGCACGCCGACCTCACTGGAAAGGATCAGGCGGCCGTCTTTGGTGATATAGTAGCGGCTGGGGCGCAGACCGTTGCGGTCCAGCACAGCGCCCATCACATCGCCGTCACTGAACAGAATGGAAGCGGGGCCGTCCCACGGTTCCAGCATGGTGGCGTAATACTGATAGAACACACGCTTTTTGGGGTCCATACTATGGTTGTTTTCCCACGGTTCGGGGATAGTGACCATAACAGCCAGCGGCAGCTCCATGCCGTTCATAACCATAAACTCCAGCGTGTTATCCAGCATGGCGGAGTCGGAGCCACCCTGGTTCACAATGGGCAGAACCTTGGTCATATCCTCTTTCAGGTAGTTGGAACCAATGGTTTCCTCGCGGGCCAGCATGGTATCCACGTTGCCGCGGATGGTGTTGATCTCGCCGTTATGCAGGATAAAGCGGTTGGGGTGGGCGCGGTTCCAGCTGGGTGCCGTGTTGGTAGAAAAACGGCTGTGCACCATGCCGATGGCAGATTCATAATCTTCGCTCTGCAAATCGGGATAGAACAGGCGCAGTTCTTTAACCAGGAACATGCCCTTGTACACAATGGTGCGGCTGGAAAGACTGCACACATAAGTATCCTGGCTGGACTGTTCAAACACGCGGCGGGCAACATAAAGCTTGCGGTCAAAGTCAATGCCGGGCTTTACGCGGGCCGGGCGTTCCACAAATGCCTGCCAGATGCTGGGCATGCAGGAACGTGCCTTGTGGCCCAAAATTTCCGGGCAGGTGGGCACTTCGCGCCAGCCAAGGAAGTTGAGCCCCTCTTTTTTGCAGATGATCTCAAACAGCTTTTTGTCCTGGTTGCGGTTCAACTCTTCCTGTGGGAAAAAGAACATGCCAATGCCGTAGTCACGCTCGCTGCCCAGCGTAATGCCGGCTTCTTCAGCAGCTTTTTTGAAGAACTTGTGGCCGATCTGCAGCAGGATACCGACACCATCGCCGGTTTTGCCTTCGGCATCCTTACCTGCTCTGTGTTCGAGAGTTTCAACAATTGTCAGAGCGTTTGCCACGGTGTCGTGTGACTTGATACCCTTAATATTAACAACAGCTCCGATACCGCAGTTATCATGTTCAAACTTCGGAGAATACAGAGTCTTGTTGTTCTCTCTGACTGTCTGTTCCATTAATGATCACCCTTTCCTGTTAATCACAAAAATTATTCAGCGGACTTTTTATATACATATATATGTAAAAGGAAGTTTGCTTTCGTAAACTTATCGGTTCAAGGTGGCAATTAATGTTCTGCCGGTTAATAATCAATCATATATATGTAATTGTAAAATGCCCAATCTCTTCTCAGCGGTAAAACCGCTATGCTCAGCCTGTGCTATATCCTGCAAAGGTGAATGTGCAGGTCGGCTGATGTTCTGAAATGCCCTGTCATCGTTGATCAAGAAAAATCAGCACTTAGATTATATAACTATACATTGTGCTTTGTCAAGGGAAAATAGAGGAAAATTGCAACTTTTAAGGGCAAAACTTTCATTTTACTGTGATTGTTGTAGAAAATATGCAACTCTTATTGGTGTTTCAGCTTAATTTTGCAGGAAATTTAATAAAACTTGCAATTTCAAAACTTTTTTCAAAAAATGTATTGACAAATTCGCAAAAGTGGAATATACTAACAACATCAAAGACAGCAAGGGCGCTGTGAGCTGAGGCTTACAGTGTCCTTTTCTGTTTTTATAAAGCAAAAATCAGACCATTAAAATTTATTTTCAAAATGGATAGGAGAGAATTAAAATGGCAAAAGTTCCCGAAATTTTTGGCAGCATGGTATTTAATGACCAGAAGATGCAGGAAAGACTTCCAAAGTCAACTTACAAGGCTTTGAAAAAGACAATCCAGAACGGTGAACCGCTTGACCTCAGCGTTGCAAATGTTGTTGCGGCTGCTATGAAGGACTGGGCAGTTGAAATGGGCTGTACCCACTACACACACTGGTTCCAGCCGATGACAGGTATTACAGCCGAAAAGCATGACAGCTTTATCGCACCGAACGGTGAAGGTCAGGTTATCATGGAGTTCTCAGGTAAAGAGCTTGTAAAGGGCGAGCCTGATGCTTCTTCTTTCCCAAGCGGCGGTATTCGTGCCACATTCGAGGCAAGAGGCTATACAACATGGGATCCGACATCATATGCATTCGTTAAGGACGGAACACTTTACATTCCTACAGCATTCTGTTCTTATACAGGCGAGGTTCTCGATAAGAAAACTCCTCTTCTTCGTTCAATGGAGAGAATTAATACAGAGGCTGTAAAGATTCTTCATCTTCTCGGCAAAGAAGATGTTACAAGAGTTACAACAACAGTAGGTCCGGAGCAGGAATACTTCCTTATTGATAAGGACGCTTACGATCAGAGAGAGGATCTTATTTATACAGGCAGAACACTTTTCGGTGCAAAAGCTCCTAAAGGACAGGAACTTGACGACCATTACTTCGGTGCAATCAAGACAAGAGTTGCTGCTTACATGAAAGACCTTGACGAGGAACTCTGGAAACTCGGTATCCTTGCAAAGACAAAGCATAACGAAGTTGCTCCTTCACAGCACGAGCTTGCTCCTATCTTCACAACAACAAACATTGCAACCGACCACAACGAGCTTACAATGGAAGTTATGAAGAAGGTTGCCGAAAGACACGGTCTTGTTTGTCTTCTTCACGAAAAGCCGTTCGCTGGTGTTAACGGTTCCGGTAAGCACAACAACTGGTCAATTTCAACCAACACAGGCGAAAACCTTCTTGAGCCCGGCAAGACTCCTGAAAACAACCTTCAGTTCCAGCTTTTCCTTGCAGCAGTTGTAAAGGCTGTTCACGAGTATCAGGATCTTCTCAGAATCACGGTTGCATCGGCAGGTAACGACCACCGTCTTGGCGCTAACGAAGCACCGCCTGCAATCATTTCAATGTATCTCGGTGATGACCTCGGCGAACTCGTTGATTCAATCATCAATGACAGAGAATATGTAAGCAAGGGTAAGCAGAAGATGAGAACAGGCGTTGATGTTCTTCCTGACTTTATGAAGGACACATCGGACCGTAACCGTACATCACCTTTTGCATTCACAGGTAACAAGTTTGAATTCAGAGCACTTGGTTCTTCACTTAACATTGCCTGTCCTAACTACATGCTCAACACTATGGTAGCCGAAGAACTTTCAGAGTTCTACGATGAGCTTAAAGATGCGGATGATATGGACGCAGCTATCAAGGCTCTTGTTAAGAAAGTATTCACAGAGCATCAGAACATTATCTTCAACGGCAACAACTACGCTCCCGAGTGGGTTGAAGAGGCTGAAAGAAGAGGACTTCTTAACCTCAAGTCACTTCCTGACGCAATGGAACACTTCCTTGACAAGAAGAATGTTGACCTCTTTGTTAAGAATAAGATTTGTTCGGCAGACGAAATCCGTGCAAGATATGAAATTGAGCTTGAAAGCTATTCTAAGCAGATTAACATTGAGGCTCTCACAATGATTGATATGGCTAAGAAGAACATTCTTCCTGCCGTTACATCATATGTAAGAGATCTTACGGATACAGCACTTGCCAAGAAGGCACTTTCAGACGCTATTCCTACAAGTGTTGAGGAAGACCTTATTACAAGCCTTTCAAACAAACTTGTATGTTTCTCAAAGAAAACTGCAGAGCTTGAAGAGGCTGTTATCAAGGCAAGCGACTACAGCGATGATAACCTCAAGTATGCTAAGTACTACAGAGAAACAGTATTTGCACTTATGCAGGAACTCAGAGCTGTCGGTGACGCAATGGAAACAGAAACAGCTTCGGAATACTGGCCTTATCCTTCATACGGCGAACTTCTTTTCGGTGTGTGATTGATAGAACCTCTATTTATACTAAATAACATTATTTATATTGTATAACAGGTAACACAACGGCGTGTGATTGACAGAATTAAACTGTCAACCCCACGCCGTTTTTGTTATTTTGATAAAAGGAGAGATTTATATGGCAGAACTAATTTACGGAGGCACAGGCGTCTGGTTTATGATCGGCGCATTACTCGTGTTCTTTATGCAGTGCGGATTTGCAATGGTTGAAACCGGTTTTACAAGAGCTAAAAACGCAGGTAACATCATTATGAAAAACCTGATGGACTTTTGTATCGGTACGGTTGTATTCAGCTTGTTAGGTTTCGGACTTATGATGTCTGAGGACTATGTTGCAGGATTCATCGGTGTTCCCAACCTCAATATGTTCACAGACTGGATGAACTTTAATTGGAACTCATTCGTATTCCAGCTTGTATTCTGTGCTACAGCAGCTACTATCGTTTCAGGTGCTATGGCAGAGCGTACAAAATTCTCGGCATACTGTGTTTACAGCGCAATTATTTCACTCGTTGTTTACCCGATTGAAGCAGGTTGGGTTTGGAACGGTCAGGGTTGGCTTGCAAAGCTCGGCTGTATCGACTTTGCAGGTTCAATAGTAATTCATATGGTCGGCGGTATCTCGGCACTTGTCGGCGCAATCATTCTCGGACCCCGTATCGGTAAATACGGCAAGAACGGCAAGGTAAACGCTATCCCCGGTCACAGCATCACACTCGGTGCCCTCGGTGTATTCATTCTTTGGTTTGCATGGTACGGCTTTAACGGTGCCGCTGCTGAAGACGGCGCTCGTCTTGGTCAGATTCTTCTTACAACAACAATTGCTCCGGCAGTTGCAACAGTAACAACCATGCTCTTTACATGGATTAAGAACGGCAAGCCTGATGTTTCAATGTGTCTTAACGCATCACTCGCAGGTCTTGTAGCAATCACGGCAGGTTGTGCAGATGTTGATGCAATCGGCGCAGCAGTTATCGGTATCGTTTCAGGTATCCTCATCGTAGTAGCAGTTGAATTTGTTGATATCAAGCTTAAAATAGATGATCCTGTCGGCGCATTCTCGGTACACGGCGTAAACGGTATGTGGGGCGGCCTTGCAGTAGGTCTTTTCGCAACAGGTAACGGTCAGAACGGCATCACAGGTCTTTTCTACGGCGGTGGCTTTGCTCAGCTTGGTAAGCAGGCTCTCGGTATTGTTACAATCGTAGCTTGGACAGTTGTTTGCATGATTATCGTATTCACAATCATCAAAAAGACAGTAGGTCTTCGTGTTACAAAGGACGAAGAAATGAAGGGCCTCGATATCTGCGAGCACGGTCTTATCAGCGCATATGCAGACTTTATGCCAATCGGTGTCGGTACAGCTTCACTTGATGAAACATTTGATGTTGACAGCAATGTTCCTGTAACTCAGGCAGTTCCCGTTCAGCTTGCCGGCAAGTATGATATGGCTACCGACGGAACAAAGATTACTAAGATTGACATTCTTCTCAAGCAGTCAAAGCTTGAAGCTCTTAAAGAAGAAATGGATAAGCTCGGCATCACAGGTATGACAGTATCTCAGGTACTCGGTTGCGGTGCTCAGAAGGGTAAAGCAGAGTATTACCGTGGTGTTGCTATTGAAAGTAACCTCCTTCCTAAGATGAAGGTTGAAATCGTAGTTTGCAAGGTTCCTGTAAAGGCAGTTGTTGATGCGGCTGTTAAGGCACTTTACACAGGTCACATCGGTGACGGTAAAATCTTTATCTATGATGTTGAAGATGTTGTTAAGGTTAGAACAGGCGAAACAGGCTATGACGCTATGCAGGATATTGAATAATCCATGGTAGCTTAATTAACCTATCCTTTTTAATTCACATAAACCGAGACGCCCCGAATGGCAATAGCTGTTCGGGGTGTTTTGGCATATAAATGTTTAGCAAAGATAATTGACTTTGTTTTGTATATGCTATATAATGATAGTGTAAAGAATGATATTTGACACTATTAAGGCGGTGGAGCGTATGACTGATTACAGAAAGCTTTGTATAGATTTGTTCGGAACAGATAACGAAACCGAGTTAAAGGATATTGCAGGCAGGCTTAAAAGCGGAAGAAAAAATAAGTTGACCGAAACGGATGTTAAAAATGCAATTGAAATGCAGAAAAACGGTAAAACTACTGCTGAAATAGCACAAACTTTTAATGTAAGCCGTCAGACAATTTCAAAATATCTTAACAAGCCCTTGAACGGCAATTATGTTATGCGGCTTGATTTTATGTTCCGTCAGAAGGTGTGTACGGAAATATATGTCAACTTTGCCGATAAGAAAATAAAAATCGTGAATCGTACCAATGATATAATGAAAAGAGCTTTCGGTATAAATGAAAATCCGGATTGGAACGATTTTAAACAGTTTCTTGAAGAAAGATGTTTTCCGAAATCAAGGGCATTCCGAAAAACTATTTTGAAAAAAATCGGAGCGGACGGCTACGATACTTTGCAGATACTTGAAAAAACAGACGGAAGAACGGCTGAGGATAACCAATATGTAAGGTTTACACGAAAGGAGCTGTACGCTTTTTGATTAAGGAAATCAATCTTGACAATTACTCACTTATAGATACAAAATCTGCTTCTTCAAAAGGCAATCAGCAAAAGTGGCTTGTAAACGACTTTTGGTACAAAGCAGACCATATGGGATATGAGGGCTTGTGTGAGGTTATTGTATCTGAATTGTTAAAGAAATCTAATGTAACCGATTTTGCGGAATATTTTCCGATAAAAATAGAATTTGCAGGTCGAAAGCTTAACGGTTGTTATTCAAAAAACTTTCGCCAAAAAAATGAAAGCATTGTCACGCTTGAGCATTTGTCAAAGCAATGGCTTGCGTCATCAATGGCGAAAAATCTTTTGAAGTACGATGATGTGAAGGATAAAATTTCCCACACCGTTGATTTTATCGAGAATAAAACAGGTTTGAAAAATGTCGGAAAATATATAACAGCAATGCTTGAGCTTGACGCATTTTTTCTGAATGAGGACAGGCATACCAATAATATTGCGTTTATACTGAATGATGATACAGGCGAATACAGATTTTGTCCATATTTTGATTTCGGACTTTCGCTGCTTGCCGACACAACCGAGGATTACCCTCTCGGAGAGGATATTTACAACTTAATCCCAAAAATTCACGCAAAACCTTTTGATGTAGATTTCGATGTACAGCTTGATGCTGCTCAGGAACTGTATGGTGAACAGGTAAAATTTTCGTTTATGAGTTCCGATATAGAAAAATCTTTTGAAAAAGTCAGCGGATATTATACCGATGAAGTTGTGCTAAGAGTGAAAAATTTAATCTATAATCAAAAACAAAAATACGGTAATATGTTTGAGTAATGTTTAAATGAAAAATTGCCCGAAAAATGTTGAAAAGTGTAAAACAAATTTGCAATGAAAATGTTTTTACAAAATTGTAAAAAATATTGTCATAATTCCTTTAAGTAAATAACAATAGGGGTTAATCTTGTAAAATAATAAGATGAATGAAACAATATGCGGTGGTGAGGTTCTTGAAAAATGCTTTGTTGATTTCACACTCTGAACAGAGTGCCGCTTCTTTGTCACAATTGCTCGGAAGCGAAGGCTATACGGAGATTTCCGTCTGCCAAACCTCACAGGAGGCTAAGGAGCTTGCAAATGGTGAGGTTTTTGACCTTATCTGCGTCAATGCACCGCTTGAAAAGGAAAACGGCATTGAGCTTTCAAAGTACTTTGCCGGAACAACCCGTTCAAGTGTTGTGATTATCGTTCCGCAGCGTAATGCGGATTATGTGAACGACGCACTCACGGAGCACGGTGTTCTTGTTATTGCAAAGCCCGTAAACAAGCACCTGTTTCACCACTTTTTGCAGTTTACGGAATGTTTTAAGATGCGTATGTTCCGTGTGATTGAGGAAAATGAAAAGCTTAAGCATATGGTTGCGGATATGAAGATAATAAACAGAGCAAAGTTCCTGCTTATTACCTGTCTTAATATGTCCGAAGATCAGGCGCATCGCTATCTTGAAAAACAGGCTATGGATCTCAGAACAAGCAAGCTTGAGGTTGCAAAGCAGGTTATCAGAACATATGAGAACTGACTGCAATTTTTTTAGTTTATTGAAAGGAATGTGTTTTTATGAGCCGTGCGGCATACTTAATCCTTGAAAACGGAACAGTTTTTGAGGGCAAGGCGTTTGGTGCCGAAAAAGAAACTACGGGAGAACTTGTTTTTACTACAGCAATGACAGGTTATCTTGAAACACTCACCGACCCCAGCTATTACGGTCAGGTGGTTATTCAGACATTCCCTTTAATCGGCAACTATGGTGTTATCCCTGCCGATTTTGAGAGTGACTCTCCGTCACTGAAAGGTTATATTGTACGAGAATGGTGCCAAGTTCCTTCAAACTTCCGTTGTGAGGGTGATCTTGACACCTTTTTAAAAGAGTCGGGAATTCCCGGCATTTACGGAATCGACACCCGTGCGCTCACAAGAATTGTGCGTGAATACGGTGTTCTGAACTGCAAAATCTCCTATTCTCCCGATGTGACAAAGGAAGAACTTGACGAGATTAAGAACTATGTTATTACAGAGGCTGTTGAAAGCACTACTATAAAAGAAAAAGAGCATTTTGACGCTGAAAACGGCGACCTCAATGTTGTGCTTATGGATTTTGGCGCAAAGCATAACATCGGCAGAGAGCTTGTTAAGAGAGGTTGTAACCTTACAGTCGTTCCCGCCCACACAACAGCGGAGGAAATTAAGGCTATGAATCCCGACGGCGTAATGCTTTCAAACGGACCGGGAGATCCTTCGGACAACACAGAGATTATTGCAGAGCTCAAAAAGCTTTGTGACTTCGGGATTCCGACCTTCGGTATATGTCTCGGTCACCAGCTCCTTGCGCTTTCACAGGGTGCAAAAACAGAAAAGCTCAAGTACGGTCACAGAGGTGCAAACCAGCCTGCAAAAGAGGTTGAAACAGGCAGAGTTTACATTACATCACAGAACCACGGCTACGCTGTTGTAAGCGACAGTATGCCCGAAAACGGCAAAGTAAGCTTTGTAAACGGTAATGATAACACCTGCGAGGGCGTAAACTACACAAATATGCCTGCTTTCTCGGTTCAGTTCCATCCGGAAGCTTGCGGCGGTCCTCACGATACAGCATTTTTGTTTGACCGTTTTATTGAATTGATGAAGAACAACAGAAAATAAGAGTCCGAAATTCGGATTACTATTCAGCATAAGAACAGATACAATAATTACTTGAACGAGGAATGATTATATGCCACTCAAAAAGAATATCAAACGAGTTATGGTAATCGGTTCGGGCCCTATCGTAATCGGTCAGGCTGCCGAATTTGACTATGCAGGCACACAGGCTTGCCGTGCGCTTAAAGAAGAAGGACTTGAGGTTATTCTCGTAAACTCAAACCCTGCTACAATTATGACTGATAACGCAATGGCTGATAAAATCTACATTGAGCCGTTGACACTTGAAACAGTTAAGAGAATCATCAAAAAGGAACGCCCTGACAGCCTTCTTTCAACCCTCGGCGGTCAGACGGGTCTTACCCTTTCAATGCAGCTTGCAAAGGAGGGCTTTCTTGATAAATACAATGTTCAGCTTCTCGGTGCAAACCCCGAAACAATTGACAAGGCAGAGGACAGACAGCTTTTTAAAGACACAATGATTGAAATAGGTCAGCCTGTTATTCCGTCACTTGTTGTTACAGATGTTGAATCAGCTGTTAAGTTTGCCGATGAAATCGGTTATCCTGTAATTATCCGTCCTGCATTCACACTCGGCGGTACAGGCGGCGGTATTGTTGATAACGAGGAAGAGCTTCGTGAAATCACATCAAACGGTCTTGAACTTTCTCCTATCACACAGGTGCTTGTTGAAAAATGTATCTCAGGTTGGAAAGAAATCGAGTTTGAGGTTATGCGTGACAGCGACGGAAATGTTATTACTGTCTGCTCAATGGAAAACTTCGACCCTGTAGGCGTTCACACAGGCGACTCAATCGTTATCGCTCCTACGGTAACACTTGCCGACAAGGAATATCAGATGCTCAGAAGTGCGGCTCTCAACATTATCTCTGCGCTTAAGGTAGAGGGCGGCTGTAACTGCCAGTTCGCACTCAACCCCGAAACATTTGAATATGCGGTTATCGAGGTTAATCCCCGTGTATCCCGTTCATCGGCACTTGCGTCAAAGGCAACAGGTTATCCTATTGCAAAGGTTGCCGCTAAAATTGCTATCGGTTACACACTTAATGAAATCAAGAATGCCGTTACAGGTACAACATACGCTTGCTTTGAGCCGGCGCTTGACTATGTTGTTGTAAAATTCCCGAAATGGCCTTTCGATAAATTTGTATATGCAAAGAGAACACTCGGTACTCAGATGAAGGCAACAGGCGAGGTTATGGCTATTGCTCCGACATTTGAGCAGGCTATTATGAAAGCCGTAAGAGGTGCCGAGATTTCTCACGATACTCTCAACGACAAGGAATTTGCAGAGCTTTCAAACGCATCGGTTTATGACAGACTCAGCGTTTGCGATGACAGAAGAATCTTCTGCGTATATGAGGCTCTCAAGAGAGGCATTACAGTAGAACAGATTCACAACATCACTCTCATTGACGAGTGGTTCCTTGAAAAGCTCAAAAATCTTATTGCCGTTGAAAACGAACTCAAGAACGGCGAGCTTACGGAGGATCTCTATGTTCGTGCCAAGAACAAGGGATTCCTTGACAAAACAATTGAAAAAATCACAGGCAGGAAGGTTGAAAATCCGCTTGTTCCTGTTTATAAAATGGTTGATACCTGCGCCGCAGAATTTGAGGCTGAAACTCCTTACTTCTATTCAACATTTGATAAGGAAAATGAAGCTGAGGAATTCATCAGGGAGCAGAAGAGCGATAAGAAAACAGTTATCGTATTCGGTTCGGGCCCTATCAGAATCGGTCAGGGTATCGAATTCGACTATGCATCTGTTCACTGCGTATGGGCGCTCAAAAAGGCAGGCTACGATGTTGTTATCGTAAACAACAACCCTGAAACAGTATCAACAGACTTTGACACAGCCGACAGACTTTATTTTGAACCGCTCACAACCGAAGATGTTATGGGCATAATAAAGACAGAGAATCCGTTCGGTGTAGTTGTTGCATTCGGCGGACAGACAGCAATTAAGCTTACAAAGTTCCTCAGCGACAACGGTGTAAATATTCTCGGCACATCATACGATGCCATTGATATGGCAGAGGACAGAGAGCGTTTTGACGAGCTTCTTGAAAAGTATCACATCAAGCGTCCCCGCGGCGTAACGGTTATGACAACAGACGAGGCTCTCGATGTTGCAGACAAAATCGGTTATCCTGTTCTTCTCCGTCCGTCATATGTTCTCGGCGGTCAGAATATGATTATTGCATTCAACGAAGATGATGTCAAAGAGTATATGGCAATCATTCTTGCACAGAATATTGAAAATCCGATTCTTATTGATAAGTACCTTCAGGGTACAGAGCTTGAAGTTGACGCCATTTGTGACGGTGAAGATATTCTTATTCCGGGTATTATGGAGCATATCGAGCGTGCCGGTGTTCATTCGGGCGACTCAATTGCGGTTTATCCGGCATGGAATCTCTCAGACAGAATGACTCAGATTATTATTGAAAGCTCAAAGAACCTTGCAATCGAACTCCGTACAAAGGGACTTGTAAACATTCAGTACCTTATCTATAAAGACGAACTCTATGTTATCGAAGTAAATCCCCGTTCTTCAAGAACAATCCCTTACATCAGTAAGGTAACAGGCGTTCCTATGGTTGACCTTGCAACAAGAGCAATGCTCGGTGAAAAGCTCAAAGATATGGGCTACGGCACAGGTCTTTACAGAAAGAGTCCTTACATTGCGGTTAAGGTTCCTGTATTCAGCTTTGAAAAGCTTATCAATGTTGATAACCACCTCGGCCCCGAGATGAAGTCAACAGGTGAAGTTCTCGGTGTTGCAGGAACACTTGAGGAGGCTCTCTATAAGGGACTCATCGGTGCAGGCTACAAGATGAAGAAAAAGGGCGGTGTGTTCATCACAGTCCGTAATTCGGATAAGGCTGAAATCGGTGAAATCGCAAAGAAATACTACGACCTCGGATTCAGAATCTACGCAACAGAGGGTACAGCGGATGTACTCAAGAAGTATGGTATCGATGCCGTAAGCGTAAAGAAAATTCACGAGTCCAAGACAAACAATACTCTTACACTCATTGAATCGGGCAAAATTCAGTATGTTATTTCAACATCTGCAAAGGGCAGAATTCCTTCAAGAGATTCTGTTAAAATTCGTCGTAAGACTGTTGAAAGAAATATTCCGTGTCTTACATCTCTTGATACGGCAAATGCACTTGCAGATTGCCTCAAGAGCCACTATTCACAGCACAGCACGGAGCTTATCGACATTAACCACATGAGAGAGGAAAAGCTTATGTTAAAATTCACTAAGATGCAGGGTATAGGCAATGACTATATCTATTGCAGCACTTTTGATCAGGAAATCAGCAACCCCGAGGCGCTTGCCGTAAGACTTTCTGACAGACATTTCGGTATCGGCGGCGATGGTATTATTCTTGTTTGCCCTTCAAAGGTTGCAGATGCAAAGATGAAAATGTACAACCTTGACGGTTCAGAGGGTAAGATGTGCGGTAACGGTATCCGTTGCGTAGGTAAGTTCCTCTATGACCACGGTATGGTCGATATCAACGAAAAAGACGAAATTACAATTGAAACACTCAGCGGTATCAAGAAACTCAAGGCTTATACTTCAGGCGGAAAGGTTAACCGTCTCAGAGTTGATATGGGCAAGGCTATTCTTGAACCGAAGGAAATTCCTGTTGTTCTTGACGGTGACAAGGTTGTTGACAGACCTGTTGAAATTGCAGGCAAGAACTATAACATCACCTGCGTATCAATGGGCAACCCACACTGCGTGGTATTCATGGACGATATTGATAATCTTGACATTGAAACCGTAGGACCGGAGTTTGAAAACGATAAGCTCTTCCCTGAAAGAGTGAATACAGAATTTGTAACAGTTCTCGATGACCATACAATCAAGATGAGAGTGTGGGAGCGTGGCTCAGGCGAAACATGGGCTTGCGGTACAGGCGCTTGTGCCGTTGCGGTTGCCGCTTGTGAAAACGGTTTCTGCAAAAAGGGCGAAGACATCAAGATTAAGCTCAAGGGCGGCGATCTTATTATCAACTATACTGATGAAACGGTATATATGACAGGTAATGCGGAAAAAGTATTTGAAGGCGAAGTTGAGGTGTAATCGTGGAGATAACCGAACATAAGAAAAATAAAAAATATATATTTGTAACAGGCGGTGTCGTATCCGGTCTTGGCAAGGGTATCACAGCCGCATCTCTCGGCAGACTTTTAAAGGCAAGAGGGCTCAAGATTGTTGCTCAAAAGCTTGACCCGTATATCAATGTCGATCCGGGTACAATGAGCCCGTATCAGCACGGCGAGGTATATGTAACGGAGGACGGTGCAGAAACCGACCTCGACCTCGGCCATTACGAGCGTTTTATTGATGAGGACCTTAACAAGTATTCAAACCTCACAACAGGTAAGGTCTACTCAAATGTTCTTGAAAAGGAGCGTCACGGCGACTATCTCGGTAAGACAGTTCAGGTAATTCCTCACATCACAAATGAAATCAAGTCTTTTATCTACAATGTAGGTGAAAAGACTAATGCCGATGTTGTAATTACGGAAATCGGCGGTACGGTTGGCGATATCGAAAGCCAGCCGTTCCTTGAGGCTATCCGTCAGGTATCTCTTGAAGTCGGCAGAGAGAACAGCATCTTTATTCATGTAACTCTCGTTCCCTATATCAAGGGCAGTGAGGAACACAAATCAAAGCCGACACAGCATTCTGTAAAGGAGCTTCGTTCACTCGGTATCAATCCTGATATCATCGTTCTTCGTTGTGACGAACCTCTTGAGGAGAGCATTTTCAACAAGATTGCACTTTTCTGCAATGTAAAGCCGGATTGTGTAATCGAAAATATTACTCTCCCAACGCTTTATCAGGCACCTCTTATGCTTGAAAAGAGCAATTTCTCAAATGTTGTATGTCGTGAGCTCAATATTGTAACAGACAAAAAGCCCGACCTTTCCGAGTGGGAAGAAATGCTTAGCCGTATCAACAACCGTACAAAGAAATGCACGATTGCTCTTTGCGGTAAGTATGTTGCTCTCCATGACGCATATCTTTCTGTTGCAGAGGCACTTCGTCACGGTGGCTATGAAAATTCCGCCGATGTTGAAATCAAGTGGGTTGACTGCGAACTTCTTACAAAGTACAAGGTTGACGAGCTTCTCGGTGATGTTGACGGTATCCTCGTTCCGGGCGGCTTCGGTAACAGAGGTATCGAAGGTAAGATTATGGCTGCAAAATATGCCCGTGAGCATGATATTCCGTATCTCGGAATCTGCCTCGGTATGCAGACTGCAGTAATCGAATACGCAAGAGATGTTCTCGGCTATGCTGATGCCAACAGCGGTGAGTTTACACCAGAGGGCAAGCATAATGTTATTGACCTTATGCCTGAACAGGAAGGCATTGAGGATATGGGCGGCACAATGCGTCTTGGTGCATATCCGTGTGTTATCAAGCCCGATTCGCTTATGGCTAAGGCTTACGGTCAGCATGAAATTTCAGAGCGTCACCGTCATCGTTATGAGTTCAATAACGATTTCAGAGAGGAAATTGAAAATGCAGGCATGAAGATTACAGGTACTTCACCTAATGGACTTCTTGTTGAGGCTGTTGAAGTTCCCGACAACCGTTTCTTCGTTGCTGTTCAGTATCATCCCGAATTCAAGTCACGCCCGAACCGTGCTCATCCGCTTTTCAGAGAATTTATTAAAGCATCACTTGAAAAGTAATTGATTTTTCCACTTAACTTTCAGATTTAAAGGACTGATTTTAATGAAGATTAACAGAAATTTTGACAATCTCGTTCCTAACTATCTTTTTGCAGATGTTGCAAAAAAGACAAATGCATATATTGCGGCTCATCCCGATAAAAAGGTTATCAAGCTTGGTATCGGTGATGTAACCCTTCCGCTTGCTCCTGTTGTTGTTGAGGCAATGAAAAAGGGCGCAGAGGATCTTGCTCACAAGGAAACCTTCAAGGGCTATCCCGATTATGAGGGCTACGAGTTCCTCAGACAGGCTATTTCAGATTACTACAAGAGCTTTGGTGTTGCAGTAGCCGCTGACGAAATCTTTGTATCAGACGGTGCAAAGTCGGACTGCGGTAACATAGGTGACATTTTCTCAAAGGATAATGTTGTTCTCGTAACCGATCCTGTTTACCCCGTATATGTTGACTCAAACATTATGGCAGGCAGAGAAATTGTTTATGCTACATCAAATGAGGCAAACGGCTTTGCCGCTCTCCCTGATGAAAATGTAAAGGCAGATATCATCTACCTTTGCTCACCTAACAACCCGACAGGTTCTGCATACAATGCCGAACAGCTCAAAGCATGGGTTGACTATGCTCTCAAAAACGATGCAATAATCCTCTACGATTCAGCTTATGAGGCATTCATCACAGAGGATCTTCCTCGTTCAATTTTTGCAATCGAAGGTGCAAGAAAGTGCGCAATTGAAATGTGCTCACTTTCAAAGACAGCAGGCTTCACAGGCACAAGATGCGGTTACACGGTAATTCCTAAGGAGCTTGAGCGTGACGGTCACAATATCTATGCAACATGGTACCGCCGTCAGGCAACAAAGTTCAACGGTGTTTCATGGCCTGTTCAGTGTGCTGCTGCCGCTGTATTCAGCGAAGAAGGTCAGAAGCAGATCAAGGAGAACATTTCTTACTATCAGGAAAATGCAAGAATTATCGCATCTGCTCTTGATGAACTCGGCATCTACTACACAGGCGGTAAGAACTCACCTTACATCTGGCTCAAGTGTCCGAACAATATGGGCAGTTGGGAATTCTTTGACCTCCTCCTCAACGAGGCAAATGTTGTAGGTACTCCGGGTGAGGGCTTTGGCGAAAACGGTGCCGGCTACTTCCGTCTTACATCATTCGGTGACAGAGAAAACACGATTGAGGCTGTTGAGAGAATCAAAAAGGTTCTCACAAACCTCTCAAAGTAATTTGATTGAATTCAGATTATTATATTGAATAAAACACACAGCGGATAACCCGAATTTTGAGGTTATCCGCTGTTTTTGTTATCGGTTATTATCAGTAGGGGCGCTCATTGGGTGCCCGCTAAGTAACGGCACAATATTTGTGATAAGACAGATTATATAAATGCCACAAAATAATTGTCATACAGTAGTGGCGAACCTTGTTCGCCGCTACTAATTTGTGCCATTTATAAACTCAATCTTGATAGAAAATTTTTCGGCATCCGATGAATGCAATACGCAATAAAAAAAGGACATTCCATTTGGAATGTCCTTTTGATATCATATTAAAATCAGAACTTAATCTTTTCAGCGATATAATCGTTGAGCTTGTCAATTGCAACTCTTTCCTGCTGCATTGTGTCACGGTCACGAACCGTTACACAACCGTCGTCAACAGACTCAAAGTCATATGTGATACAGAACGGAGTACCGATTTCGTCCTGTCTTCTGTAACGCTTGCCGATTGAACCGGCATCGTCATAATCAGTCATAAAGTCGGCTGAAAGCTGTTCATAAACCTTGCCGGCCTGCTCGTTGAGCTTCTTTGAAAGCGGAAGAACGCAAGCTTTGTAAGGAGCAAGTGTCGGATGAAGTCTTAACACAACTCGTGTATCCTTTTCGTCAATAACTTCTTCATCGTAAGCCTCAACAACAAGAGCAAGGAAAAGACGCTCAACACCGAGTGACGGCTCAATAACATACGGAATGTACTTCTCGTTTGTTGTCGGATCAAAATACTCAAGTGTCTTACCGCTTGTTTTGCTGTGCTGTGTAAGGTCATAGTCTGTTCTGTCGGCAACGCCCCAAAGCTCGCCCCAACCGAACGGGAAGAGATATTCAAAGTCTGTTGTGGCCTTTGAATAGAAACAAAGCTCCTCTTTTGAATGGTCACGAAGGCGGAGATTTTCTTCCTTAATATTGAGAGAATAGAGCCAGTCACGGCAGAAACCTCTCCAGTATTCAAACCATTCAAGGTCAGTGCCCGGCTTGCAGAAGAATTCAAGCTCCATCTGCTCAAACTCACGAACACGGAAAATAAAGTTACCGGGTGTGATTTCGTTTCTGAAAGATTTACCGATTTGTGCAACACCGAAAGGAACTTTCTTACGGCTTGTTCTCTGAATGTTAGAGAAGTTCACGAAAATGCCCTGAGCAGTTTCGGGACGAAGATAAATTTCATTCTTGCTGTCCTCTGTAACGCCCTGGAATGTTTTGAACATAAGGTTGAACTGACGAATGTCGGTAAAGTTGTGCTTGCCGCAGTTAGGACACGGAATCTCTTTTTCCTTGATGTAATTCATCATTTCTTCATTTGTCCAGCCTGCAACATTTGTACCGTCAAAATCTTCAATAAGGTTGTCGGCACGGTGACGGGTTTTACATTCCTTACAGTCCATAAGCGGATCAGAGAAACCGCCGAGATGGCCCGATGCAACCCATGTCTGTGGGTTCATAAGAATTGCAGAGTCAAGACCTACATTATATTTGTTCTGCTGAACAAACTTTTTGAGCCATGCGTTTTTGATATTGTTTTTAAGTGCAACACCGAGCGGACCGTAATCCCATGTGTTTGCAAGACCGCCGTAAATTTCGGAGCCTGGGTAAACAAAGCCTCTGTTTTTACACAGGGCAACGATTTTATCCATGGTTTTTTTGCTGTTTTCCATAACTTAACCTCTCTTAACAGATAGATAGATAAAAATAACCATTAAAATAATACAATTATTTGCAACTGTTGTCAAGTAAAAACACCAAATGTTAGCGCATAACAATAGGTTTAAAACAAGAATTAGAAAAAATTTACAAACTTGCCAAAAACCACTTGTAAATGTGAGCATTTTGATATATAATGTAATTACTCGAAAATTGAGTAAAAAAAAGGAGGAATTAGCGATGAAAAAATCATCCAAGGTTCTCAGTTTGGTGCTTGCAGTTCTTATGGCTGTATCCTGTTTTTCAGGCTTGACCATATTCTCTGCATCAGCTGAAGAAACCGACACAAAAATCTATTTTGACGCATCTAATCTCCCTGCAGAGTGGGGAACAACAAAGACAGTATATTGTCACCTTTACGCTGTAGCTGGCGATGATTTACCTGAAACATCTTGGCAGGGTAAGGCAGAGAAATGTAAGAAGGATCCTGCTACAGGTCTTTATTACTTCGATACTGCAAAATTGAAGTCAGCTGACGGCACAAATCACGGCGGTCTTAAAGACAACGCTGACTATGCTGTAATTTTCTCAACAATTGATACTAAATCACAGAGTCACCAGACCTGTAATGTAACACTCGGCAAGCCTTGTCTCGGCGACACAATTTACCTCACAGGCGGTACAGTTGAGAATACCGAAGATTCATCAAAGCGTGACTTTGCTGCAACATGGAAGAATAACAGCGATAACTACGGTCCAAAGGCTGCAATCACATCACTCGGTCATGTAACTGAGGGCAGATTCCCGATTTACCTTTCAAGAGCAGAAATGGTTGCACAGGCTATTTTCAACTGGGCTGTTAAGAATCCTAAAAACTACACTCCCGAAACTGTAGCTGACATTTGTGCACAGGTTGAGGCTGAGCCAATGGATGTTTACAACGCTTATGCTGAAATGTATGCAACAGAGCTTGCTGATCCTGCAGCTTATCCCGACTGTGCTCCGCTTACAACAGTAGCTACACTTCTCGGTGTTGATCCTTCAGGTACAACAGCTCCTGCAACAGAAGAACCTACAACTGTTGAGCCTACAACTGTTGAGCCTACAACTGTTGAACCCACAACAGAACCCACTACAGAACCTGCAACAGAGCCTGCTGACGCAACACAGTATGTTGTAGCAGGTGTTGAGTCACTCACAGGTTATGAATGGCAGGGTTCTCCTGCACTCGCTCCCGAAAATGTAATGACAAAGAGCGGCGATGTTTATACAAAGACATTTACAGCTGTTCCGGTGGGCAAAAGCTATCAGCTCAAGGTCGTTGCAAACACAGGCGACGAGCAGAAGTGGATCGGTCTTGACGGTACAGATAACAATGTAACTTTCGATGTAGAAAGTGCTTGTGATGTAACTGTAACTTTCAATCCTGCTACAAACGAGATTGCTGTAACAGGTGACGGCGTTAAAATGGTTACAGACCTTGAAATCAACAGCATTACAGTTGTTGGTAACGGCGAAAACAGCTGGCTTAACGGTGTAGCATGGGGCGTTGACGCTGAAGTTAACCACATGACTCAGATTGCTGACAAGGTTTATCAGATTACATACACAGGTGTTGAATCTGCTGATGCTGCATACCAGTTCAAGTTTGCAGTTAACGACGATTGGGCTGCTAACTGGGGTCTTCCTGAGCAGAGCGCAGCTACTATAGGCGAAGATTTTGACCTTACATTCAATGGTGAAAATATGCTCCTTAACACAGTTTCTGCCGGTTATCCGGAAGATTCACTTGTTGATGTAACAATCACACTTGATCTTACTAAGTTTGATTATCCGTCACGCTCAGGTGCTAAGGCTAATATTAAGATTGACGGTAACCGTGTTCCGCTTCTCGGCGATGCTGACGGTGACTACTCAATTACAGTTGTAGATGCTACAACAATTCAGAAGATTGCTATCAACCTTATGAGTATTGCTGCTGATGATGCAAACGCATTCAAGACATGTGATGCTAATGAGGATGGCAGAATCTCAATCAAGGATGCTACTATCGTTCAGAAGTACATCGTTGGCGGTTACGAGACAGGCAATGTCGGTTCACCGATTTCTGTTGAATAATTAATCGCTGTTGATTAAATTCACAATTGCAATTTACCCCACAGGGTTTTCCTGTGGGGTTATTTTTTGCCGTAAAACAAGGAAATTTTGCCGATAAAGGTGCAAAGTGCAGTAATATGTGGTATAATCATAGTGCAGATGTTCCGCTTTACTCATACGGTGGGTTCGTTCTGAATTTAAGCAGAGTTATATTTTACTTAGACTCTGAGGAGCTGACGCTCTGCGTTAATTAAAAATGTTCAAAAAGAAAAGAGGCGAAGGATGTATGTATATTCATGATATTTCGAGAGACACTCTTACAACCGAAACATATCCGGGTGATCCCGAAACCGTTGTGACTCCGCTGAGAAGTATTGATGAAGATGACGAGTGCAATCTTTCGCAGATTTCTATGTGTGTTCATGCAGGCACGCATATTGACGCTCCTCTCCACTTTTGCCCTGACGGCAAAGGGATAACCGATTTAAGGCTTAACACTTTCTACGGAAAATGCACCGTAATAACGGTCAAGGGTGTGCTGACGGGCGAAGATATGGACAAGCTGTTGCCGTATTGCCGAAAACGCATACTCTTTCGTGGGAACGGCAAAACATACCTTTCACATTCTGCCGCAATTGTGCTTGCACAAAGCAGGGTGGTGCTTGTCGGTACGGATGCCGAGTCAATCGCACCTCCGTTTGATGAAGTTAAAACACATCTTGAACTCGGCAGAGCTGATATTGCCGTTCTCGAAAATCTCAATCTTTCGGGAGTGGCTGACGGCGAATATGATTTGTGTGCGTTTCCGATAAAGCTCGGCGGAGTTGAGGCGGCACCATGCAGAGCAATACTCTTTGAACAGGAAAAAGGATTAAACTAAGGTGATATTTATGGTAAAAATGGTAGTATTTGATCTTGATGGCACGCTTATGAATTCGCTTACCGATCTTGCTATAAGTGTGAACTACGGTCTGAAGCTTAACGGTCTTGAAGAAAAGCCGGTTGAAAATTATAAAACATATGTCGGAAACGGCAGAGAAATGCTCATCAGAAGGGCGATGGGAGATGCGTGGACCGACCACGAGCTTTTTGAAAAGGTCAAGGCTGATTACGACAGACACTATGCCGTTCATTGCAACGACCACACTGCCGCATATGACGGTTGTGCCGAAATGCTTGAAAAGCTTGCAGAAAAGGGTGTAAAAACAGGTGTGCTTTCAAACAAGCCAGATGAATTTGTTGATAAAATGCTAAAAAAAGCATTCCCAAATCACAAGTTTACTCAGGCATGGGGGCAGAAACCACAGTACAAGACAAAGCCCGAGCCTGATGCTCTGCTTGCACTCCTCGATATGAGCGGTGTAACTCCCGAAGAATGTTTCTATGTCGGTGACAGCGATGTCGATGTCTTTACGGCAAACAATGCGGGTGTAAAAATGGCTGGTGTTTCATGGGGATTCAGGGGGAAAAACGAGCTTATGAACGCAGGTGCGCCCTTTGTTGCAGACACAGCCGAAGAGCTTTTTGACTACATTTGCAAATTTATATAATAGTATGAACAAGATAAACTATCAGAAAGAACTCGACAGGGTAATTGACAAAATAACGGGGGAGGGAAAAGTCCCGAAGCTGCTTTTGCATGTGTGTTGCGCCCCGTGTTCGTCCTACTGCCTTGAGTATCTTTCAAAATATTTTGATATCACGGTCTATTTTTACAATCCGAATATTTCGATTTCGGATGAGTATAATTACCGCCTGAGCGAAGAAAAGCGTCTTGTGTCGCTTATGCCGTTTGAACATCCTGTAAAGGTGGTCGAGGGCGAATATTTGCCTAAGGATTACTTTGAGTATGTCAAAGGCCTTGAAAATGAACCCGAGGGCGGAAAGCGGTGTGAAAAATGTTTCAGACTGCGACTTGAATCCTCTGCACGCTACGCAAAGGAACACGGCTTTGATTATTTCACAACCACGCTGACAATCAGTCCGCTGAAAAATGCGCAGTTGCTCAATTCAATCGGTGCGGAGCTTGCCGAGAAGTACGGCATTCCGTGGCTGTACAGCGACTTCAAAAAGCGTGAAGGCTACAAGCGTTCAATCATCCTTTCAAAAGAATATGACCTCTACCGCCAAAACTATTGCGGCTGCGTCTTTTCAAAAAGGGATAGTATGCAGAGAAAAAACTAATTAATATACCAAAAGACAAATCCCCGTCAGAATTTCTGACGGGGATTAATCGTGTTTGCAAATTATTTAACTGAGATTAACGCATATTAACTTGGTTGTTTTACACAACCGATTTGAGGTATTCGACAATTTCCTGCTGTGTACTCATTTCAAGCACCTTTGCAGTAACTTTGTCTGCCTCTTCTTTTGTCCATTTTTTCAAACGCACTGGAGCTAATGTAATATTCTGCTTTACTGTCATATTAGGAAAGAGATTAAAATGCTGGAATACCATTCCAATGCTCTGTCTTAATTTATCAACATTTACACCCTTTTCTGTGAGGTCATTGCCCTCATATATGATATGTCCTGAGGTAGGAACTTCAAGTAGATTAAGTGATCTTAAAAATGTAGATTTACCACAGCCGGAAGGACCTATTATGGCAATAACTTCGCCCTTGGTAATAGTTGTATTAATGTCCTTAAGTACAACGTGGTCGCCAAATGTCTTTTTAAGATTTTTTACTTCAAGAATTACATTAGTGTCGTTCATTGCTTCTTAATCTCCTTTCAAGTTTCTTTACAAGTGATGAAAGAATCACAACAAGTACAAGATATATAAGTGCAACACCGAAAAGTGGAAGCATTGGATCATAAGTTATGCTTCGGATAATATCACCGCCACGGGTAAGGTCGTTAAGACCGATATAACCACTTATTGATGTCTCTTTTAAGAGTACGATAAATTCATTGGCAAGTGCTGGAAGTACATTCTTAAATGCCTGTGGCATAACAATATACATCATCGTCTGTGCATAATTAAATCCAAGGCTTCGCCCTGCTTCAAACTGTCCGTTATCAATAGACATAATACCTGAACGGAATATTTCGGC